>Ga0163154_10002450_pt1 | contig 27144 bp, 23 predicted proteins | sample OliLakLV19MP9P1_FD_148649 | JGI IMG/M metagenome (GOLD analysis project Ga0163154, IMG submission 148649) | Freshwater microbial mat bacterial communities from Lake Vanda, McMurdo Dry Valleys, Antarctica - Oligotrophic Lake LV.19.MP9.P1 | ecosystem: Environmental > Aquatic > Freshwater > Lake >... | reverse complement strand
TGGTTGCGGGGGGTTTGCCATGGCAAACCCCTACATCATGCCTATCTGACCCTAAAAATCGGCAGACCAACCCCATTTATGGGGTTTTGGTCATATACGTAAGTGGTTCACCGCCTGCCATATCTACGCAAAATCATCAAAACAACTACGGACAAGCCTTATATGCCGTCCCTACAACCTCACGCGATTGTAGGGACACGATACATCGTGTCCGCGCATATTTGCCCCTTAATCATCAATTAAATCCCCATCGGCTTCAAACAATTCATCTTCTCTATCTTTTGCGCGGAGAAGTGCCTCACGTACTGCAATTTCGCGTTCACGCGGTGGCAGTGCCAAAAGTTCCCGCACTTTACTACGCCGTTTTAAGGCTGGTGGGGTGAATTTTGTTGGCAATAAAATCGCGCGTGCGTATGCCTGTGGGTTATCAAAACCCTTTTCTTGCGCCTCATGATGGATTTATTGCAATTCTTCTTCGGTCACTTCAATTTGGAGAATCATATTAATTATCCTCGCCTATCATCATAACTGATAGCCTATTATATCACTATTCCACCAACGCCCCTGCCAGCCACGATATGACCTCATCGCCCAGTGAGGGTTGTTCCACCAGCAATTCTGCCCCATTCCGATTTGCCGATAGTGTGATGAGGGTCATGCTCTCATCGGCTATCGCATCCAACGCCAAAGCCGTCTGATACGACCCCAAATCGGTCTGATTCACCACCACCAACGACGGACGTGGGACAAATCCGCCGACCACATTAACCAGTGTCGCCTGATTGCGCGGGCTAAACAGGACAACCGCATCGCACACGGCATTATTAGCACAGGCAATGAGCGCAAAATCGGCATTATCCCCCGCCGCCATGACCGCTATCAATGCGGGATACACGCTATCAGACACACTTAACCCCGCCAAAATATCCTCTACGGCAGATGCCAACCCAATAGGACGCATATCCATCACCAAAACCACATACCCCACATCTTGTAATTGTTGCGGAAAACCCGCCCATTCCAACGCTGTCCCCAAAAGCAATATGGCGGGCAGACGGGGACGAATAAACCGTCCTTCTACTTCAATGGGTGCAGGCGGATAAAATGTGCCTGTCAGAATTTGCCCCTCGCGCAAATTCATCTGGACATTTTGCACACCACTTTCGAGTTCATCCAGCACAAGCGGGGGCAATTCTGCACCTGCGGGGAGTGCGGCGGCAAAATCGCTATTCTGACCCGCCACAGGGTCATTCAATGGCGGTGGCGTGGGTGGCAGGGCATAAAATATCTCGGTGGGCGCGAGTGTTGGGGCGGTATATTCCCATGTGGGGATTTCGGTGGGGTTGATGGGGATAATCGTATCGCAAGCAGAGAGGATGAATATCATGATGATGAAAATAGTAGGGGCGGCATATATGCCGTCCTTATGGACACGATATATCGTATCTCTACACCATTTACAACAAAATTTTTGGATATGACGCAACAATCTCATACAGCCTTCGCAAATATCACCATACGTTCACAGCCATCTTCAAATGTGCCATATTCCACATCGCCATGCACGGCTTCGATGACAAAGCCCGATTTTTCCAACATTAGGCGCATTTCCGAATAGAAATAATAATACAGCATCAACGGCGCAAACGTGCGTTTGACAGTACCATCGGCGGTGATTTCGTCATAAATCCATGTCACCTTAAAAATCTGCGATACACGGTCTAAAAAGCTCACCGAATGTTGCATAACAATATGACCCGTTTCGGGTTCTAAAAAGGTGCGCTCCAATGTGAGTGCTTGGGTATCTTGCGAGGCAAAAACTTCCCCCGCATTAGGCAAATCTAGCACCAGCATCCCGCCTTTATTCATCCAACCGCGCAATTTTTTCAGTACCGCCAGTTGCGCTTCTTGTGAATGAAAGTGCATCATGCCGTTGTATGGTACAAGCACCAACGGGAATTTTTTATCCAGTTTATAATTTAGCACATCGCCATAATGCAACACCATTTTATCGGGGCTGATACCTTCTTCTGTCCGATATTTTTCGGCACGGTCGAGCATGGCTTTTTCGTTATCAATTCCATGCACCTCATATCCCGCCCGCACCAAAGGCAACATCACGCGCCCTGTGCCAGAACCAATATCAATAATCGGTCCGCCATATTCTTCTGCCAATTCCAGATACAACTGAATATCATCTACCTTATCGCTATTTTCGGCATCATAAAAACGGGCAATCGTCTTATAAAAACTCATAGGGTCATCTCTCTTTATTATCATGGACACGATATATCGTGTCCCTACAGTATCAGATTGTAGGGGTGTTTATCTGCGCCGTTTTAGAAATGCGCCTACGGCTTGGATATGGGCATCGGCAGACCACAATGGCGGAAATAGCTCTTTTTCCACACGCAACGCATCCTCGTATGGTTGATGTAACCCCGCTTGGAGCAAGGCTTTCATCCCCACAATGACATTGGGGTCGGTTTGGGCAATTGTCTGGGCAAATTGCATTGCAGAGGCAAGCGCATCGCCTTTGGGCGCAATGCTATTGGCGAGTCCGAGTGCAAGCACCTCTGGGGCATGTAAAATCCGCCCAGATAGCAATAATTCCAGCGCACGGGCATATCCCACCACACGCAATAATCGCTGACCCGCGCCCCAACCGGGTGTGAGCGCCATTTTGACCTGCACAAATCCAAGTCGTACAGATTCATCCACAAAGCGTATATCACACGCCACCGCAATTTCACTGCCACCACCGAGCGCATAGCCGTTGATAGCACCTATCACAGGCACGGGTAGGCGTTCTAATGCCAGCAATGCCTCGCCCATAATGCCGATGAAATGGCGTGCATCGTCTTGGCTGGTATGTTGGCTCAATTCTACCAAATCGCCACCACTACAAAATGCCTCATGCCCCGCCCCCGTGATGATGAGGACGCGCAAGCGGGTATCGTTTTGCAAGCGGTGAATATGCGCCATAAATGCCCGCATCGCCTCTAAATCGAGGGCATTTTTGGCGGAGGGGCGGTTAAATGTCAGGATGCCAATTCCATTGGGTTGTTGGTCAAAAAGAATTTTATCTGTCATGGCGCGTATTATAACCTACCGCGCAAAATTTTAGAATTGTTATAATCGTAGGCAAAGCAACGGCTATAACAATTGCCAAAAGACCGTAATCTTTGCTACAATCGCATGTCACATGGTGTATCATGGGAAAATTACGTCTATCATACATCCAAAAACCGATATATAAGGAGAAATAATTTGATGAAATGGACACGAGTCTTGATAATCATCCTGTGTATGAGTTTTGCCACAGGTATCGTTTCTGCACAAGGCGCTATCGAAGACCTCACTGTGACCTTTATACGCAACGCCAACATCCGCCAAACGCCAGATGAAACAGCCACACTACTCGGTATCGGCGCACGCGGTCAAAATTTCCGCGTAGACGGACGTAATGATAACGGGCGATGGCTACGTGGTATCAGCCAAAATGGTATCGTGGGATGGGTCATCAACGGGACAGTGAATATTCCCCCTAGCACCATCAATGGCATCCGTATTATCACCACCGATGCCCCCTTCAATCTCACCCCACCCGATGGTGCATCTGCACCCGCACAATCCAACATCCCCGCCCCCACCAGTGGCTTGGAAGTGAGCGTCTATTCCGATGTGAATATGCGTGGCGGTCCCAGCACCGATTATCCCCGTGTGGGTGGTGTCTTTGGCGGAAAACCCCTCTTGGTAGATGGGCGTAGCGCCGATTCAACATGGGTACGTGGCGCAAACCAAACAGGAGAAGTCGGTTGGGTAGCGGTGCGTTTTGTCAATATCAGCGCCAGCCAACTCAATGGCTTGCCCATCATTGATGCCAACACCCCCTTCGCATTGGCAGTTCAGACCAACGCTCCCACCAATGCCCCAGTCGCCCCGCCCGTTGTCGCGGTGGGAAATACCGCCCCTGTGCGCGGATTTAGTTATGGCGGTCATGTCGCTGGCTTTAACGACACCACCTTTAATTGGATGCGTTATGCGGGTATGACATGGATTAAAAAACAATTCCGCTATTTCGATGGTCAAAATCCCAACGATGTTGCCAATACCATCAACCAAGCCCATGCCGCAGGTTTCCGTATTATGATTGGGCTGGTGGGTGATAAAAACGACCTCACCCGTGACGGTTATTATGGGCGCTATGCCAGTTTTGCGGCGGGTGTCGCGGGACTCGGTGCAGATGCCATCGAAGTGTGGAATGAACCCAATATTGACCGTGAATGGACAACAGGCGATATTAACCCCGCCAACTATACCCAATTGCTCCGCCAGTCGTTTAATGCCATCAAATCGGTTAATTCTAACACCCTTGTGATTAGTGCCGCCCCTGCCCCCACAGGCGCAGAGAACGCCTTCCCTGGTGCGGTGATGAATGATGACCGTTATATTCGTGGCATGGCAGATGCAGGCGCAGTGAATTATATGGATTGCATCGGCGTGCATTATAACGAGGGCATTATGCCACCCACCGCCACCACAGGCGACCCGCGTGTACCAAGCAATTATTTCACGCGCTATTTGCCCAGCATGATTAGTGTGTATTCTGGCACATTTAGAGGGGCGCGCCCGTTGTGCTTCACGGAACTCGGTTATCTGACCCCAGAGGGTTATGGCGGATTGCCCACCAATTTTAGCTGGGCGAGCAATGTCACCCTCGCGCAACAAGCCGACTGGGTAGATGGTGCAGTCGCCTATTCGCGCAATAGTGGCAGAGTGCGGATTGTCATCATCTGGAATATGAATTTTAGAGGCGGTGGCGATGACCCCATGGGTGGATATGCCATTATCCGTCCCGATGGCTCATGCCCTGCTTGTGATGCTTTAGCCAATTAGTTAGGGACAACACACACTATGTCAGATTCACCGACCATCGAAACAGGGCAAGTTACGCCACCATCAGACGCAACGCAAGCGCCCTTTTATAACTATCCGGGCAAAAAATCGCCACCACCGCTACAAAAGCGGTGGAATAAGGCGGGGTGCTTTCTCATGAGCATCCTCACCGCTTTTATGGTGACTGTTCTGGTGGTCATTGGGTTATTTGTGCCACCCATTAGTTTGGGCGATAGGCTTTTTGGCACGCGCTATGTGCAACTCGATAGCATCAATAATGCCATCGCCCTCAATTCACCCACAGGCACACCAACCTTCACGCTCATTGTTTCCCCCAATGACATCGGGCAAAATTTTGGTGTGGCACTCACACGCATGAATCTAACCGATTTTCTAAATACCCCTAGCACCACCGATTCATGGACAGCATTAGCGCGTGCCACCCTGCCCACTTCGCTGGCACTCAAAAGCGAAGTGGTCTCTATTGTGACAGATGGTATCGCGCCAAAATCGGCAACACTCACCTTTGCCTTGCCCACAGATTCACAAAATCCAGACCTCATAGATGTGTATGCGTGGGATGAATCTACCAGCCAATGGCAATTTATCCCCTCGCGCCTGCTCAGTGGCGGGCTTATCACCGCCACCGTTCACACCATCCCCAACCACATCGCCGTTTTTGAGGCACAACCCACAGAATCCATCATCGCAACGGTGCTAGACATCAACCAGTTACTCCCCCCCGAATATCCTAGCCTGATAGATATTGTCATGCCCGTAGGCATCATGCCCATTGGCAATTCATCACAAACCCTTGTGGGCAGTGTTGTCGGCGGATTTGAACTCGGTGCATCGTATCGGGTCATGCCCATCATCCGCAATTACAACGACCCGCGTGCCATTGATGTGGATAGTGTGATTCGCATCATCACCAACCCAGATTTGCAAGCGACCCATATCACCCAATTGGCAGGATTTGCCACCGCAGGCGGTTATAGTGGCATATTCATAGACTACACCGAAGTTCCTGCCATCCATCGGGCATCCTTCACCCAATTCGTCCAACAATTAGGGTCAACCTTCAAGGGGCTTGGGCTACGATTGGGTGTGGTTGTGTCATCGGCACAAAATATTGAAGGCAGATGGGAAACAGGCGCGTATGATTGGGCGCAATTGGGTCATGCCAGCGACTTTATCCAAATTCGCTACGACCTCAATCCCACCATTTTCGCCACAGGGCGCGATAGATTGGTAGAGGCGATGACCCGTTGGGCAGTGGGTGAAGTGAGCCGTAATAAACTGCTTGCGGGGCTATCTGCCATGCCCATCCGCGAGACAAGCGGGTCATTCACCCCCATTTCGTATGACGAATCCCTGGTTCTATTGGGCGATGTGCGCGTAGAAAATCTCAATAATGGGGTGATGTCCCCTGGTCAACAAGTCACCCTCAGTCTATCGGGTGCAGATGCCCTCATCGGCTCAGATACCACCATCCAAAGCCCATTTGTAGATTATTTGGCAGATAATGGCGCATCATTGGCGCGGATTTGGCTCACAACCGATAGCGCCTTGCGTTTTCGGATGGATGGATTTAGACCCTTTGCCCTGCGCGGGATTGGGTTTTATGACCTTCTAAACACAGGCACGATGAACGGTGTGTTGGGCGCGGTGCAGGGATATAAAATCCAATTGCCATCCACCCAAGAAACATTCACCGATTTAGCCCTCAATTGGCGCATAGAAAGCCTCGATGGGGTGGTGCAAGAATTTACCACCAGTCTGGGTGAAACAATAGACCTCACTCTCATCGCACCAGACGGCAATTATGCCGTGAATGTGGATGTGGTCGGGGCGGGAGACACCAGCGCACGGCGCGGTGTGGCGGTGGCAGTAGCACAACCCACCATCACACCTACCCTACTCGCACAATCCACACCACGCCCATTTCCAACACCCACGCCCACCCTCATGGCGATTGTCCCTACCGATTCGGTTTCGATGGTCATCACAGGGCTACCACCGACTACCGGTGGCGGGGTGGCAATCCGCCCGGGTTCTGGGAGCATTTTGCGCGGCTTTGAGTATGGCGGGCATGTGACCAGTGCGGGTAGCCAACGGGCTATTTCTGCCATGCAAAGCGCAGGCATGACTTGGATGAAAGTGCAATTGCGCTATGGCACAGGGTCAACCACCGCCGAAGCCGCCGAAATTATCCGCGTGGCACATGGCAACGGCTTTAAGATACTCATCGGCATTGTGGGGCTACCCAATCAGATGGGGGATATACAAAGTTATATCCCCCAATTTGCCCGTTTTCTGGGTGATGTGGCGGCACTGGGACCCGATGCCATCGAGGTATGGAATGAGCCAAATCTAGACCGTGAATGGCCCCGTGGTCAAATTTCTGGGGCGACATTTGCCTCATTGCTCCGCGCCAGCTATCAAGAAATTAAAGCACGCAATCCTAATGTGGTCGTTATTGCAGGCGCACCCGCCCCCACAGGTGCAGAAGGTGCATTCCCTGGGCAAGTTATTAATGATGACCGTTTTGTGCGCGATATGGTCAATGCAGGTGCGATCAATTATATGGATTGCATGGGCGTTCATTATAACGAGGGCATTGTGCCACCCAAAGCCACCTCTGGCGACCCCAGAGGCGATTATTACACCCGCTATCTGCCCAGCCTCATAGATACCTACTGGTCACTGGTGGGGGGCAGAGTGCCATTGTGCATCACGGAACTCGGATACCTCACGCCAGAAGGACTTGGACCGCTTGCCCCCTTCTTTGGATGGGGTGGCTCGACCACCGTGGAGCAACAAGCCGCATGGTTAGCAGGGGCGGCATCGTATTCGTCACAAACAGGGCGGGTGCGCTTGATGATTGTATGGAATGTGGACTTTACCCGTTATGACGATGACCCCATGGCTGGATTTGCTATCATCAGACCCGATGGCAGTTGTCCTGCTTGTAGCGCACTATACAATGCACGTTAATAATTGATAAAAGGATATAAACAATGGCAAAACGTACAACCGTAAAAAGACAAATTCGCGGATTCGCAGTGATGTGGACGGCAATTAGCCTAACCATCGGCTTGGCGGTGTTTTTTGCAATTTACCTAACCTATAGTGGTGGTGAATCGCCCCTATCGGCACAAAGCAATGTGTCGCTACCCGCCACACCCACCCCACGTCCCGCAAATCCGACCATCACGCCACAAATCCGACCATCGCAAACCCCACAAACGGATGCCGGGATTATTGTGGCACAAGTCGCACAAGAAACACCCGCCACAGAAGAAACAACTGCACCATCCAACACCCCTGTAGCGGTGGCACAAGTACAACAAGAACCAACCAATCCGCCTGCCCCAACAGCCACCTTATTGCCTGTGAATCAGACCGATTTTGTGGTGAGTATTCAGGTACAAAATTCGGTAGATGCCAATCCCGATGTCCAACGCATTTGGATGAATGATGTGCAGGCATTGGGACTCACATGGATGAAAATGCAAATTCGTTGGGCAGAAATTGAACTCGCCAAAGGTGAATTTAACTGGAATCGGTTGGATTTAGCCCTGCAAATCGCTAGTGAATATGGCATACAAGTCTTGGCGACTATTGTTGCCGCCCCAGAATGGGCGCGTGAACCCAACGCCGATTTGTCTAATGAGGGACCACCCACCAACGACCAAGACCTAGCCGACTTTCTCACTGTCTTGCTCAATCGCTACCCCAACATGATTCATGCAATTGAAGTGTGGAACGAGACCAATCTAATCCGCGAATGGGGTGCGAATACGGGTGTAAACGCCGCCGATTATGTCCAGATGTTGCGCGTTGCCAACCGCACCATCAAAGACATTGACCCCGGTATCATCGTCATTAGCGCCGCCCCATCGCCCACAGGCGCAAATATTAGTGAAGGTGGCATAGATTTGGTCGTAGACGATTTTATCTATGTAGACCGTTTGCTCACAGCAGGCGTATTAGACCATGCCGATTGTTTTGGCGCACATCACAATGGCTATAATATCAGCCCAAGTGTGACATGGGATACCGTTCCCAATGACCCCACTGCCGAATTTAGAGGACCCTTTGAAAATCGGCATCCAAGCTGGAGTTTCCGTAGTACCCTCACCACCTATGCCAACAAAATTCAGACGGCAGGTGGCACACAAAAATTATGTGTCACCGAATTTGGTTGGGCGAGTGTGGAAGATTTGAGTGGTGGATTCCCCGCTGGTTTTGAATTTTCCAAAGACAACACCCTTCAAGAACAATCCACATGGATTATTGAGGCGCTCAACAACATGGAAGAATGGGGCTTTGTGTGGATTGCCAATATTTGGAATCTGAATTATGGGGCGCAAATGGGTTGGGATGCCACCAACGATAATGTCCCCTATTCGCTGATTGGACCCGATTTCACCCGTCGTCCCGCCTTTGATGCCGTAGCAGAATGGACAGCCGCACGGCGCGATAGTCAATAAACCATCCAGTTGTGGACGTGATATATCACGTCCCTACAATCCAAAAACACGGTGATTAGGCAGTAGGGACGGCATATAAGGCTTGTCCGTAGTTAAAAAGGCAAAATATGATAAAAATAGCGTGTATGTTACCTGCCGACGGACGGTGAACCACTCATCTGTGCTTCTGAAACCCCGTGAACGGGGTTGTTTTGCCTATTTTCATCACAAAAAATGGGTATGGCGTAGAGGCTTGCCATGGCAAGCCCGATTTTTACGGTTGGTTGCGGGGGGTTTGCCATGGCAAACCCCTACATCATGCCTATCTGACCCTAAAAATCGGCAGACCAACCCCATTTATGGGGTTTTGGTCATATATGTAGGTGGTTCACCGCCTGCCATATCTACGCAAAATCATCAAAACAACTACGGACAAGCCTTATATGCCGTCCAACAGCACCCGAAAAATACTTTTTTGCAAAAAATATCAACAGAACCTAACGCAAAGCGCGTATATCTGCCATAGTATAAAATATCGTCCCATACACTTACATTACATAAGGTCATCGCTATGCCCAATAGCACCATACTTGCCATTAGCCTATTTTTTCACCTACTCGCTACCGCGATATGGATTGGCGGATTGCTCATCACAACCTTGCTGGTGTGGCCCGAAATGCGCCATACACTACAATCGAGTCCATCGCTCTATACCCTTTTGGGCAGACTCCGCAAAAAATTTGCCCCCATGAGCAACCTTGCACTCGCCGTACTCATCACAACTGGACTCATCCAAATGTCATTAGACCCCAACTACGAAGGCTTAATGACATTTGAAAATGAGTGGAGTCGGGTCATGCTCATCAAACATTTGGCGATTGTGGGCATGGTCATCAGTGGGGTGATTTTGCAAGCGGTGATATTTCCCGCATTAGAACGCACGACACTATTATTGGAACGGCAAAAAACCGACCCCGCCACCTATCAAACGCTCAGACGGCGCGAAATTCGGCTCACATGGCTCAATGTTGGGCTAGGGGTTTGTGTTTTAGGCTTGAGTGCATGGGCAGGCTCGTTATAAAACATTGACTATAGGGGTTAGGTTTGTTATCCTCATGAAATAATATGTTTAAGGCAACCGCCTTTTTGGACTTCCCATTATTTGAAGGATAATCATTTTGTCTAGTCGTGTCAGTTTTGTCCTTGCTGTTATCATCTTATTTGGGGCGGCTTTTCTGCGTATTGATGATTTGACCACGCTCCCCGCAGGCTATACAGATGAGGAAATCATCAGTATTCGCATCACCGAAGCGGCACGCGAAGGCAATATAGAGGTATTTTACAATTTGGGCAATGAAGGGCGCGATGGCATTTATCATGTTGTGCTGGCGCTCATCACCACCCTAGTCGGCAAAGGCACACTGGGCTATCGCATTTTTTCCGTGTGGATTGGGTTATTTTATCTGGCGACCACCTATGCAGTGGGTAGACGGCTCTTTGGCGAGACAGCTGGGCTAGGCGCGATGGCGCTTTCGGCAGTGCTGTTTATGCCCATCGTGCTATCTCGGCAAATTTCGCCCATGATGTTGCTCCCCGCTATTTCATCGGGTGTGTTATTGCTCCTCTCCATGACCATGCCTGTTTATCGCAGACGGTGGCAACGTGGCGATAATACAATTATTGCCGCCGCGTTAGGCTTCTTTTTGGGACTTGGCATTTATATTCACCCCTCTGGTTTATTTATTTTGCTGGTGAGCTTGTTGTTCATCATCTATATGCTCCGTTCACGCCGTAGTATGTCGCGCAGACGCTTGAGCTATATCGGCTTTAGCTTGCTCATCCTCATTATCATGTCTATCCCCTATATTATTTCGAGTATCCGCAGACCACAACTCGGCGGACTCGACCGCTTGGGTAGCAATGAGGTGGGCTATATTTTTGCCGATATGTTGCGTTCATTGGGCGGATTGGTCGGCATTGGCGATAGCAACGCCCTCATCAACCTACCCGCCCGCCCGATGATAGACCCGCTCACAGCGATTTTGTTGCTGGTGGGTATGGGTGTGGCGATTTGGGGTCACAGACAACCGCGTTATGCGTTGTTGCTCATTGCCACCGCCATTCTTAGCCCAATTTATTTGTTTTCGCCACAAGCACCTAATTTTGTCAATATCGCCACCATGTTGCCTGTTATCGCCCTCTATTTTGGGTTAGGGGCGCAGATGATTGTCTATTATTTACCAAGCCTATCCCTCCAACGACTCGCAGGGGTAGGTATTTTGGCACTGGTCATAGCACATGGCACATGGACGTATCATGACCTTTTTACCAACTGGCAAAATTCACCGCCCATTCAGACTGCACACGCCACCCGCTTAGGGCAATTGGCGGCGCATATTGACCGTGGAGGCAATACCCCAATGGTCATTTGTGGCTTTGAGGTGGGACAATCGCCTAGCGCCCCCACCCTAAGCGATTCGCAAATCATCAATTTGCATCTCAACCGCATAGACCGCACAGCATTGCGCTATCTGGATTGCAACATGGCATTTGTGATGATGAACGGTGGCGCTCGCCAAGAGGTTATCATCCCCAACACGACTATTTTTGATACGGCGGATGAAGAGATTAAAACGTGGCTGTTTCAACTTCAACCCATAGACGACCCCAACCTACCACAAGATGGCTTGTTTGTGTTTGATGCAGAGCAAATCCTCGCAGACCGTTTGGGGCAATTGGTCGGTGAAAATGGGTCACAGGTGAGTTATGCCCCTAGTGGCGATATGCCCCAAAGTGACCCCGTATACACCCCAATTAGCTTTGGTGGCAATCTCACCCTGCTCGGTTATTTGCTCGATGACACGACCAACATGACCTATCGCCCATCAGAGACCATTCGTGTTGTCACCTATTGGCGCACACAAGGTACTGTCCCACCAGATTTACGCCTTTTTACCCATGTATTAATTGATTTTGGGGCGCGTCCACCCGCCAATACCGATATTCTCAATCTGCAAGCCCGTTTCTTGCAAGACAGGGATGTGTTTGTGCAAGCCACCAAGGTTATCCTGCCCGATAATTTCCCCACAGGCGAATATATCCTTTCTATTGGGGGGTATCAAGACACCTCTGGCATCCGCTTAGATGTCTTACAAGACGGCATACCACGTTCCACCAGCCTATTTTTGGGCAATATTATGGTCACATCGGAGTAATTTGGCATGTTTGAAATTCTCTTTTTAGGCACATCTGCCTCTGCGCCGTCCATTCATCGTGGATTGCCCTCATGCGTCATTTTGGCGGGGGAATATCGCTTCATGATAGATTGTGGCGAAGGCACACAGCGCCAATTGCTACGCAGTGGCTTGGGATACAAGCGCATGAACCGCATTTTGCTCACACACGGGCATCTTGACCATATTTTAGGATTGGGCGGATTGCTTTCGACCTTTGTACGCTGGGGCAGTATCGAAGAAATCGAAATATGGGGCGGAAAACCCGCCCTAGACCGCGTAGAAAGCCTCATCTATCAGGTGGTGCTACGCGATGAAAAGCCGCCCATCCCCATTCATCTATACGATTTGCGCGAAGGGAAAATGTTCCGCGCCAAAGAATTTAACGTGACCGCCTTCCCTGTCACCCATCGGGGTAGCGGGAATTTTGGATTTATCTTCCAAGAAAATGACCGTAGCCCGTTTTTGGTCGAAAAAGCCGATGCGCTCGGTATCCCCAACAACGCAGAACGGGGCAAATTGGTGCGTGGGGAGAGTATCACGCTAGAAGATGGTCGCGTTATCACCCCCGATATGGTGCTAGGTGAAATAACACGCGGGGCAAAATTGGTCTATATCGGTGACACAGGGCGCACCGATAATTTGCGCGATCATGTCAAAGATGCCGATACGCTCATCATCGAATCCACCTTTTTAGAAAGTGAAGCCGAAGAAGCAAAGGCATACGGGCATATCACCTCCCACCAAGCCGCCACTCTCGCATCCGAAATGGGTGTGAAGGCGCTCATACTCAATCATATCTCTGGGCGCTATCGAGAACGCGATATAATTCATGAAGCACGGGCAATATTCCCCAATACGTATGTCGCTCGTGATTTCGATAATTTTCAGATGAAGCGCGGTGGCGAATTGAGCAAAATTGTCGCCCAAATTGATAAGGATGATAATGAAAATGAATAACCGCCAAAATATTACCACAGGCACACAATGGGAAACGCTGGTCGGTTATTCACGGGCGGTAAAAATCGGCAATTGGGTCGCGGTTTCTGGCACAACGGCGGTGGATGAAAATGGCACATTGGTCGGTGCGGGTGATGCTGTGGCACAAACCCGCTATATCCTCCAAAAAATTGAGAAGGCACTCATCGCATGTGGGGCAACTATGGGTGATGTGATTCGCACACGCATGTATGTGACAGACATCACCCAATGGGAAGCGGTGGGACGGGTACATGGCGAATTTTTTGGCGAGATAAAACCCGCATCCAGCATGGTCGAGGTGAAGGGACTGATTTCACCGGATTTATTGATCGAAATTGAAGTAGATGCGATTATTAGCGAAAAATAGGTGTGTCATGGCAGATAATGAAGATAAACGCGGTGTTTTTGATGAAGAAGTATTCACCTACGACCTGACCAAAGCGGGGTTAGTCCTCATTTATTGGCATGGCAAGCATGTCACGACTTTGAGTGGCAAAAAAGCCGAAAAATTTGTGTCACAGGTCGAAAGTGCCGATGACCACGAGGCACAATTGGTCATGGCGCGTGTGACAGGCAATTTTAAGCGTGGCAATGAGCGCGAGGGCAAAGAATGAGATTAGGATGTGTTGACATTTTCCAAAATGACACAATAATCATCGGTTATAAGCGTGATAATTGGCTTATCTCATAAATAACAAGGGTATTTTTTAGGGCGGATAGTGTAATGGAGGACTATAAATGTCCTCCACCGATTTAAACAACACTGAACCTAGTTAATATCGCCCAAGTCAATCATGCCTTCACCATATTTCTGCCCTGCGACAATTTGCGGAGCGCCTGTATCCACAGTGGCAAAGAGGTCATAGGTGGTCGCCCCTGTGATTCGCACGGGGACAATTTCGCCCACAGGCAATTCACCCTCAATAATCACATAACCGTCAATTTCTGGTGCATCACGATAACTCCGCCCCAAACTAAGTGTATCGCCTGTGTCGTTGCCATCTTCATCCTCACCCGTGCCATACCCTTCAATTAAGACAGGGGTGGTTTTGCCCATCATCGCCTGATTTTTCTTGAGGCTAATGCCTTGTTGGAGTTCCATCAATTGGTCATAACGATTTTGCTTCACATCATCTGGCACATGGTTGGGCAAATCGGCGCTGGGTGTGCCAATTTCGTAGCTATACTTAAATGCCCCCACACGGTCAAATTCCAAATCCTTGACAAATTTCATGAGTCCCGCAAATTCCTCATCGGTCTCACCCGGGTAGCCCACGATGAACGTCGTCCGCACGGCTAATTCTGGGATGGTCGTCCGCAATTTGCCGATTGTCTCATACACCCATTCAATATTCGCAGGGCGTTTCATGCGTTTGAGCGTCTCACGGTGTCCGTGTTGCAGAGGAATATCGAGATAAGGCAAAATTTGCTTGTGCTTTGCCATTGTTTCCATGAGGTGTTCGGTAACATACCCCGGATAGGCATACATCACCCGAATCCACGGAATTTCTGGCGCGGCTTTCACGATTTCATTGAGCAAATGCGCCAATCCGTCTTTAAACCCCAAATCGTAGCCATAATCGGTGGTATCTTGGGCGATGAGCAACACCTCTTTGACACCCATTTTTTGCAAGCGCACCGCTTCTGCCACAATATTTTCCACTGGACGGCTCACGGCTGTCCCTTTAATTTTTGGGATGGCACAAAACGCGCATGGACGGCGACAGCCATCGGCAATTTTGAGATAGGCACTCGCCCCTTGCACGCTGGCACGCATCACCCCGCGTTCATCTGACCCCACCACTTTAACATCGGTGGGCAGGTGATAAAGCGGTTCTGGATGTTTGCGGTCACGCAGGCGGGTCACAAGGTCAAAAATATCCATCCAACGGCGTGTGCCAATGACCCCATCTAACCCAGGGATATATTGCACCAAATCTGCACCATAGCGTTGCGACAAGCATCCCGCCGCAATCACCATCTGATTGCCCTTTTTGCCCTCTACCAATTCTTTGAGCGCATTGATAGATTCTTCTTTGGCGGCATCTATAAAGCCACAGGTGTTCACAATCAGCACCTCTGCCTTATTGGGGTCGCCAACACCACGTAACCCACTTTGCCCCAATACCTGCGCCATGCTTTCGGAATCTACCGTGTTTTTGGAGCATCCCAAACTGAGCAGATAGTAATTGTCTTTGATTTTTGCGTTGATTTTACTCATAAACGATAATTATGCCTCTTATAATTGCTAACAATACGATGATATTTATGGTGATTTGGTCGGTATTGGATTAGATGGTGTATTGCGCGGGGGCAATACCGCTGTGGATGATGCGGTTGGGGTGATACTCGGTGTGAGCGTCACCGTTGGCGTTGGCGTGATGGTCGGCGTGGCGCTCGGTGGCGGTGTATCCGATGCTGTCGGTGTGACAGACGGCGTATCCGATGCCGTTGGCGTGACCGATGGCGTGAATGTCTCTGTGGGTGTATTGGTGATGGTCGGCGTATTCGTCACCGTTGGGGTATCGGTTGGCGTGGGGCTTGGACCATCGGTAGCGGTGGGTGTACGTGCCACGATGAGCGTGAGCGCCAATAAGTCACTGGTGACGGTGGGGGTAGATGTAAATGCCGATGTGGGGTCATATCCAGGACCCGTGAGAATATCGGGATTGCCTCTATCTCTAAACGTGACTTGCACGGCTTGTCCGCGTCCACCAAAAGACCCTTGTTGTTGCCCATTATATATCACATTTAAGGCGGTGGCATTGCTGGCATTGACAATAATTTCGCTAATGCCCAAAAATTCTACCTGTTCATTGGGCAATAACAACCGCGCCAATTGTTCTGCACCATCTACCGTGACGCGCACCCATGTACGACTTTGGGCGCTCATCACCACCAACACCCCCACCCCATTATATTGTGATACCGATTGGGGCAATGGACTCGCCTCAAAACGCGGTGTAAAGGTCGGCGCAAGGGTAAATGTAGGGCGATTGGGCAATTCTGCCAGAATATCGCTTTGGGGGATGGTCTCATCTGTGGGACGCACAACCAATTGCATCACAACAAATACAATCACGCCCATCGCAATGAGGCTGACCACGATAACCGCCATGAGGTTGATAAACCGCAAAAATCGTTGTTGCGCCAAATCACGCTCATCCGATAATGTGAGGTGTTGCTGATTTTGCGGGATACTAGACGCTAATTTGCGCGGGTCTGCGAGTGGTACGGGCGCGGTGGGTTGGTTTGTGAGGCGGGCAGACTTGCCATTTTTTTTGCCTTTGCCCTTGCCTTTAGCTTTGTGTCCACGCCGATTTCTGGGGTTTTGGGCAGAATCGTAATAGGTCATCACGACATCTTCATCTAGCCCAAGATACCGCGCATAATTCCGCAAAAATCCGCGAATTTGCACCTGCGACAAATCGGCAGAGACGCTAAAATCGCCCTGCTCGAATGCCTCTAATACCTTACGGCGAATTTTGAGGGTAGCAGTGGCTTGGTCTAAGGTGAGTTCTTTTTGCTCGCGGGCATCGTGAAGATAGCGCCCTAGTGAGTAACTATCCACATCTTCCTCAACAAAATGCCCCCAACGGTCATTTTTACGATAGCAATAGCAAATCTCTACAAGTAGCACATAAGGGCGCAACGGATTGCGCCCTTATCACCACCTGCATCTATATGAATGATATAGGGACATGATAACGATTCCCTATAACTCACGAAATTATTCTGCGACTGCGACGACTTCCTCTGCCACAGCTTGCACAACAGGCGCTTCTTCGGCGGCTTGTTGGGCTTTTTTGGTAGCGGCTTCACGTTTGGCGAGGTATTCAACCAATTCATCATCGCGCACAACGATAATCTTGAGGATGGGCGAGGTTTCATTGCCCAAACGCACGGGGACAGCATGGGTGCCAAGTTCACGAATTTGTTGTTGGCTCACACGACGGCGATTAATATCCACACCTGTTTTGGCGAGGAGACCATCGGCAATTTCTTGTGTGGTAACAGACCCAAACAATTTGCCAGTGGTGGCGGCACGACGACCAAAAATTAATTCCACACCGTCAATTTGTTTTGCCAATGTGTTCAATTGATTTTCGAGAATAGCACGCTTGACAACCGCTTGTTCGCGCAGTTTTGCCGCACGCTTCAATTCACCTTCCGTAGCGGGTGCGGCTAATCCGCGTGGGATAAGAAAATTACGCGCATAGCCATCGGCAACGTTAATAATCTCACCCTCAACGCCTTGCTTATACACATATTTTAGAAGAATAACCTTCATGATTAAGTTCCTTTACATATCAAAGCCTCTATCGAAAGAGGCGAGGTGTTCTGCATAATAGACGAAAGTTTTGCGATTATAGTGCAATAGCGCAGATAGACCAAGACTCAGTTATGATTTTACCGATACCATGACACTGTGCTAAAATGGATAGGTGCTAATTATATCCAAAAACGATAGAGATTACCATGCAAAAATTACCACCCTTATCACAACCAAAAATACGCTTTTCCATTCATCAATGGTTGGTTGTGGCGCTCATGCTCACCAGCTTTATCACCACATGGCTTGTCAATGACCGTGTGTTTGAACATTTACCCCATTTAGAAGATGAAATCGCCTATTTATTTCAGGCAAGAGTCTTTGCACAAGGTGAATTGCTACTCGATACCCCCACCCCTGCCCTCGCCTATTGGCAACCGTTTGTCCTCACCGATAACCAAACAGGCAAAAAATTTGGCAAATACCCGATGGGCTACCCCGCGCTCATGTCCATTGGCATCCATTTGGGTGGAATATGGCTCATCAATGCCTTCTCATCCATGCTATCGGTTGGGCTGGTGTATAAAATTGGACGGGTGCTATTTAATTCAGAAATCGGATTATTTGCCTCTGCCCTCATGACTTTTTCGCCAATGGCATTATTGCTCTCTGGCACGATGATGTCACATACCCCTGCTATCACCCTATTTGTGTTATTTCTCTACAGTTTTATATGGATAGAAAAAGGTCGCTATCCCATCCGTTGGGGGGTTATGGCGGGGCTGGCACTCGGATTATTCATCATCAATCGTCCCCTCACATCAGTGGCGGTAAGTTTGCCGTTTATCCTGTGGGCGGGGATAAAAACAGCGCGTGCCGTTGTATTAGACGGGTGGCGTGTGTTGCTCTCATTGGATAATTGGTTAGATACAGAAAAAAAATCGTGGCACATGCCCCAATGGAGACAGTTGTGGCGGATGAGCCTCACCGCCAAATGGATAGTACCCTATGCCTGCATTGGGGTGTTGGCGTTGGCATTTAGCCGTGCCACGCCCATCTTCAATTTTACCGCCACAGGCAATGCCAGCGAAAATCTGTATTTGCGCGTGTGGAGTTATGATAGGCTCGGCTTTGGCGACGGCTATGGACGCAATGGGCATACCATCACCAAAGGCGTGCGCCATGCCCGTTACGATTTATCGCTCACGGCGGGTGACCTGTTTGGATGGGCAATCCAACGCCCGCGTGCTGCCAATAACCGATTCACCAATGTTGGTTGGGAAATTGCCGATGTGGGTCATCCTACCATCCAAAAACATCTGTTGGAGAGTAGCGCCTATTACCCTGTATTTGGGTTGAGTCTATTTATTTTGCCAATTGGCTTGTTCATCGGCTTTCGGCTGTGGTGGATGCGACTCTGGTTATTGGGCGGGTTCTTTTGGTTGCTAACCCCTTTCGTACAAAATGCCTCATGGCTAGAAAAAGATGAAGCCACCCTCTGGGCATGGTTGCTCATCGGCTTGGGCTGGATACTCATCCCACTGGGGATATTTATCCTGATGTATTCATCCAAAATGCGCCCCAAACGGGTTATCCGTTTCGATTGGGCGCTGTGGACATGGTTATTGCTGGCGGTATGTGTATCGCTCATCGGCTGGCATTTGGCGTATTGGGTTGGGTCACAACGCTATACCACACGCTATTATGCCGAAGCATTACCCGCCTTTGCCCTCATTGGTGCGTTGGGATTTTATGGCATTTTACACGGCACACGCCAATTGGTCGGTTGGATATTCGACAAAAAAGCCGATGGCGCACGATTTATCGTGACATGTGTGGGCTATGCGACTATTTTTACGCTCCTTTTGGGGAGCATGTACTTATACAGCATCCCGCGTATCAATGCTCTATATCGGTTCAATAATGTGAGTCCCTATATGACCGAGCAAATCCGCGCCCGTGCCACCGATGACCGCCCGATTTTGGTGTTGGTCAATGGAAAAAGTGGCGAAATTAGCTGGCGTGCCTTTGGGAGTGTCATGGCGCTCACAGATCCCTATTTGGAGGGGGATATTATCGCGGCGTGGAATTATGCCCCCGATAATGCGACTATCCGTGAGAGCATCCTCGCCCGTTTTCCAAATAGGCAAGTGATTGAACTCAATATTCTCAATATTGATGCGTGGTTTGTTGATTGCGACATCACCCAAAATCCGGCTTGTAACCTAAATCCGCCACCGAAATGAGGGGAATGATATGAGTGTACGCATTTTTATCAGTTATCGCAGACAAGACAGTGAAGGCGAAACAGGTCGGTTGTATGACCATCTCCATTTGTGGGACGGTCATTTTTCTGAGGATGACCTGTTTTTGGATGTACAAGATGTCGCCAGAGGGGTCAATTTTGTGCGGGCGGTGGATAAAGCCGTGAGCGAGTGTTCGGTGATGTTGGTGGTCATTGGCACACATTGGGAATCGCTAACAGACGACAGAGGCAACCGCCGTTTGGATGACCCAGACGATATGGTGCGCCACGAAATCCGCACGGCATTAGCCTCTGGCAAGCGGATTTTTCCCATATTGGTCAAAGGCGCAAAAATGCCCAAAGCCACCGCCCTGCCAGACGATATAAAAGAACTCGCCTATCAGAACGCGATAGAATTGCGTCACGCTCATTTTCGGGATGATACCGCAAATTTGGTGGGGATGTTACGTCAAGCACTCACCGAAGCCGATGGCTATAGCAAAGAACCTGCCAATGCAGAGGATGTTCGCAAAAAGGCGAATGCGCTCAAAGAATTGCGCTTTAAGCTCATCGGTGCGACCGATTCGCCCCTATTTGCCTATCGTACCCAAAACAATTATATCCCTGCATTGGGTGACGGAAATCCAGATGCCAATATCGTATTCATTGGGGAATATGTCGGCAAGGCAGAAGCCGAACAAGGCAGACCCTTCATCGGTCCCTCTGGCGATGTCTTGGCGACCATGCTCAACACCATCAACCTACGCCGTGAAGATGTGTTTGTCACCAATGCCATTTTAGACCGTCCTGTGGATAACAAACCCACCGCACAAGATTTAGCCTACTATACCCCTTATCTGGATGAAATTTTGACCATCATCCAACCGCGTGTTTTAGTGCCACTGGGTGGTGTGGCGATGGAATATGCCCTGAACAAATTTAATCTGCCAGAAAAAGGCAAAAAAATTGGGCAATTGCGGGGCAAATTATTGCAGACCACTCTATCTTATGGGCAACTTTTTATCATGCCCCTCTATCATCCCGCCGTGGTGCTATACAACCCCACCCAACGCGCTACCCTAGAAAAAGATTTTCAACGCCTGCGGATGTTTATCTAGGACGACATTCTTGTCGTCCGCACATTTTGGAGAAAAGATATGGACACCCTAATCCGTTGTGCATGGTGTGGGACAGACCCGCTTTATGTGCATTATCACGATACCGAATGGGGCATCCCCGTTCATGATGACCGTCAATGGTTTGAAAAAATCACACTAGAGGGCGCACAAGCAGGTCTTAGTTGGATAACCGTCCTCAAACGGCGCAAGACCTATCGGCAGGTATTCGACAATTTTGACCCCACCATCGTGGCAAGCTATGACCAAGCCAAAATTGAGGCATTGATGGGCAATGCGGGCATTATCCGCAACCGCGCAAAAATCATCAGCACCATCGGCAATGCCCAAGCATTTTTGCGTGTGCAAGCCGAATTTGGCACATTCAATAGCTATATATGGCAGTTTGTGGGCGGACAACCGATTATTAATCACTGGAACAGTTTATCCGAAATCCCACCCCAGACGGCAGAATCGGTAGCGATGAGCAAAGACCTGCAAAAACGGGGATTCAAATTTGTTGGCTCAACCATTTGCTATGCCATGATGCAATCACACGGCATGGTCAACGACCATACGATGGATTGCTTTAAGCGACAAGAATAAGGTTATAATAGGGAAAATGGTATAAGAAAAGGATACTGCAATGACCGATTCAATTGAAATAACGCTCAAATTGCCTGCTGATTTTGTCCACGATGCAGAAGATTTTGACATGCTCAATCCAGACACGATGTTGCGTGTTTTGCGCCAAGAATTGGACAATCGTATTATGACATTTGTAGATGCAGAAGTTAAAGCCTATCGTGCAGAAAAACGGGCTGAACAGGAAAAAAATAAAATTTCATGATGCGGATTGTGTTGGATACAAACTTGATTATCTCTGGAATGTTATGGATGGGATTGCCACATGACATGCTAGTTTTGGCATATCAGCACCAAATACAAGTGATAGCAAGTGAGCCTTTGATTGAAGAACTCAAAGATGTCTTATCAAGAGAAAAGATGAAAAAGCATCTCAATCGTATCCAAAAAACACCTGATGAGCTTATAAATTTACATTTGAGTCACACGCTTATCATTGAACCTAGCCAAGTTCCAGAAGGAACCGTCAGAGATTTGAAAGATGACAAAATCATTGCCTGCGCCGTTGGTGGGCAAGCCGATTATATCATCACAGGTGATAATGATTTGCTTGTCCTCAAAGAATATCAAGGCATTCTTATCGTCACTGCGTCCGAATTTTTAACCATTATCACAAAATAGGGAAATAGCTCATGCCCGACATGCTCGTAAAACTCTATGAACTTCCCCCATTAGCCCCCCACATCGCCCGTCAGACCGAACACGGCATATCCATTCGTCGCGCACTTGTGCCAGAAAAACATCTCGTCTTGGCGTGGATAAAAACCCATTTCATAGATATTTGGGTGAGCGAAGCCGATGTGACCTTTTCTCGCGCCCCTGTGAGCAGTTTTTTGGCAGTCAAAGACGGTGAACTGGTCGGATTTAGTTGTTACGATGCCACCAAACTCGGATTTTTTGGTCCAACGGGTATTGGTGAGGCTGGTCGCGGAAAAGGCACAGGCGCGGCATTATTACTGGCATGTCTTCATGATATGTGGGCGCGTGGTTATGGCTATGCCATCATTGGGGGCGTGGGTCCCGCCGATTTTTATACCAAAATCGCAGGGGCAACCCTCATCCCCAATTCTGATATTGGCGTGTATGCGGGCATGTTACGAGAAAATGAGGATGACGAAAAATAATGCGTATAGCCAAAAAGGTGGCATATTGAGCCTATTTATGGCTTTAATAACCACCTTATCATTTATCATAGTCGTGTCACAATTTCTATTCGGTTTCCCACGGGGTCATCAATTGAATAAAATTCCCATCGGCATCGGCAAGGGTAGCAATCCATGCTCCGTCCATTTCATAAGGCTCTTTAACAATAGTCGCCCCTATCCCTTTAAGCCTGTCAAATTCCTCTTGTACTAACTTTGTTTCAAAATTGAGGATAATTCTAGCAGGCTCTTTTGACTGCCCAGTCACTTCGGAATGTTCGCCAATGCTTAAAGAACAGCTCCCTACTCGCCACATATACCATCCCCCATCTTCGCTCATGTCAGCGGGTTTGCCCAAAACTTTCTCATAAAATTCGCCAAGCACTTTGGGTTGCGATGTCCCTATCATGATTGAATTCAAATTCAGTGTGGCTGGTTGTGGATTATTTTCATTGGTCATTGGTCTGTTATCCTTTAGCATAAAATTGGTATAAAATTTGGATTTATCGAACAAATGAATTATACCATATACACAATCAATTGTTCTATTAAAATGTACATTAAATTCATTTTTACTAGCACGTTTTATCTAAAAAAATCAAATGTTCAATTTTCAGTCTATTAGATGTTTATCATAAACGATTAGATGCTATATCAAGTTTGCACCATTTACCTCTCATCCAACGTATATACAGCTATAGAGACAAACTAATCCCTCATTGTGTATAATAGGGATATAAACTGTGGAGTAGTAATATTATGCGTGTAATCGTTCATACAGGAAAAGGTGGCGTGGGCAAAACCAGCATCAGCGCCGCCACAGCCTTAAAATGTGCCGAGATGGGGCTTAAGACCATCGTCATCAGCACCGATACGGCTCATAGCCTAGCCGATTCCCTAGAAAAGAAAATTGGTCCAGAACCTGTCGAAATTTATCCCAATTTATGGGCGCAAGAAGTAGATGCCCGCTATTCAATGGAAAAATATTGGGGCAAATTTCAAGAATACATGGTCGCCATGTTTAGCAAGCAAGGCATTGATGATATTGTCGCAGAAGAAGTGACCATCCTACCCGGACTCGAAGAAGGCGCACATCTGCTGTGGATTAATCGCTATTTTGAAGAAAATTTCTTCGATGTCCTCATCGTAGATGCCGCCCCCACCGCCGAAACCCTGCGCCTACTCAGTTTGCCAGATGTCACCCGTTGGTGGGTGATGAAGGTGCTATCGCTCACACGGGGCATTGGACGTGTGATGCGTCCGATTAATCGGGTGATGGGGCGTGCCATGCCTGTTGTGCCAGACGATGAGGCGTGGAATCAGGTTAAGGTACTATTCGATACGCTGGATAAAGTGCGTGACCTCATGACCAACCCAGAAATCACCAGTATCCGCTTGGTGGTGAATCCAGAGAAGATGGTCATCAAAGAGACACAACGCACCTATACCTATCTAAATCTCTATGGCTATGCCACCGATGCTATCATCTGCAATCGCATCATCCCCGATGATGTGACCGACCCCTATTTCACCATGTGGAAAGCCCATCAGAAAGAAAATATCGCCTTCATCGAAGAAGCATTTGGTGGGTTAACCATGGTTAAAGCCCCCCTCTTTGGTGGCGAAATTTCGGGGTTAGATAAACTCCGCGAATTGGGCGAAATTCTCTATGGGGATAAAAATCCCACCGACAAAATGTTCACAGGCAAAACGCACAGCATCGAAAAAGATGAAAAAGACGGCAATTATAGCCTACGCGTCCCCCTGCCCTTTGTGGATAAAGATGATATGGATTTATATCGCTCACGCGATGAACTCACCTTGCGCGTCGGACCCTATCGGCGCAATATCGTTCTGCCTTATGCCCTATGGGACTTAGAGATTGCGGATGCCAAATTTGAAGAATCAACCCTCTGTATCCGATTCAGCAAAAATTGATAATTTCTCGGCTAATGGACGCGCTAATGGCGCGTCCGATACAGAACCGACCTTCCTCATGGCAGATATGACCCCCAACGGCACATCTGTCTATTTGCGTATCCCACAACATGACATCCATATAGACCCTTCTGCCGACCCATCCTTTTTGGATGAGCCAGAATATGTCCCACAGCCCACCTATCGCCCAAAAATTGACGGCGCGCCCACCCCTGCCGATAGCACCGTACAAGACCCCACCCACAAGGGGCGGTCTTTGCGCTTGCAATGGCGCTATTTCCGCATCCTAGTCTTTTCTGGATGGATGTTTTTGCGCGTGATGTTTTGGCAGATCTATGTCTATCGCTATTTCCCCAAATGGGTAGACAAGACCAATCTACGCCGATGGGTGGGCTATACCCGCGAATTTCGCAAATTTGCCATCACCCGCGGGGGAGTATTCATCAAATTGGGGCAATTTATTTCCACCCGTGTGGATGTTTTGCCAGAAGCGATTATCAATGAACTGAAATCGTTGCAAGATGAAGTGCCGACTATCAGCTTTAAGCGGATTTTGGCGGTATTAGAACGTGAATTGGGGGGCATTGGGGCATATGAATTTGTGGATGAAAAGCCTATCGCCGCCGCCAGTTTAGGACAAGTGCATCGTGCCAAGCTCAAAACGGGCGAAAAAGTGGTGGTGAAGGTGCAACGCCCCAATATCCGCGAAATTTGCTACACCGATTTAGCCGCCATGCGTGTTGTAGCGACTATCGCCATGCGCTTTCGCTTTATCTATAACCGTGCCGATGCGGTTGGTTTGGTAGAAGAATTTGGCAAGGTACTGCTCGAAGAACTATCGTATAAGCACGAGACCTACAACGCCCAACGATTTTCTGCCATGTTTAAGGATATGGCGGGTGTGTATGTCCCGCATATCTATGTCGCACACTCCACCGACCATGTGCTGACCATCGAAGATGTGAGCAACATCAAAATTGACGACTATGACGCGCTAGAGGCGGCGGGTATTAACCGCAAAACAGTCGCCAAACGCCTGATGGATACCTATCTGCACCAAATTTTTAATCACTATTTTTTCCATGCAGACCCGCATCCGGGGAATTTATTCATCCGCGCCCTGCCCAACCCTGACCCCACCGAAGAAACCCCGTTTGAACTGATTTTCATAGATTTTGGCATGACGGGTTCACTAAGTCACGAAATTGCCGATGGACTTGTGACCACCCTGCACGCCGTACTCAATCGGGATGTGCGGGCGATGGTCAAGAGTTACGAAAAACTCGGATTTTTGCTACCAGGGGCAGATACAGACCGCATTATCGAAGCCACACAAGCGGCATTCGATGAAATTTGGGGTTTGAGCATGTCCGATTTACGCACGATGGATTTTAATAAATTGGCAGAATTGGGCGATGAGTTCAACGACCTCATTTTCGACATGCCATTTTATATCCCACAAGATTTTATCTATCTGGGGCGCACGGTGAGTATCCTCACAGGTATGTGTACCTTGTTGGATGAAAATTATAACCCGTGGTTTGAACTCATCCCTTATACCGATATTTTGCTGGCACGGGGCTTTGGCATAGATATTCCCAAAACATCCAAAAAAGCACTTGGCACAAATACTAACATGGGCATTATAGACCCGCGCACACTGGCAAGTGCCAACACCTTGCAAATTTTGTTCAGTGGCAACGGCGCACGCGCATTGCGAACATTGGCAGAAGAAATGATACGCCGTGTATTCCCCGCCATTCTCCGCACTGATGAAACCATGAAAAAGTTGCAAGCGGGCGAAATTCGAGTTATAGCCGAGATGAGTGTGGCACAGCGCCAACAATTGCGCCGAATCGAAAAAGAATCGCGCAATACCGGCCGTTCTGTGTTCTTTGGGAGCGTGTTTATCAGTGCTACCCTATTTTATGTGAATGGGGAAATCTGGCTGGCGGTAATCGGCTATGGCGTGTGTGCCATCACCTATATCACAGGGATATTAAAAGAGGCATAAGACCGCACTATGAATGATAAGACGATTTTCATCACAGGCGCATCTACAGGCATTGGGTTGGCGAGTGCAACCATGCTAATGGAACAACTATTTTGAATTCAAATGATTTTCAAATTTCAATGGATAAGCATTTTCAAGTCAATTATCAGCTTAAATCACCCCTATCCCCCCAGCCCCCTTATCC
>Ga0163154_10002449_pt1 | contig 27154 bp, 27 predicted proteins | sample OliLakLV19MP9P1_FD_148649 | JGI IMG/M metagenome (GOLD analysis project Ga0163154, IMG submission 148649) | Freshwater microbial mat bacterial communities from Lake Vanda, McMurdo Dry Valleys, Antarctica - Oligotrophic Lake LV.19.MP9.P1 | ecosystem: Environmental > Aquatic > Freshwater > Lake >... | reverse complement strand
AGATTGTGAATAATCTCGGTTTGCCAAAACGGAAAAATAAATCTGAAATGATCCGAGACATTGAAAATGCTTTTGAGGCATACAAAGAAGACAAGATTGATAGGTATAAGAAATACGAACAACTTGGACAGGCAGGAAAAGAAGGAATCACTTTTCGAGTCACTGATCGGCAAGGAAAGGAGTACGCAATGAAGACATTTCGAAAAACTAAATCATCTGCAAAATTGGCACAAGAATACATACTTCAAGAAAAAGCTTCCAAAAGAGGTATTGCTCCAAAAGTGTACAAGTTCGATACTGTAACAAAGTATATTGTAATGGAAAAAATGGACACTCATCTTCTTGAAACCATGAAGAAAGAGAAAGGACTATCAAAGACACATCAACTTCGAATTCTTGAGATTTTCAATGAACTCGATAAGGCAGGCGTGTTCCATAATGATGCCAATCTCTGTAACTATATGTTTAAGGGTGATAAGTTGTATATTATCGATTTTGGATTTGCAAAAGAAATCAATGACAAATTATTAAAGACAACAGGGCCGAATCCAAATGCAAACTTGATGCTAATCGGCTTTGTAATGAAATTAAAAGAGATGGAGCAATCTCCTTCGTCATACAAGTATCTAATCAAGAATATATCCGATAGCGACATTCTAAAATACAATCTTAAAAAATGAAAAAAAAATCAAAATAAAACGAAATTTTAACATGCAAAAACGTACCGTTCAAGAAAAGATTTTCATTGAATCAAAGTATATTGACAAGGCTGTTCTCAAGGGACACTTGACCGAAACGGTGTGCAAAATGATGACAGGAAAATGTGATCAAGAATTTGGCTACATTATTTCGGTTGAATCTGAACTCAAGATTATAGATAATATCATCTCTTCTGCAAATTCAGGAATTATTTTCACAGTTGAATTTGATATTCTCACTGTCAAGCCTGAAGAAGGAATGGTCTTTGAAGGAGTGATTTCAAAGATTTTCTTATCTGGAATTTTCGTAACTGTTGAGAAGATGGATATTTTGGTTCCTGAAACCAAAATGAAAGGATACAAGTATAATGCTTCCAAATCTATCTTTAAAAAAGATTCCTCTGTTCTTAATTGTGGAGATACTGTAAGCGTCATTATCGAAGATGTTAGATATCAAAAGCATAAATTTGATTGTATAGCAAGCTTAAAGATGTAGTGATACGAATAAATGGCTTCAGAATTAGATCTCCTAATCCAATTAAAAACCCAAATGGTTACATTTCTTGATGAGCTGATAGAATCGTTTCCAGAAGAAACCGATTTCATCATATTTAGAATCTTTATAAAAGACCAAATCCCAGTTCAAGATGTAATGAACTACATCGTGTTTAAATTGATCCCTCTTCAAAATATGGTCAAGGAACGTGACGAGAATTTCTTCTTGAATAATAATATCTTATTCGAAAAATTTGACAACAAGAAATCGAGCAAAGTCAATCATTTTAAACAGCTTTGGCTGTCAAAAAAGGTTGACAAGCAAGATAAGAACGTGATTTGGACATGGTTTGAATCCTTCATTTACCTTGCAAGCAAATATTGTGAACTTAAAAATATTCACAGTAATTAAAGATGGTCGGCTTATTGGAAAATGCAAAACAGTATTCTGACTATATTCCATTCATACTTATCGCCCTTTTCATGATAGCTGATGATGAACTGCACAAACACGCGGTTCTCACTTCTTGTCAAATCATGATTACAATCATCACTTTTTCAATCTTTTTCATCTCTACGATTCAATTTCAATGTACGAAATTTTGTGCACTTGTAATTGCGGGTGTCGCATGGATTATTTTAATTTGGTTGAAAAAATGTCTGTTGTTTAAACAACCGACTCTAGCGTAATAACTGCTCGACACATACAGCATTTATTACTTGTTAATCTAATCGATTGGGATATGCAATCAGTGTGATACACGTGTGTACACGCTAATGTTACACACTTTTTGGTCTCAAGTGGTTCAAGACATATACAGCAATAATCATTAGATGTACAAGGCTCACTTTTTTCAATTATGATTCGGATCAATTCTGGGATATCATACCCTTGCGGAAGCCCTTGCTCTTGTGGAATCAACGCCTGTAAATGAGCAGGTGCTTCTCCAATATAGAAGCCTTCATTGAAATAGTGTTTCTTGTGAATATGAAGCGTCGCGAGTTGTATCATAAGGAGCACATTTGTCATTGTAGCAACTATCATAGGATTAATATGATAATATAATAGAAGAGTGATAGTGTGAGTGAAAATCATTGCTGGAAAAAATACCCAGCAATTGTGTGGAAACATATTTGCCCGATGTAAAAATAAGAAGGAGAACATGTACATGGCAAGAACGAAGCAAATCGTATAATAATAAGGTTGTTGCAATCCCATGCACACACCCAATACGACAATTGTATTAAATTGTACAATCACAAGAACTTGGAAGTATTTCATTTCCAAATTTAAAATAATTCTTTTCAAAATCATTTTCCTAAATTGAAATATTTTTCAAGAATCTTGAAAAAATAAAAATGTGTATCATCTGTAGAAATGAATATGATCCTGAAACTTTGACAGAACTCGATTGTTCCTCTTGTCCAAATCTCACTTCCATTCCATCCAATCTTGTGAATCTGACAAAACTCAATTGTTGGAAATGTCCAAATCTCACTTCCATTCCACATACTCTCATTAATCTCTCAGAACTCGATTGTTGGAGATGTCCAAACATCACTTCTATACCAGACACTCTTGTGAATCTTACAAATCTCAATTGTTCTTTGTGTTCAAATCTGGTGTCTATACCAGACACTCTTGTGAATCTTACAAATCTCAATTGTTCTTGGTGTTCAAATCTGGTGTCCATACCAGACACTCTTGTGAATCTTACAAGTCTCAATTGCAACGATTGTCCAAATCTCGCGTCAATTCCATGTCTTAATAACCTATTTCATCTTAACTGTTCATATTGTCCAAAGCTCACCTCTATAAGTGATCTTGTGAATCTGGAGGACCTCAGTTGTAATGGTTGCCCAAATCTCACTTCAATTCCAGATACCCTTGTGAATCTAACACATATCTATTGCTGGGACTGTCCAAGTCTCTCTTCCATTCCGCCTACTCTTGTGAATCTAATACATCTTGCTTGCTATAATTGCCCAAATCTTTCCTCTCTTCCTGATTCTCTTCAACAGTTAAAAATACTCTATTGTTCAATTTGTCCAAAACTCACTTCAATTCCACACACTTTTGTTAACCTAACATATCTTAATTGCTGGGAATGTTCAAAACTCACTTCAATCCCTAATACTCTTGTTAACCTAACATATCTTAAATGCTCCTCTTGTCCAAAACTCACTTCTATCCTAGTTCCCTTTGTGAATGTATCAGAACTCTATTGTTATAATTGTCCAAATCTCAATTCCATTGGAAATGTTGTTAATCTATCATATCTCAACTGTTCGAATTGCCCGAAACTCGTGTCTATTCCAACACTCATGGATCTCAATTGTTCTGGTTGTCCTTGGATCAATTCACTTTATAATCCCGACTATGAGAAAAACGTGAAGAAGTTCAAAGAAGACTACGATTCTCTTCTTTCAAATCGTTTAATTTCTCCATTTCTAACTCAAAAAATTACAAAGTTTCTCATCCCGATCGAAATTTAAAATGTCAAAGATTATTATTGTAGGAGTTGGACTCGACAAGTATACAGCTTCTCAAATGTTAAGAAGTTGATTAATTTTGTACATCGTAATCTAGGCGACGTCCCTATCGTTCTTTGCGGAACTAAGAGTGAATGTAAGGGTCATAAGATTACTCTTGAATATGATTGGAGGAGAGGATATTCCTCATTATTTCATATCAACAAAGGAAGATAGGAACCTTTCCTTGGGGTTGTGAATCTATTGATTTACTCAAAAATAAATCAATAACTAGATAAATGAATATGTTAATCACTGTCGGATTTAAACATTTAAAAGGTATTTTGCTAGAAAATCAAATAGGAGACACGATAATGGAAATCGATGAAGAAATTATAGCACGCTTAAAATTTATTGGCCACATCCAAAAGGGTGAAAAAATAAATGTTAGGCATGTAAATATTCAACCTAATAATTGGTTAACAACTATTTCAAGAACAGTCATCTACCCCGACAATAGAATGAATGCGATAACATTCGTTAGAACAATCATAACAAGATCATTTGAAATCATTGAGAAGTGTTTCCAATCCAAAGATCATGCAAGATGTACAGTTATTATGGCTGACTTGATTAAGGCTCAAGAAGGTCTCTTAAATCTTAAGTATACATATAGTGATGATATCAAATTCTGTTGTGACATGGAAGTTCTCCGTGAAAATATTTCTTCAAAACTAAACACTATTCAAACTATACACGAATTATAAATTAAGTACTCTTAATTTATTGCGCAGCTACACCCTCAGTCTCACTCATCAATGTCCGGTAATCCTAATTCACCATCCTCAACGTCACTAACATTGTTATCTGTGACAGCAACGCTTGTACTCCTTGAAGAGTTGGTCTTCTTACTCATTTTACGAGTTCGAGGAATCGTCGCAGGATGCAGACCACGCATCCCAAGACTCTCGATCATAAGCTTAACAGTCAGCGTCTGTACTTGATGTAACTCAGCACAAAGAATAATATCTCGAACATAATTCCCTACAAAATCAACCACAAGTCGTGTATATGTTTCTGTGCTATCATCACCGTATCTCTTGATACCGGCACGAAGAGCTAGCTTTCGAAGTGCTGCTTCAGGAATAACAGTATTATCTGTTGGTTCCTTACTGGTCACTAAAAGAGGTTCCATAAATTCTTGGGCAAGAGTCACGTCACATGCGTACACTGTTTCGCGTCCCGTGTGAAGAGCAAGACGATTTGCGCATTTCATCACACGAATCATTCTGTCCTCAACGAATGATTGGAGCGAGAGAAGGAAGTCGTTGGTGTAACGGAGTTTCTTTGTCTCACTTCCAACATCTCTTACTAAGCGATTAAATGGTGCATGCTGAATAATCAGATCACTGGTTTTCTGTAATTTACGAATGTTCATTAATGTCTTGGTGCCGGGCCTCCAACGATGAGGCTTTTTAACACCTCCCGCATTCGAATTAATACGTTTCCTATTTTTGGGCTCAAGGAGTGAAGGCTCAATATGAGCTGTCACACCAGCATCTAAGAACACCAATCCAATATTATTTATGAAACGTTCAAATTCAGGGTCAGAATGAATCGCTGTGAAAATATGCTTCACCGTAATTGTAACTTTTTTACAGGTATGAACTGAAGAAAGTTTCAAAATTTCAGAAATTAAAAACTCAAGAACACCCGCAAGGAATACAGGGGCAGTTGCCGACACGTGCAATCCATTCTGGCCAAAACATCTGAGATACTTTTCTGTCGCAGAAACTGAAAAGATAAGACCTGCTCGGCTTTCACGAGTTCGTGATTTTTCTTCACCCTCAACAAAGTTGTTAAAAGATTCAACTGCGGTATTTGCAAACGCAAGAGAACCTTCCATAAGAAGGGGAGGTAATACTAATTTTACTGATGTTTCAAGTTCCGCCTGTGAAACAGTCTTCTTATTATTTGTGAGAGTTAACAAGAGAGATTTGTTAACCAGATTAACCGCAGTGACACGAATAACACTGTCTATTGCTTCAAGAGCTGGTTTGGTTATGTGGAAACTGGTCGCTGACTTTTTTAATGTTCTATGTATATACACATTGAAACTTTTATGCATTTTATATTGCAACCTTTGTCTTTAAAATTACAATTGGAGCGATATATTTAGCAATGTCTCGAACGATGTACGAATACACTGAAAGAAGTGATTCGTAGTTTTCCTTGAACTTCTTCAAGTTTTCCTCGTAGTCAGGATTGTGAGGCGAATCTAACCAAGGACAACTTCTGCAATCAAGATATACACAGATTTCTGGAATCGAAGTGAGATTTGGACAAGAGTATCTGGAATGGAAATAAGATTTTTACAACAGTTACATTCAAGTCTAGTGAGGGTTTCTGGATCATAATTTCCTTCGCAGATAATACACATTTTTGATTTTTTCAAAGATTCTTTGAAAATTTTCATTCCAGAATTTTCATTCCAATCACTATTATTATTCCAATGAATAATCCAACTATAATACTTCCAACTTCTCCAACTTCGTTGCTTACAACATTTTTATTTTTCTTAGCGAGTAGATACCCAATGAGCGAACAGATTAATATTATTAATACTGATTGTAACATCTTTATTTAAAGTCTGGAAATTCTTTGTCGAAATTTTTAACAAGACCACCATGTTCGAGATATACCGCGTTTCGGGTATGGAAATGTTTGAGAAGGAGTGAATAGTTATCTACCATATCAAAAATCATTGGCTCGCCTTCCTGAGTTCGAAACACTCGTCCCAAATATTGAACAAAATACTGTTCAACGTCAGAAGCGAGTAAAAGAGTGTTAAGACGGGGATGGTCAAACCCAACTCCCACTTTTTGGGATGTTCCGATTAGAATCCTACTCTTCTGTTCGAATTCTTGTTGACTTCCGATAAGACTTGTTACATCTTCCCCAAGTTCAAGAAGGCGATTGTAAAGATAATTGGCCTGAGCAACTCTTTTACACAAGACTAAAAACACCCGTGAAGAAAAGTGTTGAATAATTCGAATAACGAGATTGTTTCGGGCTTCATTGCTCGATTGTGATTCAATTACAGAGCCCCAATCGACTTTTCCCATTCGGTTAAGTTTCACTTCAGGTTTAAATCCAGTATTTACACGGTATACGATATGCCGACACCACAATTTACGGATAATTTTCTCCTTTCCAAAATACATATCAAGCATCACATCGAGACCGTCGGTTCGATACGGAGTTGCCGATAGACCAAGGAGATAACGCGGAACAAGGTAACGCATGCATTGACTCATTTTTTCAGCCATAATAATATGCATCTCATCTATAATAACAAGTCCAATTTCTTTATAGAAGGAACGTGGATGTTTTGGAACTGTTGTTGCATTGATAATGTAAAAATCAACATCTTCGAGTTCTGAATTACTTGAAAGAACTTGTACTTTTGCATTTGGGCAAAACGATGCAATTGAAGCCTTCCACTGATTAATCAAGATGATGCGATGACATACGATTAAAGTTTTCATATGAATTTTGGATGAAATGTAAATAGATAGAGCAGTATTATGAGTTACTGTGAAGTCTCCAAGTAAAAATCTCCGATTCCCATCAATTGAAAATCCGTAATATGTTGTATCTTGAATTGGTATGACTCTAAAGAGTGATGAGACGAATAACGGGTCTGGGTATTGAATATCAATCTTGAGTTCAGACTCGGAAATATAAATTACATACAAGCCTGCAGACCTTGCAATTGTGTACAAGTCTTGAAGAAGAGGTTTATTTTGACTTTGAAACGTATCAGAATATTTTTTCGTTTTATAATCAAAAAGGAAGGCTTCAATCAATTGCAATCTTTTCGAAAGTGAATTAAACTTATATTCATCGGGTATAACCATTTCCTTGCCATGTATGTAGTCTTGAAATCCAAGGGCATAGACCTCTTGCTCTCGCAACCAATTTGCGATAACATTCGATTGATATCTAAGTGGTTTCTCATTGTAAGTAACGGGAACGCGATATGAACGTAGGCAATTCTTTATATTTTCTGGAAGTGCGATGTAATCTCTTACAGAGATGTCTACTGTTTGGTAAGAATAAATACAACTATAGGAAGAGTTCGAAATGAACACTTCTGCATCTGCATTGTGTCTAAAAGATTTTTTCTTCATTTCAAGAATTCCATCTTTATTCGAGACAACGTTAACCTCGTAATATTGATTTTTATTATTCCAACTGTATTGTGTTGGTTGGAAAATTTTCAGAGATAATATGTGAGATTCATTACAAGAAAATCCCTTGCTAAAGTGTATGTCAATTGGGCTTATCTTATACATCCTTTCATTTCCAGTGCAAGTTGACAATATATTTCTCGGTTTTGAATCGTCACCCATTATTTGATCATCAATTAAAACATCCTGAACATTCTTGATCGAACCATTGTACATAAGGACTGGAGTATCCTTTGCAAGACACTTGCCGAAACCGCAATAAGCAGAAATGATTGTAGAACCAGTTTTACTTAGATTCGCAATCGCCTCGGTTTTCACTTCCTTTTGCATCGGTCTTAAAGACCCAGAAAAATCCACGTTTTGCTCAGGAAAATAACTTCGACTCGGACGAGGATAGTTTACATTATACGCAAATGGTACATATATATTATTACCTTCAGAATCATATAGATATATTGATTTTTGTTCTGCTCCAAATCCATACTTAGATGGCGTTTGAGAAACTACCAAATCTTTGGACAATTTCTGTAGTTCTTCATCAGATATTGAATTAACATCTATTATTCTGGACATTTACAGATAGTTTTGAAAGTTTTTAAAATATCATTTTTAGAATAAATGGGTAAAATTCCAGAAAAGGATGAATGCCCTATTGATAATATTTGCAATAGCGTTGCAGATTCGATTAGCCCCTTTTTTAAACGATTGAATTTTACCCCGAACGGGATTACAACATTATCACTGTTTTTTGGAATTCTCTCAGCGTATTTTCTGTGGAAAAATAATTTAGCCTTATTTGCAATTTCTTACTTCATCTCCTACTTCTTTGATTGTATGGACGGAAATTATGCGAGACGGTACAAGATGGTCACTAAATTCGGCGACATCTATGATCACGGAAAAGATATTATAGTCGGGATAATAATTCTGTGCATCGTAATCAAGAAATACAAATGCCCTCCCAAAGTATGGGCAATATTCATTGGAATCCTCGCAATCTTTACAATTCTGAACGCGTCCTTCATTGGATGCCAAGCGAGAGTTTACAAGGACGGAGATGTTATGAATACGATGAGGAAAATGTGCCCCGGCAATCCAAGAAAGAATATGAAAGTGCTTCGATACGTTGGAACTGGAACATGGACAATTGTCTTTGTGTTGTTGATTATTTCATTAAACAAATTTCGTGTTAAATAAATGAGGAAAATTCATCCACGATACGAAAACCCGATAGATAATTTTCTGATCGACCTTTCATCTAAGCTATGTCCAAGCTTTAAAAAAGCTGGTTTCAATGCGAACGGAATCACAACCATTTCTTTAATTTTTGGATTGTTATCGGTATACAGTCTTTGGAAAGGATACGTATTTATATTTGCAATATTGTATTTCATCTCGTATTTCTTTGACTGCATGGATGGTCATTTTGCACGGAAATATGACCAAGTAACATACGCTGGAGACTTGTATGACCATATAAAGGATATCAGTGTTGCAATTCTCTTGTTTGTCATTGTATACATTCGAAATAAGGATAGATGCCCACGCTCGACTTGGATAAAATTGGGAATTGTATTCGGAATATTCACCCTTCTTGCATACGCACAACTTGGGTGTCAAGAAAAAGTGTATTGCAACAATGAAAGTGGAACTTTGAATCTTGGAAAACCATTATGCATTGGAAATCCACGAAAAAATATGAGAGTTTTACGATGGTTTGGGATGGGTATGTGGACGTTGGTTTTAATAATTTCTGTAATCATCATCGAAAAAGCTTGTTAAATTTGGAATTAATTATTTTTAATTCCAAAATCAGTTTGAAAGCGCGAATGTAGTATATTTAAAGGTATCTGTCAAGTCCTGTTACATATGAATGCTTTTCACGTGGTATCTCTGTCGAAACGTATACAGGACTTTTTTTCTTAATTGGAACAGCTGGCTTTCCTTGTATCTTGTAGCGTGTTGATTCAGTATACGAATCGTAATTGATAGCTGGTTGAATCTCTTGTTTTGTGGGCATCGTATAGACCATTGTATCTAGAGGAATTTCATCAACCAAGTATTTGCTGAACAAGTCGTGTGCACCTTCCTTCTTTGTCCATTCTCCTTTGGCTAACAACAGTTCTAAAGGAGTTGGATAGGTTTCGTCAGAATTTCGAAAATCGCAAGGTCTTGACGTTGTAAAATCTAATTGATAATTATTATTTGAATCCTTGCTGATAAAGAACATTAAAGTAGCCGAGTGTTCTGGTAATGATTCTTCAGATCCGAGAATCATTGCCAGCTGATGTTTAGACATTCTATAATACATATAGTCCATATTATTGACAATATCGTGAACAAAAGGGACATGCTGTCGAATCTCATTCACGTGTTCTCGGGTTATTGGAATAATAAAACTTGTATCTAATTTTACAGTTAAATCAAACACATCGCCTCCATACGCACTCTTTAAGAATTTCTTGAATGTGGATTCGTACTGAGTATAGTTTATTATTGAGCAAGCAACCTTAAACAGGTCTTTTCTTTCTGAAAAGGTATTGCACATTCCATTGACGCGACACAATATTTCATTCAACTGCTTATTTTTACCAATCATTTCACAGTACGAATTGTCCCAGTCAAAGAAATAAGGAATGAAACGACTACGAATAAAGAATTTCTTATCTTTCACGACAAAGCACATATTAATAGGCTCGTCAACTACACTTACAAGTATGTTCTCCATATGCATGTCATTGTGAGTGATACGAAACTTGTTCATCACACCTAGTGAATAGAGTATTTGAACGAACATCATTTCAATTTCAATGTCTTCCATTCTATCGATCACACTGTGAAATGACATTACTTGCCCTTTTGGAACTTCTGTGACAAGAATACCTATCGAAGTGTCTTCGGACACGTTTTTTCCTGCGAAACGAGAAAGTTGATGAATGAGATTTTCATATTCTCGTGGCTCTTTAAATATAGGAGCTAATGTATATAGTCGGCAACTACCAATACCGAGATACGGTATAAAATTTGGTGAGTAATTATTGACTATGATTCGATCTATAATATACTTGTACACTTCCGTCTCGTACGCGATACCAACTGAACGTTCATTGTTCAAAAACATTTTAAGCGCTGTATTCGTGTCGTGTTCAATTAGCTTTCCAAACGCAATGGACGTTTCAGAAGAACTACTCTTGTTAATTAGTTTGTAGGCTCTTTTAGAAAGCTTACAAACATTTAGTTTAATCTGTCCTTTAGAAATTGCAGTGATGATTTCGATTGATAGTTGCGAATGAGTTTTATGAACACGTTTTGAATCTTGTTCTTCCATCTCAGAATCTCGAACACGTTTTGATTCCATTTTTATTACAAGTAATAAAAATTAAAAAATAGTTGAAACATATACAGGACTTTTTTTCTTAATCGGCACAGCAGGCTTTCCTTCTATTAGATGGCGTGATGATTCAATATAAGGGTCATAGTTAATAGCTGGCTGAATCTCTTGTTTCGTAGGCATTGTATACACTGCTGTGTCTGGTGGAATCTCATCCACCAAGTATTTACTAAACAGATCATTCACCTTTGGTTTTTTGGTCCACGGTCCTTTGAACAAGAGTATTTCGAGAGCTGTAGGATAGTCAGAATCATAACTACGAGGGTAGCAAGGTCTGAAATTTTCAAAATTCATACTATACCCTTCATCACCCTGTGATATGCTAAATGTTAACGATGCTATTGAGTTGGACATACTTTCTTTTCCAATGATTTTTTCAAGTTGGTAAGAACTCATTCTATAATGATGAATATCATTATAGTCTGTAAAAAACGGTACATGTCTTTCAATATCATTCATTTGTTCTTCTGTTATGCCTACCGAAATCTGTTCATTTACATTATCAGCCTTATCAACTGTTATATTAAATACAACTCCCGAATAAGCATGATATAATAAACTTCGAATGCGAGAACTGAGTCCATGTTTAAACATTGAGCATGCAACCATGAACATGTCTCGTTTGTCACTAAAAGAATTGCACATTCCAAATAGCTTGCATCTCTCCTCATTTACATATGGATTTTTCCCAAGCATTTCACAATATGAATTGTCCCAGTCGAATAAGTAAGGAATTAAACGGGTTCGAATGAAGAATTTTCGAACACCTATGATGAAACACATATTAACGGGTTCATCAAGAGTACTTACAATAATGTTATTTGGATGCATATCATTGTGAGTTATTCTAAACTTACTCATAATACTTAGAGAATATAGAAGTTGAACGAAAATAGCTTCAAGTTCTTCATCTTCTGTTTTCTGATTTATTATATCAAACAGCGTTCGTATATTTCCTTTTGGGACTTCCGTTATCAATATATTAATATTGGTGTTGGGGTTTACAATTTCTCCATCTGAAAACTGTGATAGCTGGCGATCAAGAAGCTGATAGTCTCTCTGTGATTTGAATACTTCATGCATACTATCCAATTTACATTTTCCAAACCCGAGATACGGTATGAAATTTGGAGAGTAATTATTCACAATTATCTTATCTATAATGTACTTGTAGAGATTGCTTTCGTAAAGTACTCCTTCTCCGTCGATGTTATCGAGAAATATTTTCAATGCCGTTTTAGTGTTATAACCGACAAGTTCTCCAAACGCAACAGTGGTCCGAGATGCGCTATGTTTATCAATCAACTTGTAAGCTCTTTCTGTTAGGTTACATACATCAAGAACAACATCTCCCTGAGAAATTGCAGTGATAATGTCAATAGATAGTTGGGAATGACTTCGTCCCTCATTGTATTGAGAGATTTCGATTTTTGATTCTTTGACACCCATTTTTATTATAGATAATAAAAATTAAAATAGTTTTTCTTCGAACAATTTGTGATTCTTTCGAACGATATCCATGAATTCGTAATACGTCTCGCGGGCAAAATCTGCACACATTGAAGACATGATTATCTTTCCACTGTGGAATACGAGAAACGTGTTGAAACGTTCCTTGACAAGTTTCTTCTCCTGTTCTTTGGGTTTCAGGGTATCCAAGTAGTATTGGTATGGTACAAAATCGATATCTTTCCAATCGTTCTCACCATACTGCATTCTCTTGAGTTTCAATTCGGAAATCGAAATCTTCACTGGTATTTTAATGTTCACACCAGTATAGCCTATGCTAGTTTCAAGCAGACTATAATACTCAGTATTAGTATTGAAATACTCGTCCAATTTTTCACGGTCAAGTAAGAACCCGAGTTCAAAATCTATGTTGCGCATTGCAGGGATGAAAGTTGCAGTGAATCTCTCACCCTCTGGCATCGTATATATATCGGTATCCTTAATATACTCCCAAATATACTTGACACATTGCTCCGCTTGTGCGTCGTGTTTGCAACCAGTCATTTGAAACTTTCCATTTCGACTGATTTTTGAATTCACGAGTTTATCTTCAATCATCATGACTGCAGTTACAGAATTTCGAAAATAATCTCCTGCTTTGTTATCCTTCTTCTTTTTCTTCTTGAGAAGAACGCCTCTCATTTTGTGAGCGAGCTCAAGAGTCACGATTGAGCCATTGCTAATATTCTTATTCGGGTCAGGAACAGTATTCTTCTTCTTCCGACCTCTTCTTTTAGGTACAACAATGTAATCGCATACAGGAATTGTTTCAAATAAATTTTGGATATTAATGTTGATGTTCGTCATCACAATAAAGGTTTTTGTGCTTACTGGAATATTATCGAATTCTGGAAACTTTAAATGTTCTCCCATTTTTAATATTTAAATAACGCTCATATTTAAATATCATTTTTAATTTTTCTAAAATCTTATAGTAGTTGCAAACTTTTCTATTTCTTTCTCTACACAAGAATCGTAAGTTCTATCTATTGGAACTGTAACCGACTGTATATATTTCTTATGAGATTCTGGAACAGAGTCATGAATTGCATTCACAATAAAGAGCTTAACGAAATGTCTATAGCGAAGATGAGAACGCATTGATGTTACAAAGTCGATAAAGTGAGTGAACACATCAATCGAAGTGCGTTCATTTGGCATTTCATGTACAAAAACCAACGGAGCAGGGTTTAGAATCATGTTCTTAATAGTCCTTAATTTATGACTGTATATACTCTTTAGATTTTCAACATTTTCATGAGGGAATGTGATATTGTATTTGTTTGGTTTAATCGTGAAAAAGTCAGTTAGGAAAGAATCTAATTCAGATTCAGAAAGTTTGCAAGTTATTTCTGTGAGGAGTGAAAACGATTCAAAATTTCCTTCCATTAACAGATACGGAATGTCTTTATCATATGGTAACTCATTTGCATCCAATCCTTTCAATGTTGCATTTGTAGTTCTCATCGGAATGAATAGAATATCAAGTTTCGTAACAATCACATCTTCAATAGAATATTTACCGTCTCGTTTCAATCTTGTATTCTTGTTCTTTTCAACGCATTCAGGAGTCACAATCAATATCTTGTTTCCTCCAAGTACATAGCATGGATGTACTGACATCTTTACCAACTCACGAATATGTGACCCACTGTAAAACCCTACAACATTGCTACTTGGATTACGAACGTATTTTTCAATTTCATCGAATGAAGCAAATAATTTGGGGTCCTTGCATTTTTGATAGATTGTTTTGAATCTCTCTTCAACGGATGTTGTTAGAGACTTGTGTTCTTTCTGAATATCACTATCAGTATTATTGCATTCTGAATAGATTAGATGCGGACTGTTATAGTATAAATTCAAGGTATTTCCAGCTTTCTGTTGCATTGTATCAATGCAATTGGTCATTCCATGAGTATCAATGAAATCTAACATCCCCATCGCTCCCTTCTTTGAAATTATATACCCAAAAGTTCCTCCCATCGAATGTTTTAATGATTGAGAAGCGTCATACTTTTCGAGAGTGGGTAGCTTTTCCTTGTCGGTATACTCGTCTTTCTTCAAATGAGGCCAAACGTGATGACCTAAGAAACATATATCCCAATTTTCAGGAAGATTTGAATACATGTGTTTGAATTTCTTTTCAAAATCAGGAACAAATGTGATATCGTCTTCGAGAATTAAAAAGATATCACACTTTGATTCTAATAATTCAATCCATAATTTAATATGCGAGAGTGCACATCCTACCATACCGGAGCGCATGTCATAATCGTTTCCTTCAAAAATTCTCTGAAGATTTTCAGTAGGTTGTAATTCTTTTCCATTGATCGCCATGAATTTCTGGTATTTCAAGAAAGATGGCATATTATTCACCGTGTTATTCCATCTATCTGTTCGAGTTTCAAGATTGACAATAAAGGTTTTTAAGATGGATGATTTGGTGACCTGAGGAACAGGTTGAGGATCAGGTTGAGGATCAGGTTGAGGATCAGGTTGAGGGACCTGAGGAACAGGTTGAGGGACCTGAGGAACAGGTTGAGGTTCAGGTTGAGGGACCTGAGGAACAGGTTGAGGTTCAGGTTGAGGGACCTGAGGAACAGGTTGAGGAACAGGTTGAGGGACCTGAGGAACTTCTTGGAATTGCCGTGTCTCGTTCAAAGCATAAGCATTCTTTTTCGTTGAATCGCCAATTTCGGTTGTGAGTCTTCCGATATGAATGCTATATATTCCTTCTAAAAATGCAGAATTGTATCCGTGTGTTTTACAACGTTTACTATATTCCATTTCAAAATGAGCAGTATTTTCATTATAATCACCAACTTTTGTAAGTACCTCTCTTTTAAGCAGTGAAGGTCTGAAAGAAAAGCCTGTCCAATAAGCACATGTTTTCCTATTGGGGTGTTTCAGAGCGAATGCATTCATATCTTCTGCGTATTCATGGAGAAAGTATCTTGTCCCTACAGAAGTTTTAGCAGGGAAGCCTCCTACGATATCAATATCACAGGCGAGTTCACCATAGTTTTTATTTATCAAACATTGAGAAATTGTCTCTGATTGAGAGAGAACATCAAGACATTCTGTAATATAAGGACGCTTCTCAAAGAATTTCCAATCATCCTCCGTGTGGAAGATGTAAGGAGTCGTGACCTTATTTCGAATTATATTCATACTTTTAGCGTGTCCTTTTTCATCTGCATTTTTAAAGACGAATTCAAAGAATGGATATTGTTTTTGCATTTTCTCACGGTCTTCTTCGCTCGAGTTATCATCAACGCAAAGCCATTTATCGATTCGATGGACATCCGTGCAACATTGGAGGAATGAGTTCATTGTCTTTTCAAGAAGGTCGAATCTCTTGCATGTTGTAATTGTGAAAGTTATGAACGGGAATGGTATATATTTCCGTCGAGAAATCTTGCTAACAAGACGACTGTTATAGGATGTATAGCGATTCTGTATCGAATCTACCAATTTAGTTTTCTCTGTAAAGATAGCATTCACAATATCAAGTTTCAAGTCGAAAGCAAGTATTTTTTGAAACAAGTCATACGATGTTTCAGTGTCTTGTGCTTCCTTTGCACACATTGCACTTTCAAGTAACATATTAACAGACGAAGGAAATAATTCTGCGTATTCTTTCGCGAGAATAAACCCGATGTTGTATAGTTTCTGAGTTCTGCAGAAATGGATGATATTTATTGCAGTCGTTACGCTGCCATTTTCACCGAAAAGTTTAATTAGTTCTTCAAGCATTTATAAAATATTTCGTATTTTATAAACCTATATTGTTTTTAATTTGTACGAGCCGATTTTAGGCCATTTTGTGAAAAATAGTTGGAATCGGTTTCCAAAAGCTCTTTCCTTGTTAATTGTTTTTACAACGTGCTTAATCACTTCTGGAATCTTTTCGATTGTAATATGATGAAAGGGAGTGTCTGTGACTTCATGCAAGTATTTTAACCAGTTCTCATCAAGCGTAAATTTCTTATGAGGGAATGAGATTTCCCAAATTCCCCATTCTGTGAATACTATACTTATGAGAGGAAAATCATTCTCAAAATTGTTTGAATGAAATTTCATCATCGTGTATATATCTTCGGGGCTTGGATAGCTAAGAAGTCCAATATTATGGGTGTGAAATATATAAGGGGTGTATTTGGTATGCTGACACGTACCTCGTGTTTCGAGCTTGATTCCAATATTATTTATAAAAAGATTGAGATTCTTATTCCTAACTTCAAGGAATCCGCAAACTTCAACATCGATATCATCAACTAGGAATTTTGCGATTTTCAATTGCTTTCGAGAGATAATCATCCTACTTTCTTAGAACGAAATATAATATTACCAACAATATTAACAATAGAGCAATACTGATAATATAAGTATCTGATCTTTTTGAATGATGTTTCTTATTAGGTTCAGACTTGGGTTCATCAGGTACTTTATATTCTTCTAGTTCAATCGCATTATAATGAAGTAGACATCTATCTTGACATTCCTTATAAAGTGTTGGTACAGATTCAATACAGAGCTCTCGACATTTTTCAAGAGCTTTTTTAGGAGGCATTCCTGCTTTCACAAGTCTTGGTACAAAGTTGGGAACCTGTTCCCAGAGTACAGGAGGATACGGGGCTTGATGGTCACAATTACTTTGTCCAAGTTGAAGCATTTTTTGCTCTGTAATAAGTGCTTTGCATGAAGCTGTACATTTCGGATCCATATTATCAACGTCTGTGGAATTGCTGAATGCTCCACATATTTCGTAGCATGTATTATTGATATTCGCCAGATCATAATCTCCTTGATACTTCATATAGACTGCTTTTATGGGATTCACCTTGTAGTCCATTTTATATATTAGAAATATTAAAATTTACGTGTATCGTAGAATCCAAAGAGAAGATATCTCTACACTCGACACATTGAGTTGCAGGAAGAAACACATTTTCAAGACAGCCAGTACAGATTCTGTATAAAAACTTACTTCGCATTGCCAACTTCATTGAAGTCCGAACAAAGTTCATTGCCTCTTGCTCAGACGTGAACTTTACACAGCATAAATTGAGCTCAATCATATTGCATATGACAGAATAGATGCCTTTCCTCCTAATAATATTAAACGTGATCGGGTATCGATCATCGTTAAATTCTCCGTGAACTATAATTTGAAAAATACAACTCATTGATTTTTCAAAATGCCAAAATATTTTTTCAATTTATTTCAAAGTAGTAATGATCATATTCTGTTTCAATACTCATGTTGTAGTACTTGTCTGCAAAGAACTCGGCATCTGCAATACAGGAGAATGAAACAGCTATCATGTCCTTAAACTGATGCATCTTCTGACAATTGTCCTCTTTCTCAATCATCTGTTGCAAATCTTCAACAGTGAATTCACCTCGAAGAATCGCGTTTGATTTCAGAGTTATAATATGGTTTGTGTTAAGTGTCATTTCCAATTTTTGAGAAACTTTTTTATTTTTCAATTTTTTAAAATGATAAAAATTAAAAAGTTATGAGTAGAAGAAATGGCGAAAGAAATCGAATTTCGTCAGTATATTAAGACAGAAAAATTGGAGATTCTGCACGATTTGAAATTACGGCTCGATGACGTATACTACAATGAAGGGATATCTTCAATTTCTGATATGCAATATGATATGCTCAAAGACATGCTGAAAGAACGTGACCCATATTACATACCACCAGTTGGTGTGAAAATCCGAATTGGTGAGAATAGAGCAACTCTTCCATTTTGGCTTGGGAGTGCTGACAAAATAACTCCAAGTGAAATAGAAGTATTAGAAAGATGGATTGCAAATAATCCAGCGACAAGCCATATTATAAGTGAAAAGTTGGATGGAATTTCAGGATTATTGATATACAAGAATGGGAAGACGAATCTATATACAAGAGGAAATGGAATAATCGGAGTTGATATTTCCCATCTCATTCAGTATATTAAAAATATTCCAAAAGTTAGTTCTGAAAAAGTTCTTGCGATACGAGGTGAGTTGATAATCAAAAAAGAAGTCTTCAAATCGTATCAAAAGGACTATGCAAATCCGAGAAGTATGATCATTGGAATGAAAGGTGCTAAAACTGTTCGGAAAGGATTTAATGACATTGATTTCATCGCATATGAAATAGTTACGGATGTTGCTCCTAAAATTTCAACCCAATTCCAAAAATTAAAAGAAATGGGGTTTGACGTTGTTAAACACCAGAAGGTTACATCCGTGTCGATTAAAACTCTTACAAGCCTCTACACTTCGATTCGTGACCATTCTGAATACGAAATAGATGGTATTATGATACAATCGAATGTTGAATATGACAGAGTTACATCGGGTAATCCTGACTATATGTTTGCTTTTAAAATGATCACTGATATTCGGAAAACAGTGGTGAAACATGTCGAATGGGAAATGAGCAAATGGGGAAGATTGAAACCAGTTGTTGTGGTTGAACCAGTGAAGCTTGAAAGTATCACAATCAAACGTGTAACAGCGTATAATGCAAAATACGTGGAAGACAACGGCCTTGGACCGAATGCTATCATTACAGTCACGAGAAGCAAAGAAGTTATTCCGTGTATTATTGAAGTTCTTGAAAAAACTGAACCACAATTTCCAACCATTCCTTATGTATGGGATAAAAATCACGTTGACATCGTTGCCAAAACAGCCGAAAACATCATGTGTATCAAGTTGATTTCGGGATTGTTTGCGAGTCTTGGAATTAAACATGTTGCGGAAGCAACGATTAAAACTATGATGAAAAACGGTCTCGATAATCTCTTTAAAATTTTGGATGCATCGAAAAAGAGATTGCTTGAAATTCCAGAGTTTCATGAAAAATCTGCAGAAAGAATCCATACAAATATACACAAAGGACTTCAAAATGTTAATATTTCAACAGTACTTGGAAAATCTGGCATTTTCGGATTTGGTATTGGAGCAAGACGAGTAGAAATGCTGTTTCTCGACATCCCCAACTTGCTTGAGTTGTATAAGACCCAATCTACTGCTCAAATAAAGGAAACTATTATGAAAGTTGAAGGATTTTCAGATTTAACTGCAGATAAAATAGTTGGAAATTTAAAATACGCAGACAAGTTTATAACCAAGTTGCAAAAATATGCAACTTTTAAAAAGGAAAAAAGAGTTTCTGATTCTCTAAAAAGTCACAAGTATGTAATGACTGGTTTCCGTGATAAGAAACTCGAAGATGACATTAAAGAAAGAGGTGGAAAAGTCACATCTACAGTTTCAAGGAATACAACTGGTTTAATAGTGGCTGTAATGGCGTCTAAACTTACAGGAAAGTTGCTGAAAGCAAGTGAATTGGGAGTTCCTATCTATACGAAATCAGACTTTGCTGAACAATTTATTTCCTGATATAAATGAGCTTTCCATTACAACCTCAACAATTACCTTACTGTCATGGAAAATGGGATGAAAAGACCAAAAAATTCATAGACTCGAATCCTACTGAAGTTGCTTCATGTTGTCTAGATTCGTGTAAGGATTATATTGATTATTGTTACACAATGTGTGGGGATACTGAAGTGGATACTGAAGTATGCCAAGAAAAATGTAATGAATTATGGCAAAACTGCATTAGCATATGCACGAATATAGAAGGTAATCCAACATATGAGAAGGAATTTAAAAAACCAATGCTCGTAAAAAGAAAACACCCCTCAGAAAGCTATACTGAACAATACTTATTCTTCGTTTGTTTTATTTTCCTTCTTATGTTTGGTCTGTATGCAATCTTTGCAAATTGAAAAAAAAGTAGAGTACTTTTTTATTTTTGAATCATGCGTGAACAAGGTGTTAGTATTCTGACTACAGTAGTTTCAAAGCAAACTGCTGTGAAATTTGAAAAGTATTTGAGTAAATATGCAGAGGAAGATGAAACTCTTTATTTCTGGTTTATTTATCAGGCGGTTGGTCTTATCATCCAAGGAATGGACTCGGAAGAACTTAAGGATAGTCTAAAAAATAAAAAGGTTGGTTGGGAAAGTCCAACATACAAGAAGATTGAAATGGCGCTTGAGGAATATGACAATTACATTGTCATTCCGTTTGAAGTGGTTGACGGAGTCGTAGAATGTACCAAGTGTGGGGGTTCAAAGACTTGGTCGATTCAGAAACAGCTTCGTGGTGGAGATGAGCCGATGACTACATTCTCAAGATGCGTTACATGTGGAAATTCGTGGAAATATTCGGGTTAAAATTAATTTTAATTTTTTTATGTGGCTCATAAATAAATGACTTGCAATATGATGGATGAGGAAATCGAAAAATACGACCCCGCGAAACCTGTATGCGACAATCAGGGTGATTTCAATGTGGCTTTCAGAAAGGCGTTGAGATCGAATGAGAAGGAAAATATGAAAAAGCTCGGTAACTGGGTATACGTGTATGTTTTGTTATGGATACTTTTCCTGTTTTGGGCAGTGTGTCTTGCTCTGAAATGCACGAAGGAAGGTCCTGAAAGAGTGTTACATGTGTCGCTTGCAATCCTTCTTGGACCAGTATACATTATTTCTTACTATCTGAACCAGATGAATCCGTCGACCATTTACACTTCGCGCATTTAATCGACCATGCTGAAGGGCACGGTAACTTATTACTTTTGAAATTCTTCCATATTTCTAAACTTGGTATTGCTTTCATACAGACATAGCAAGCTATGAACTCTGAAGAACGTCTTACAATATACCCATTGCGTGTCATATGTTCTGCAAATGCCATTGTAACTCTATGATTATCATCAAAAACTAGATCGGTAACCAGTATGATTTTTTGGGGTTTGATTCCCATTTTCGAACAGATGGTATCCCAGTTGCTTGTCAGATGGGGGTAATCTTCGCAATATCCATCCAATGCCATAACTAACCAACGAGGATAGATCTGCTGTATATAGTCGTACATTTCCTTCGTAGTTTTTATAGAATTCATATACTGTATTATATTTTCACAATTTTCAGGATCTGAAATATTTTCCATTTTTATAATATGGTATCAATTTTAAATGGAAATTTTTTTTATCTTCGCTAGTAATAAATGTCATTATCACTTGAAGCCTCAATTCGTACGTGTAGTGTTAACGTCGGTGAAGCAAATCGGATTCAATCGGATCGTTTTTTCAATCCGCGAAACATGGTTTGCATCCCTTGGAATGGAATAAACAATAAAGGGCAAGACGTGTGCCCTGATTCATTTTACACCAAGACTGCTGGGTGTGATAGCGCAGAAGATCGTGTAATGGTTGAGAATTCTCAACGCCCCAAGTATATCAACTATGTCACACTCAGTGCAAGTGGTATCGGAGGTCATATCTATGGAAACGAGGAAGCGGAACGAAATGCTGCAGCTCGTGCTAAGTTCGACAAAGAACGCAACAAGTACACTGGTAACTTTGGTGGCCAGTTTGGTGCCGAAGTCAAATACACTGGGTGCTCTGTTAATGCCTATGAGCGTGGAATGGCTCAAATGGCTCAGAATGAACGTTCGCAGGTCTCATTACAAAATGGGTACAAGGCGTACGATGATCGTAAAACCGCTGGTGGTTATTAATTTAATTTCAACCTGAAATTAAATTAGATTTTTAGCCTTTGAACTCTTGAAGGATGTAAATAAATTAATTCCCCTCTCTCCTCCCCTTTTTTCACATTTGATATTTCTGTATAATCTACAGAAATATTTTTTAGCTTCTTATACTTTGTATTTTCAAGGCAAATTTCTGCACATTTTTGAATGATTTGAAAATGGATCAGATTCTCATCTTTCAGAATGACGTAGCAAGATGGAAAAGATGTTAGATGAAAGAGGATGTCGTTTGAATTTGCGTCTTGTAGAAGTTGCCAATTTTCTTGTGCATTTTTCCCCACGAGACATACAAAATTTTCAATATATAAAGTCTTCATAACTTTATATATCTACAAAGTGTGTTTAAATAACGCTAAGAAGACTATTAAAATACCAACAAAGATTGCGATTATCTGAGGATAGTTTAAGCCTTGTGGAATGGGAGGAGCGTTTCGGTATCCTTCAATGACTGAAACGGGTTTCGGAGCCACGAAAGGCTTTTCTGGTTGTGGTACAATTTTATCAGGACCATTTGCACCCCGAATCGTTGCAAATCCATTGTTTTTAAGAGGGTATTCATACCAATGACCAGCAAGTGTAATTGTATAGTATCCCGTTGCATCGAAAAAATTCGGACGACTATTCGGGTAGTATGCGCTTGAATCAATAGTTCCTACCATTGTTTTCCCATCATATATAGTACCCGTATCGCTTATTTCCACTGTAACCGCATACTTGTTCAATTTTGCGTATTCAACAAACTTCTCATCGGGTTTAATGTAAATCATCGGGTAAGGAAAGGTATTGCCATCTATGATTACAGGATCCCATCGTAGAATTTTAAGTTTAGGCATTTTTATTATTCAAGTTAAAATAAAAAAATATAAGATAAATGTCAACACCTTATAATTTTAAATTTAAGGAACTTCATACCTTTGAAAACAGGTTAGCGGAATCTACACGTATTTGCCAAAAATATCCTGATAGAGTGCCGATAATAATCGAGGTTTCAAATGATTTACCCAAGATTGACAAGTCCAAATTTCTGGTTCCGCAAGAACTAACAGTTGGTCAGTTTCTGCATATTATCCGGAAACGCATCCAAATCACCCCTGATAAAGCAATATTTATATTTGTGAACAATACCCTTCCTACTCTTACTTCACTTATTTCTGAATTGCAAAATTCCTACAGAGACAGCGATGGATTCCTCTACATGGTATGTACAGGAGAAACAGTATATGGAAACTAATAGATTTTCTTGACAAGACAATACACCAATAATATTATTGAACACGCTAAAAGTGTATAAGCAATAATATTTCCACCCTTTACATACGTTGAAGAGACGTGACACGAATCTTCAAAGACTCTTGATGAATCATATGAATCATTTGCTTTTGAAAGTCTGCGAAACGTGTTCAAAGACCATGCTGACATAATGACCAGAATTAATGAAAGAATAAGTATCATTTTATTTAATTAGATTATTTAGTTATCATCATTCGCGAAATCCTCTTCAACGTCATCAACTCCGCTATCTTCTTCCATTTCTTCGTCAGAACCACCATCGCTATTTTCGTTGTTATCTTCGTCTTCTTCATCCTCTCCTTCGAAATCGTCAAAGTCATCGTCTTCGCTTTCCTCGTCATCACTCTCTTCACCCTCTTCGTCTTCATCCTCGCTCCCTTCACCCTCCTCCTCGTCTTCAATATCTGCACTCTCCTCATAATCATCCGTATTTTTGCTCTCATTGTCAGATTCGCTTTCGGATTCAGATTCAGATTTGTTTTCATCCTCGGAATCTTCAGAATCAACTCTGAATTTGGACTGCCTTTCGGCCTGAGGGGTTTGCTCAAACTTTTTATTCAGACGGTTTACAAGTCTCCGAATGTCACAGACTTGCTGTTGACCATCAACCTTTACGGTTTGAGTCGGATCGAGTCCGTTTCCTCCATATGCAAACTGGTAGATTTTACCAGTTGCATCTCGAACGGTCCCGTCGTATTTAACCTGAATATCTTCGCAGATTTTAACAATCTTTCTCTGAGTGTAACCAGACTTGGCAGTTCCCATTGCAGTATCACTAATACCCTCTCGACCAGACATTGCGTGAAAGTAAAATTCTTCAGGAGTCAAACCGTGGATGAAAGAATTGCTTACAAATCCTTTCGACTGATATTCTCTTTCCTTTGACATTAATTCAAAAGGGTAGTGAGGAAGAGTACGCTTGCCGTGATTTAGAACAGGGATTACTCGATGCCCTTCCAGATTTTGCTGTCCAAGAATGCCTGTGATCTGTGCAATGTTGAAGAAATCACCCTTGGCACCCGAATGAACGGTTGCAAGGAAGTTGTTATCCTTTTTCATTGCGTTCTTCGCAATACGCATTCCGATATCCTTAGCCTGACTAAGTGCAGCGGTAACTCGAACCTCTCGAATTCCAGCATTTTGAGTATTTTCCTCGATACCCTGTGCTTTCGTGTAACATTGCACCAAAGTATCCTTAATAGCAAGAACACTTTCCTGTGAAGTAATCATACAATCTTCAAGGCCGATGCTAAACCCATGTGTCCGAATCCACGCATTACAAATGAATTGAATGTTGTCAATAAAGTTGGTTGCAACTTCAACCCCATATTCCTTATTTATGACCTGAATCAACGAACTATGACTCGAACCAATAATAGTTTTGTCAAATGCACCTTCAACAAGTACACCGTTGTATATTTTTACAATGGGCTCATCAGGGTTTGTATTATTCTTCACTTCGTAATAAAGATCTGAAGGAAGAGTTAATGAAATCAATCCTCTTCCATTAAAGAAATCTGTATTTTTTCCAAACTTTTTAAGGACTGATTGAATTGTCTTAATCTTTTCAGGATTCCACATTGGAAGATCGTCAAGTCGTGATCCCTTGGATGATATATTTTCAAACTGCGTACGAGTTAACTTAAAATCTTTCATCGTCATCAAGTATGCTGATAGAAGTGAATCCTGAACAATTGTGATGATTGGCTTACTTTCCTGTGCAGAAATAATATTGTATTTCGCAGCGGAAAGCATTTCGAGCTCGGCAATTGCTTCCAAACTCTGGGGAGCGTGCAAGTTCATTTCGTCACCATCAAAATCTGCATTGTAGGCTTTGCAGACCGAAAGGTTAAAACGGAATGTTTGGTGATCTCCGAGTACTACTGCCATTGCCTGCATTGAAGCTTTGTGAAGAGTAGGCTGACGATTAAAAAGAACAATATCTCCATTTACGAGATGTCTCTCAACTTCGTCACCAATTTGAAGCTTGATGTTTTTACGTGAAGGATATTCAGCTGGAATAAGCTTCCCATTTCGGATAAGCTTATCACCATCCATAAGGATTGCATTCCCATTAATTACATAAATAATTTCGATTGCAGAACGAGGAGTCGGAAGTGTAATTTTTCCATCCACAACCACATCTGACAGTTTGCAACCTCGAACGATGACACTATTGCTTGTTAGGTGATAATTGGTTTCCGTTTCAACCTCAATGACCTTCTTCATTTTGTAGATAACAAGATCGCCAATGAGAGTTTCATAATTACCTGTTTTCTCAATATTAATAACTTCTACTTTCTCAACAGAAGGAATGATAACATTCCCATTCTTATCTTCTTGAAGAATGCAATCTCCACGAATGATAATGTCATTGTATAGCAATTCAGTTCCCTTTCGAAACATTGCATATTTGAGATTGATTCGAGAAATTGTTCCGTCTGGTTTCTTTTTCAAGATAAAATTAGCTCCATTGTTATCAACAATTTCCTTGAGCTTTTTCAAGTTAAAATCAGTTACAACTTCAGGCCTTGTCAAAATTCGTGCAACTTCGAAAGGAATTCCAACCTGTCCAAGCTTGAGATTTGGGTCTGCTCCGATCACTGTACGAGAAGAGAAATCGACACGCTTTCCCATCAAGTTGTTTCGAATACGTCCACTCTTACCTGCCAAACGATTTTTCAAACATTTGATTGGCCTGCTATCAGTCGGGTGTTTGGCCTTTCCCTTGGAATTGTCAAAAGTGGTTGCAATGCGAAATTTCAACGACTGGATCAGTTTTTGACGATTAACCTGTTTTACAGGAGCACCTTCAGGAGGTGAAAGTTGAAGACAGATCTTGAGAATTTCAAGATACTGGTAAGTGATATCGTCATCACATGTATTTCCATCCGCAACAACATATGGTCTTGAGCACGGAGGAATCACGGGAAGCACAGTCAAAATTAGATTTTTCGGATGAGTTCTTTCTGGATTGAAACCAATATTTCGAATATCGTCATCAGAGATATTATCAAAAATACTCTTGATTTCTTCAACATTCAAGATAATGCTGATTTTTCCATCACCCTTGCGATGCTTATATTCCATAGTAATGTTCATATCCTTAGGCTTGAACATCACCTTTGGTTGAGGAGATGAGCAATGAGTGCAAATATCGATTTTCTCAAGTGACTCGAGAATCTTTGAAAATCTCTTTTCACCCTTAATCTTCGATAGTCCAGAAATCTCAATGTGTTGCTCAGACAACAATAGTCGATAACATTTTTTACAGAAACACTTGAGGAAAGAAACGATAGACTTGTAATACATTGGATGCAATATAGGTTCAGGTAGTTCAATATATCCAAAATGACCCCAACATTCTTTCTTCAGTCCACAAGTTGCACATTCTTCATTAGTGTCTGTAATAC
>Ga0163154_10002448_pt1 | contig 27169 bp, 23 predicted proteins | sample OliLakLV19MP9P1_FD_148649 | JGI IMG/M metagenome (GOLD analysis project Ga0163154, IMG submission 148649) | Freshwater microbial mat bacterial communities from Lake Vanda, McMurdo Dry Valleys, Antarctica - Oligotrophic Lake LV.19.MP9.P1 | ecosystem: Environmental > Aquatic > Freshwater > Lake >... | reverse complement strand
GACTATTTTTCTGTGAACTGGCGACTGCCTGTTCCCATGCTGCTTCGTCGATGGTCGTCGCTTTCAGCCGTTCCAGCAGTAAAGCGTCGATGGTGCGGTCAACGAAAGGAGACATCATGTACCAGATCCGCTTGACATCTTTGCCGATCAGGGCATAGGCATAGCAGTTGGCTTTCATCTGCCAGTTGGTAGACAAACGACGCAGCGGGATGCTCGGCGCATCATTCGAATAAACCGCGCCTGCATAAGTGGGCGGTGGGGAAGTGCGTGATGCTTTGTCATGACGCACCCACGGGCGCTGCCGCGCATATTCTGGGTTCGGATCACCTTCCAGCGTGGTCATCGACAGGCGGTTGAAAGCATAGGTGAACAGGTCGAGCGGGATGATCGCCTCGTGGTTGTGCCGCTGCACGATCACGCCGTTGTGCGCCCAATGCCCGATGTAGACCGCGTTGGTCAGAATTTGCTTGAGCGCATACTGCGAAATGATTAACTTATCGGTATAACGCGACCGCTTGCGGATTTTGGTGTGGAAGAAGAAGCCCGGCGGGATCGGGTTCGTCTCAAACTCTGGGATGAACGGACCGAATTCTTCAATATGCTCCCAAGTCCGCTTCAAATTACCATTGAACCGCTTGTAGAGCTGGTAGTATTCCAGCACGACATCACAGTACGGCTCGTAGCGCACGTATTTACGGAAGTTGGGATTGTTCAGCCCGTTCACCTGACGACGGTTGTCAATCATGTAGCCGAGGATGATCGGCGTTCCTGTCCACTGTCCCTGCATATTCAGATACTCGCGGGCATTGAACAGCCGTCCCTTGATGAAGAACTCCAGATAGTCGGCGGCACGCTGCACCTGTTCACGGAACATCTGAATGTGATAGCGCCCCTGTGTCGGGTGAGCGAAGTCGTAGATGAACGTCGGCGTGAGGACCTGCACATTGTGTTCGCGGCAGGCTTCGATGAAGATGTTGGTCTCGATCTGCGCCATGTCGCGGAAGAAACGATCGACGTCCTGTGAGGCGACCACGCCGATCTTTTTTTCCTTGATCAGCGCCATCACTTCGGACAGCCCTTCACGTTCATGGATTTTCTTCGTGCCGCTCACGCCCGCATCGCTGTCAATCATCAGGATTTGTGCGCGTTCCCAGCCCTGACGCATCAGGTGTTCGACCATATCGACGGTTTGCAGGGTGGTCGAGATATTGCCGACCTGTCCTTCGCTCGACTGGCGATAGTACACGGCAATCGGACGACCCAGCGGGAGCGGCTGCGCCTTGTACGGGTCAATCGGGTTGGTTTGCGGTTTACGGTATTTCGGCATTGTCCCTCATCCTCTTTGAAGCGTCTGCATGAAAAACGCCTCATCCCTGCGAGTGGAATCATGCAGGAACGAGGCGCTGTGATATACAATGCGTCTCAGCCCTGCGATGTGTCTTTCTCACTCGCCGGGTCAGCCAGATCATCGAGTTCCCGCTCGGTGGTCTGGCGCAACTGAATGTCAGTGTACGTCGATTCCTCGAACCGTGCAACTATCTTGAGCAGCGAACGGTAAACCGTTTCCAGATTTACGCGCTGCTCACTATTCGATTGAGTTTGTGTTTCTTGTGTTTCAGCCGTCAATCTCAGCACCTTCAGAACGATCTACGCTGTGATGCCTCACAGCTTCGAGAATGAAATGCCGCGCTATGAACGAGTCGGGCAGCTTGAGCCGCTCTGCCAATGCCTCGATTTGGTCGCGCTCTGCTTCGGTCAGCCGAATAGCAAAGATATACTTCCGCTTTGGCTGCCGGGCGGGTAGGGTGGAAACGATGGGTTTGTCCATGCGTCACGCTCCTGTGTTTTACGTGTGAACTCAGCGTACCAGAGTCGATCTGCCGAAAACCTGTAATTTTCCGGTTGGGGGTTAGTAATCTTCCAGTTTTTGATGGAAAGATTCCAGAAATTGGATTTGTTACAGAAAGTAGCGATTGGGAAAGAGTAGAGCTTTCCGTTAAGAGGCTTGTTACTTATACAGTTGGATTAAGTGTCGTTCGGCAAAAATTGTCGTGCGTCTTATTTCCTTTTAATGGATATACTTATTAGTGATGGCAAGCGCAAGAGGATATTCCTGTTTGACACACCGCACTCATGCGAGTAAGATTGAAGTTTAATACCAATTAAAAAGAGGAATTCATGAACCAAGATACTCCTCCACACGGAATCCCTCTCAACCGAGATGCGCTTTACGAAGACTACATATCATTGCTGACGATGCTGGGCAATAAATATGACGAATTGATTGTGGAAACGGGACGTGAAACAGAATGGTATTCTCAAGAATGGCAAAATGTCCAAGAAGCTGTTACGCCACTTAAGGTAAGAGTAGATAGTCAGCAGAAAGTTTTGGATTCAAGCACTTCGCCCGTTCGCAGAGACACACTTCAGGCCCAACGTGCAGCCGCCGATGCAATTGCCGTATGGACACAAAATAACCAAAGTATTGCCCAACTTCGCGCCGAATTTGACGGGCAACAAGCGGCATATGACAAAGTGGTAACTTGGATAGTGACGTGGGGGGGAATATATCTAGTAGCAGCCATTATATTGTTCCTTATGTCCAACAATATACTAATCGGTTTAATTGGTCCGCCTGTTGCAGCGTTTTTTATCTATAGCGCATTGAACAACAACAAATAGAGGCTTTCCGAGGTTCAAATGTCTAAACGTGACGACATTCAAGCGAAGATAGATGAACTGCTGAGAAAGCAGCAAGCGCAAATAGCGGGAGCAACTCAGGCTGCCAGCGTTATTCAGCGCGACTACCTACGTATGAAGCAGATTCTAGAGATACGGAATCCCGAAACGCTAGAGAGCGTGTGGGCAGAATATCGCCCGCGGTTGGAAAACACCTTAAAAATCATCAATACATCCGTCCTATCACAAGAGGAGCCAACGGGTGTAACGCAAAGTTGGAATGAGCCATTTTGGATGAATATGGACTCATTTCAACCACCACTAAGCGGACTGCCGCCAGGAGCAGTTCGCGTCGGTGAGCTGCGAGTCCCTTTAGGGAGAAGTGAAGGAAGGACTCCCGCTCTAATACCCATCCGTGCAATAAAAACTCGTAACGGCCAATGGCATGTGCCGGGCCACATCATCCTAGAGACGCAGAAAGAGAACGCACGCAAAACAGCGTTAGGGCTTTTGCAATCTATCGCTATTCGCACACTATGTACCTTTCCAATTCGTACCATGCGGGGCATTTTCGTGGATTCTGTGGGGATGGGAAACAATTTCCCGTTGAAAGGTTTCCCTGAATTAATGGTGGGTCCGAAGGTATATACCCGCAGCGATGAAATCCGTGAGCAGTTACGCGTACTCACTGTACATATCGAACAGATTATCCAAAAGTATTTGAGCGCCAATTTTAAAACGATAGAAGACTTTAATGCAGAAAAGGCGTTGGTCAGGGAACCTTACCGCTATTTGTTCATCGCCGATTTCCCGTCGGGCTTTGATCTCCAAGCCTTAGAAGACCTGACTAGCATCCTCAAAAATGGTGCACGGGCTGGCGTATATGTGATTTTACATCTTGATAGAACTCTCGAACGTCCACATACACTGAAAGACTATGCGGTCTTCGAACATTATGCTGCCCGGTTAAGTGTTACGATTGATGCCGATAACCGCTCCTCCGTGTTTTTCAGTCTGCCCACTGGTATACAGTTTTCTGCTATTCCCGATAGCCCACCCACCCCAGAACAAGTCGCTTGCGTGATTGGCACTATCAGTACCGCATTCAAAAATACCCGTAGCGAGTCGATACCTTGGACTGAACTTGTACCGAAGGATCAAGACGCTTTATGGGCCGAAAAGAGTATCGACGAGATTCGTGCTCCAATCGGCGTGAGCGGTGCGCGTGATTATATTGAGCTTTGGTTAGGACATGAGGAAGAAGGCAAAATTGCTACGAATACGCTGCTGGCAGGAAAGCCAGGAGCAGGCAAAAGCTATACACTCCATGCGATGATCAATAGCTTAGCATTGCGTTACGCTCCAAACGAATTGGAAATGTACCTATTGGACTTTAAAAGCGGCGTAGAATTTCAAGTCTATGTAGACCCTAATCGCTATAACGAGCAGCAGCCACAAGAGGAATTTGATACCACCCGTAGCCTTCCCCATGCCAAAGTAATCGCTATTGATAGTGAACGCGAATTTGGCTTAAGTGTTCTGCGTCGGCTGCACCAAGAATTGATTGCACGCGGCACACTTCTCCGGCAAGCTGGCGTCGATGGAATCAAAGGCTATCGCCAAAAGTACCCGGACGCCATGATGCCACGAATTTTGGCAGTTTTCGATGAATTCCAGCATATCTTCCAGAAAAGTGATGCGCTTTCAGGTGAAGCCAATATGCTCATCGAAACTCTTACTCGTATGGGGCGGGCTTTCGGAATTCACCTGATATTTGCGACGCAATCCCCCATTATTGACAACTTTGATCGGGGGATTTACTCATTTATTGACCTGCGAATGGCGCAGCAGATGGACGAGAAAAGCGCTGCCTTTGTACTCGCCGAAGACAATGTGGATTCAATTACATTGCTTGAAAAACCCGGTGACATTCTCTACAACCCTATGATGGGACGGAGGGGCTACAACGAGTTTGGACGGATTGCCAATATTTCACCTCAAGATCGCCGTGACAATGTTCAAAAGATATTCGAGTTGGCGAATACTCGCGGATTTGTGCGACCTGAACCTCTCGTAGTGTTTGACGGACGCCAAGCCGCTCGTCTAAAGCGTAATCCACAGCTTAATGCTTTAATTCGAATGAGCGACTGGCTATCTTTGAGTCAATTGAACAAGCAAGTTATCCAAGACCCTGATTGGCTAATCGAACATCGCCCGGGTGTCGCATGGTTGGGCGAATCCGCTTCTATTGGTAATCATGTCTTTGCCGTTTTTCGACAACGCCAGCGTAGCAATATGCTAGTTGTTGGACATTCTGAAACTGTGATTTACGGGATATTAGGAGGTGCCTTGCTGAGTCTCGTTCACTGCTATCCACCGGGGCAGGCTCTATTTTTCCTCATTGATTTGTCTCGAAACGATGAGGATACGCCTTGGACAACAATGATGCCAGCTTTTCGAGAGGCGTTTGGCACGATGTTTTCTATCTCTTTGGGCAAACAAACACCTGATGCCGAACGCAATATCTCGCGTTACCAGACGGTTTTAGACAAAGCGTTGGAAGAGTTTAACCGCCGCAAAAGTCTCCGAGAGACGAATCCAGATGAGGTGAATTTTGGACCATCCATTTTCTTGGTCTGTGCTATAGGTCCGCTCAATCGCGCAGATCGGTTACGACCGGAACAAGGCACGCGCAGCGAAGTGCCCTCAGAGACTGCCAAAAGCCTGATTGATCTGGTGGCTAAAGGACCTGAGCTTGGCATTCATACTTTGCTCTGGTTGGAAGATATGCGGACTTTTAGCCGCGTGAATGCCGATGATAAAAGTTGGATAACACATTTTGATCTGCGCGTTGCTTTACGGTTGACTCAAGATGAGTCACGCACACTTCTACGAGACACTAATGCTGAGATGCTCGGTCAGCATCGGGCGCTTCTGTTGGATGACGCTAGCAGTCTTGGTTTGCAGAAATTTAAACCGTATGCAGTACCATCCGACGAGGAAATTGCAGACTATGGTAACCAATTAGCACAACGCAACAGATCTTAGGAAAAGGAATCCCAATATGGATGTGGATGTGGATCTCGACAGTCTGCAAAAATTTATCCAAACGCTCGATATGTTTCAACAGCAAATGGCGGATCAAATGCGTGTAATGAGCGGTGCTTGGACTGCGTGCAAAGAAACCCTAGATGGTCCGTCTGCACGCGAGTTCGTGGAGCAATATGACCAAACACAAAGTCAAGTGTTAACGGCTATAGGCACAGGTGAAGATGCCCTCAGCCAACTACGTAAATTGGCGCATGTAGTCACTGACCTACATGGTGGACGGTGAGAGAGGGGATCGCCCATGACACGCTTCGACATCGAAAAAGCTACCCAGATGGTTATAGTGCTTCGACAGTTCTTGGAAGTGTTGCGTCAAGATTGGCAATCCGTTTCAATCCAGTGGCGCAATTTGGAGATGACTTGGCATGATAAGAATCGACCTCATTTCGAAGCAGTCTACCAAAAATTAAATGCTGATTATGCTGCAACCGAAACCGAAGTGGAGCATTACATTGAGTTCCTGTTACACCAGATTCGCATCGCAGAAACAGCAAGTGGTCTGATGAACAACCTGAATCCCTAATTGAGTTAGTGTTTGGCAGGTGGAGGAAATTGTGTCCGAAACGGCAGAAACAACCTTTGAACGTGGCAAGAAATTGCTCGATGCAAACAAATACGCCGAGGCTTTGAAAGTCTTCCAAGAATTGGCCCGTACAGATCCAAGTCAAGTCAATTATATCCTGCATGAAGGGCTGGCACACGATTATCTCGATCAGGCGACAGAAGCAATTTCCGACTATGGGTTAGCAATTCGCCTTGACCCGAATTGCACGCCTGCATACTACTACAGAGGTGTACTTTATGGCGAACAGGAGAAATATGATCAGGCCATAAAGGATTTTGAACGAGCCGTACAGTTGGATCCGAAAGACCCGGATTATCATCTCATGCTCGGCGAATCGCACTATTGGTTAGGACATGGCGAGGAAGCTATCCGCTCTCTCTCTCAAGCCATTGCCCTTGATCCAGAGAATGCGGCGACATTTCGCCGACGAGGGCAAGCCTATATGGAAAAACAGGAGTTTCAAAAATCATTAGACGACCTGAACAAATCTAACGTACTTGATCCTGATAATCCTCGTACGTTAGCGGGAATCGCTATGACTTATCTAATGCTAGGGCAGCCCAGATCAGCGATACCGCACATGGACCGAGCAGTCACGCTTGAACCCGATTATGAGCCTAGTTTTCGTATACGTGGTATGGCATATCTTGATTTGAACGAAAATCAAAAGGCAGCAGATGATCTAAATCGCGCTGTTCAGCTCAATCCAAACGATCTTGAGGCTCAAAAAGCGCTTCAAGATGCACAGCAAAGATTAAGTGGACGTATCAAAATCCTGCCAACGCCGCCACCTGAAGCCTTTGAATCGCTTATGCGTGCTGGAGAACTATTGGAAAGTGGTACAGGGGAAACTTCTCCTGCCCAATTACGAGAAGCTGAACGTCATTTGCAGTCTGCCATTTCCCGCGCCAGTGGAGTATTCCCCCGAGCGCAAGCCGTACTTGCCATCGTTTACTATCAGCTAGGCGACACTGGGGCAGCTCAACGTAATGCAGAGCGGGCGCTCGCTGATAATCCGGACGAATTCCGCGCACAGTGGGTTAAAACACTATTAGCTGGCGACAAAATTAGGATTACAACCTATAACGCTCGTGGGTTGCTTCCTCGCGGTACTGGCGCACTTTATATTTTTGAAGTGATTTGGAAGATAATTAAAGGAATCTTTGAGACTGGGGTGTCAACCGCATCTCAAGTAGCCTTTAAGAATGAAGTGGTTCAATTACTTGAGATTTATCGTCAACTGTGTCAAATCGTTATTGATGCCGATGAGTGGTTGTACCTTTCGGATCGCCTCCTCGTCTTAGCCGATTTAATGACTGAAAATCGGCTGCGCTTACCAGGCGGGACGCCGGATATTTACAGGGAAATAACGAGAACATCTTCTGTAAAAATGGACTTTGATCCAGAACAAGAAGCTGAACAAAGACGATTGATGGCTCAAATCACTGCGACTGCAAATAGTCACTGAACAGTTTCAAAATGAAAGTAAGTTGAGATCGATAGGGAATAACCCGGACACTTGATCATCTGGTTAGTAGATATTGGAGAAAACTAATGTCTGTCAAAATTCAAGTCACCGACTCAAGCGGTAGAGCTAATGCTAAGGCAAAGGTATTTGTAAAGTGGGTAGTCGGCGGCATTTCGAACGCGGAGACAAATTCTTCAGGTATTGCTGATTTGAAGTGTTCAGGAGGCACCATAGAATATATTACTGTCTGGGACGAACAAGTTCTCGGTAAAATGGTCGTAGGGAATGATCAAATTGTGGAAGTCACGAGCGATAAGCATTAGTGAGTTCATTATGAAATTTCTACGTTGAGTGCTTGAAACTATTGAGAATATTAGAGCTAGGTGTGCAGGGCAGATGCTATGGTCGAGCGATCGCCAATAGTTTGCACGTATGGTAAATATTTTTAGTCATCCCACTCATAGCCTGTAGACTTATCGTCATCATGCGGCTCAAATCTTCCTTATGGACAACATGGGTGAAGATGATATTCGCGCCCGCTTCGGACGTGCCGTAAGAAAGCGCCGCCAAGAACTTGGTCTCTCGCAAGAGGAACTTGCGGATCGTGCGGGGATTCACCGCACCTACGTCGGAGATGTCGAGCGCGGCGAACGCAATATCGCGCTGCAAAACATCGAGAAGCTGGCAAAAGCGCTTGATGTACCGATCTCCACCCTGTTCAAAGAATATGGGGTGGAAGACGAAACGTGAGCATTTTACAAAGTGACGCGATAAAACAGACCTTCGAGGCGGCAGTTAGCCGCACCAGCTTTTCAATGCCGCAGATGTATGAGCAGATAGTTGCACTTGGCGGAGAGAGTTTTGTAAGCCGCGCCCAGCTTCTTGCACAGGCGCTCGGCGAACGTCCTGCCCGTCATGTGCTTCAAGGATTGCTGCGCTCCAGCTTCTTGATCGAAACTGTCCTCATACGAGGCGGCGCAACCAAAATGACCGTTCGTTGGTCGCCTGCTCTGGCTAACGACGTGCGCTCCGCTGCATTTGAAGAATGCGACGCTATTTTCGAGGCGCTGCTCGATCAATTACAAATCGTTCTCCCCGAAGAAACCTACCAGCAGCTCCTCATCGGGTTTGCTGTGTACAAGTTGGTTTCGTATGAAGTTCCCGTCGATTATCGCCAGCGGCTTGCCAGCACACCCATTCATCGGGTGGAAAATATCGCATGGGATTGGTCGGAACTGCCAATTCGCGTGATCAAGATGCGACAACTGCTGCGAACTGCCAGCTTCAACCCCTACGCGGCGGTATTTATCGAGGTGTACAGCAAGATAGCGGTGAAAACCTATCTGACGGATAGAGCACAAACGGGAGATCACCAGACGAACCGCGAGAAGCGATGGGAGTCGCATCCCTCCAGTTTCCAATACGCGCTGCGTCGCAACTGCTGGAGTGTCGAGGATGCGCTGATCAACCAGATATGCCACTTTGCCGATTTTCCAGCCGACCTCTACGCACTGCTGGTTGAAGCGAATGTGCTTCGACCTATCCCCACGCCGTACCGCTGTCCCATCACGCTTGATCCGCTGTCGTTCAACGATTTTCGGGACGAAGTTCTCAATCCACAACACGGACGCGCACGCTTTCAAGCAGGGCATTTGAACCCGCTGCGGAGTCTGAGTGGGTCACTGGCGGAAGGTCACAGTGCTGCGAACATCGGCTGGATTACTGCTGACGGCAATCGTATACAAGGGCATCTCTCGCTAGAAGAGACACGCGCTCTTTTGAGACGGATTGCCGACAATTACCGCGATACAGGTTTGGTTTAGGGCTGCACAATATCGAGACAAGCTTGACGTGCCAGTTCGCGGGCTTCGATGCGTTCTTGAATAACTTTTTCCACTGTGCGGATGACGTGATCACGACGCTGTAGGTCTTTCGGGATAGGCAGGACGATTTCGACGATGCGATTACCCAATGTGTCGATGATGTCTTGCGTGTAGCTGCGGGCTTTGATCTGTCGGATGACGGGTTCGCTGCCTAATGCTGCCAGCAGCAGGTAAGGCGATAAGCGCTCGTGATCAGTGCTTCGGAGCTTATAAATATGACTTTGATAAACGATCCGTGTGTCGTATGATGTAATCAAGGCACACTTTCCGATCAGATACGTTCCGTCGCGTACCATCAGAATGTCGCCCGCCCGCACATCCTGCTTGGCAGCGAGGGTTTGATAAACCTCCTCACTGACACAGTGTTTCGGGTCGATCTTGATCTCCCAGGTGGATATATCTGAGGTGCGGACAAACGGTATCGTCCCGCTGCCGTAGTGGAGCTTGCCCACTTCGTCACCCGTCGTTATTTTGAGCAGCCCTTGCGCGACCAGTTCTCGAATGCTGACCAGTTCATGCGTTTCACTCAGATCAGCTAAATCCGTCTCGATGTCGAAGCCATAGTAGCGCGGCGCGAACGTATCCTCGACCAACTGCTCTGGTGCTATTAAGTAGCCCAGATGACTCGCGGTGATGCTTTCGCCTCTGCTCGCTTGATACCAGCGGGCGATAATGTCTGGCAGATCGTCTTTGTCGATGTCCCGTCCCCGGCTGTCCCGCCCACACCATTTCGCCTCAGCCATGAATATCGGGCGCTGAGGTTCTCCTACTTGTTTTTTCTTCTCTAAGACGAGTAAGCAAGTCTTGGTGTGCGTTCCGCCTTTACCAGAGGTTTTGAACAATGATTCCGGCATTCCGACGACCAGCTTGATTTGAGCGTGTTCTTGGATGTACTGTGTTACGTAGCGATAGCTGATGCTGGACAAGAGGCTTTCCGGTACGACCATCCCTAATCTTCCACCCGGACGCGCAAACGACAACAAGCGTTCAATGAATAACACCTGCGGCGGGACGTTCGTTTGCAGTTCCGCCGTTTTGAAGTAACGCCCAGTCAGCCGATCCAATTTCCATTTATAACCTAAGGCGAACGATGCCTGTACCTCCCGCGACACCGCGATGATCTTGGTGCCAAACGGTGGGTTCGCCAGCACGACATCGAATTGATCCAATTTGTCCGACAAGGGGAAAGGCTGCCCTTGATCGTCTTGCAGCGCCAACGAGTCGGCTGAGAACACTTGCGCTGGACAAAGCGCCAACAGCGATAGACGTGCCATCGCCAGCCGACTGAGATACTCATCCTTATCCACACCGAACACGCTGCTCACGGCTACTTCCGGCGCTGCACCTTGCTGAACCAGATGGCGCGTCGCCGCGCTGAGAAAAGCACCTGAACCGCACGCTGGATCGATTATTCGTTCGCCCGGCTGCGGATCGACAATCGTCACAAGGAAATTGACCGCGTTCTGCGGTGTGAAGAACTGTCCTTCCTGTCCACGCGCACCGCTTCCCGTGAAAACTTCATAAACATCACCAAATGGATCATAGGTCGCGGAGTTGATGTCAATGTTTCGCATTGCTTGATGGACGAACAACAGGCTGGCTGGGTCGAGCAGCAGCTCATCATCTGTCCCAAATAAATCCGGCAAATGCGTTTTCACTTCAACATATGCCTGGCGGTAGTGTTTCATCAGTCGAAGGGCATCATCTTCTGAGAGATATGCAGCATGGTCGCGCTCAAGCTGCATTTTGCAGAACAAGCATTTAACCACCTCTTGCAGCAGGGCTTCATCGCGCGTTGCGCCCATCAAACGCCCTGCAAGGTAGTTACGAATTTCGCGGAAGGCTTCACGGGCTGTACCCGCGAACAACATCAGTTGACCATTCTGTGACTTTGCCATAAACATTTCCTGTTGAGAAAACAATTAAAAACATGATCTGAAAAGCGCGACGATCTCATTTTATGCTTTTACCGGCTTGAGAGCAATTCTCATCGACTACAAAATGCACGAGCAAATATAAACTGGCTGAGTTTACGTCCCAGCCAAGACGAGGTAGTCACGCTGCACAGCGGTAAATCTTGTTCAATTCGCGATGTGCGACCAACCGCAAATACTGAACGTGGCTTTTGGGGAGTTGAAGACGCTGCATCAGCTTTTTGCAGCTCTCGTAAGCCGCCATACTTTGCAGGGTCGCCACCATCCGCAGATTGCCGTCGGCTTCGTACCGATCCACTAGGCGCAGCAGCGGTGCTTCAATTCCAGCACGATAGCGGTCTTGCCATTTCTCTTTGGTCGGTGCGAACAATTCCAGCTTCTCACACAGCTCCTCACGCATCGGCTTGACCACACTCGTCAGCCACCAGCATTTCTTCGTGCCGCCCTTGCCCGCAATCGCTGCTGCATCATCGGGACCTACCTCGGTTGTGATGTAGTAGAGCGCTGCGAGGTGAGGCAAACTGTCAATATACTTCTCGGCAGTCTCACCGATGGCGCGTTCAATGTCGAGCCGAAGATCAATTGCCTCAGCATACTCGGCGTAACTGCTGCTGTGACCGTGATCGAACCCATCAATGACGAACTCATCCGGGTCGCCGCTGCGTGTAGCGAGGTCATCAAGATAGACTTCGTGGCGATACACCTTGCGGAAAATCTGCGGATTAGTGCGGTTCAAGAGCAGCTTCAGCGCGCCGCCTTTGTCCACGCCCGCCAGTAAGGTGTTGTCGGCACTCAAGTCCATCCACAGACGCATGAAAGCATGGGCGACCAGATCGGGAATGTCGATGTCCGCGTTACCGTAGTAGCGCAGCAACCGATTGAGGTTGGGCGTGAGATCTGCGTAAATGTCATCGAACGTTCGGCATCCCGCCCATCCAGTGACATAGTGGGCAACACGGGGAAAAGGACGAATATCAAACGAATGCTTCAAGTCAGACATGATGACAACTCCCTCACGTGCTGGAGTCTGCCAGCGCAGGTGAGCGCAACCGCTCACCCACGCGGGACAGCGCAGGGAAGGAGCCTGTCAAACAAAAAAGCCGACCCAAATGGATCAGCTTCTTGTTTATTGAGATCAGGGTCGGCTTTTTAGGCAGGTAGTTCGGTGGTCACGTCCCAAAGGGATGGGGGCAGCGTACTGCCTGCCGATGTTTGATAGGAAGGCTCACGCGCTGTAAGGTCGCCGCGTCGGCGGTTGTGCGAGATAAAATACCGTGATTGTTAGATGAAGTCGTTCATGCTGAACTCGCTAGAATAGATGGTTATTACTTGCAGTTCGCAGCGATGAATTCGCGGATCTCCTCCGCCTGTGGATCGTCTGGTGACAATGCTACAAATCGAGCAAAATCCTTACATCCTCCAGCCACGTCGCCTGCCATACCCCGCGCTCGACCCCGGTTAAGATAAGATGCACTGTCGCTTGGGTTTCGGCGAATGGCTTCACTGAAATCTGCGATTGCTCCATCTAAATCCCCCCAGTCACTGCGGGCACGGCCACGGTTATAGTAAACATCAGTAAGATTTGGATTGAGGCGAATGGCTTCTGTACAGTCTGCAATGGCCCCGTCTAAGTCGCCTGAATCGCAGCGTGCGATACCCCGATTCATATAAGCTTGCTCATACTGAGGATTGAGGCGAATGGCTTCTGTACAGTCTGTAATAACTCCTTCTAAATCACCATTCTGACCACGTACTGCGGCTCGATTAACGTAGATTTCCACACGCTGGGGATTAAGACGAATAGCTTCGTCGAAATCCGTCATTGCCTTCTTTAGGTCGCCTATACGGAAATAGGCAAGCGCTCGGTTGTTGTAGGCTTCGACATACAAGGGGTTGAGACGAATAGCCTCAGTATAGTCAGCAATGGCGGCTCGCACATTACCGTCCTGACGATGAGCAATTCCACGATTAAGATGGGCTTCAGCGTTCTGTAGGTTAAGTTGTGGCGCAACTTTTGGTTCGATAGCGGCTTCGCTGATAGTTTGTGTGAACTGGGTTTGGACATTGGCTGGCAGCGACGCTCGATTAATCGACTGCGTTTGTCGCGCATCTATTGTGGCATCAAATTGCCACTCGTTACAAATCTCGATAATCTGGGTAGTTATATCTTGGAGGGCTTCTTGAGACAATAACGTTGGCTCAAGAACATGTTCAATATTTAGAATGGATAACAAGGTTTCTCGCTCATTATTCGTTACCGTGAAAACAAACAAAATACTGGACAATTGTGCTTGTGCCAGTTCTAGCACAGGTTGATTTTCTGGATGTCGAGAAACTATGTTCGTAAGCAAACGCAGATTAGCAACCCCGCCATTGGAGTCTTGATTATATGCGACAGCATCAACAACAACTTTTAATTGATTTTCTTCCAAATACGGAACAAGAAACGATAACAAATCTGTCAAATCGCTTCTATTCAGATTCGCAGGTGACAGTAACTGCCTGATAAATGTTTGGAAGGTAGGAGAATCTTTTGCAATAAAATCCAGCGATGCAATCGCACTAGGGGCACGTAAAGCAAGTCCAATTGTATCAGAAATGATTTTCTCTCTTTGTCCTGCCGGAAAGTAGCGAAGCAGGGGAGATCGCCTGACGTTCTTTAGACGTTCATCCTGTCCTTTCATGCTCTCTTCAATACTCTGCATCGCAATTTGTGCCTGCGAGCTTTCAGAAGTAAGTGCTTCCAGACGATTCAACAGTTTAGAAATCGCTTCAGTCCAAAAGGTTGGTATATCAAGGTCTGGGGGATCTAATAGCACTTTGAGTGCTTCTTCAGCTTGAGTTTTGTCACATAAATCAGCTAAATCCTCAAAAATATCCCCTCTAAACAATACATAAATTGACTCCCGCATACTTTCAAGTAAGGTGGTTATAAAATTGTCTCGTTCAGCTTCATCAAGATATTGAATTATCTTTGCACGTCCCAACAACAGCTCAGCTTGTAGATCATTAGAAAAATTTTCGATGTCATTGAGTTTCCATTCTCCTTTTTGCAAGATGTTAAGCAGCCTGTGAAGCAGGGTTAAAAACTGTTCAGGCTCAACCCATTTCAAAAGTCTTCCTAACACCTGGACCTGAATCCCCTCATCAGCTATTGATAGAGCAGAGTCCAAAAATCGTTTCAATTCATCTGGTTCCGTTGTATCCAGTTGGGCAGCATCTTGCATTTGTTGGGCATTCTCTCCCATCATTCGTCTGTCTAATTGTTTGAAGAATCCGTCGAACATACCTTGTGTATCTATTCCCATCATTCGATTCCGCATTGTGACCCGTACTGAATTGAGATGAGAATCAATAGGATGTTCGAGGCTTTGTTCTGGAATGGAATCCGCGAATTGTTGAAGTAAAGCTAACGCATTTGGATCGGCGGTTCGACTTATCTCAATAGCATTATATAGGCAGATAAAACCCCAGTATCCCGGCACAAGACTTTTAACTACCTGTTGAAACCTGTCCTTGATCTGAGGTTCATATTTTTCAACCCAATCACTGAGTGGATAAAGTGCTTCCGCTCTATAAAAGTTGGATGAAATTTTGCTAGCTGCGTCCAACCACAGTGAGAGCGCCTCATGTCGATGAAACTTTAAGTGAGGTATCAAATCCTTTAGCAGCTCAACCTGTTTACCTGGATCCTCATCAGCATCTATAGCTTTTAAGCCAATCTTCTCCAATCTGATAGCATCTGCTTCTTCAATGCCTCCGATCTCCAACAATCTTGCAGCGCCAAATGCCCGTAATTTATGATTCGCGCTTCGACTGAGGACTTTAATACATCTTTCTAGAGACCAGAGTCGATTCTCGAACAACTTCACAAGCAGTTCAGGAGAATAATTCGTATTAAGACTATTTATGCTGGTTCTGATCAATGCTAAACGAAGGAGAGCCTTAATCGTCTCTTCGCTATTTTTGGTATGCAGCAGGTTCTTTGAGACCAACTCAATATCTGAAATGTATCCATCATAAGTGAAGTCACTTTGATAAAATCGCCTTGACATCCATTCAGAAGTATTAAATAGAGCAAAAGCTTCCTCAAAATATGTGGCACCGAGAAGATGATGCACAAGATAATCGTAAACATAGGGTTCATTTTGAGGCAAATTTACCCAATATCGATAATTGTATTGGTTTAGAAGACGTTGATGGCGTGTTGTAGCCTCTTTTGCTTCTCGGCGTATATATGTCATTAGCAAATTGTGGATAGTAAGAGAGGCATCCTCGGCAGGAATCAATAAATTGCGCTCTTTGAATCTATCTAAAATACGCCGTGTCTTGCGACCCTCTAGTGGCTTCCAGAAGGTCACTAGAACATTTTCTGGGATGGCAATATCATGGAAGATAGAAAAGTCGTAATAATACTCAATATCCTCCGCAAGCACATCAATGCTGACTTTCAAGGCACTGAAAAGATTCGTGTATTCTGGATATTCTGGAAACCTTGCCGCAATTTCCTCTAAATTAGCTGTTTGTAAGGATTCAAGAGCATCTTCCCAACGATCAACATTTTCACCACGTACCATTGCGCCTATCATTGCTAAAGCCAAAGGCAGCTTATCACAAGCTTGGATAATTCCTTCAGCAGGATCAGGTAAATTCTGTGACTTTACATGAGCATAATTTGCCAATAGCTCACGAGCATGTATGTCGCTCAAAGGGTCTATTGGATAGGGTTCTGCACCTATATCCTTTAGAATCTTTGCATCGCGCGAAATTACAAATAAGCGCGACTGCTCCCCCAAACGGCTGAATGCTTTCACATGGTCGCTATCCCACACATTATCTAATACGATGAGGTATTCTTTGCCCCGGGTTTTTTCTTCAAAGAAATCACGAGCCTTTTCCCATTCTCCCTCTGTAAATGATTGGGTTTCATCATCTAAATATTCTGCTAATTTTTTCCATAAATTTCGTAGTGTCGGAATGATCCCAATGGAAAGCCAAAGAATTCCATCTTTGAAGGTGCGACGAACAAAGTAGTCGCGGGCAAGAGCTGCCGCTAGGACGCTTTTGCCAATGCCACCCATGCCATGCACACCCACTATTGGATTTGGTGAGGTTAAAACAGTGGTTTTGTGAGCCGTGAGCGTCTGCCGCAGGGATTCCAGTAATTCTGGGCGCAGTAGATAATATGGATCTAGAGGCAGATTCGGCAAACCTTTGGCTTCACCGGGCAGGCTTGGCGTTATTCGAATCTTTTTAATGAGTTGTGCAAGTTGGTCGGTGTATTTAGTCCTATCGCGGAAATCTGGCGCATCGTTGAGATAGACAAAGGCTTCTTGTGGCAAATCCTTATAATCACCAGCTATAAACAACAAGGGGATAATCGGCTTATATTTTTCCAACGCCTTTTTCCACTCGTCTTGGCAGTTCGGGGATTCAATTGCCTGCGGGGTTGCTACCAGCAAGAAGTAATCTGCCTGTGCAATAGCGTGGTCAATCTGCCCGATAAAGGTATCCCCACTCGGCATATCATCTACATCAAGCCACGCATCTATGCCCTCTTTTTCTAAATCATCATGGAGACGCCTAGCAAATTCTCCTCCGTCATTACGACGGTAGCTGATAAAGACACTTGGTTTCTTCACTACACCCTCATCAGTTAAATCTAGACCTGCAATCAATTATAGGTTACGAGACCACAATCTGAACAAAGGATAAACGTACAAAAAGCGGTACATCCTACGCTGTACCGCTTTTCGCTGGTCAACAAAACTTTATGATCTACATCGTCGCTTGAACTTCTCGTACAGGCGTAGCTTCGTTCGTAGTCGCATCTTGACGGGACGGCGAACACGCTCTCCGCTCGGCGTGATCGACGTAACAAAACCCTTGCCTTCCTCCCGGACGACTTGCACCTTGCCGATGTAGGGGATATCTATCCAGTCCCCATTGGCGATCTCCTCTGCCAGCATCTCCAGATACCGTTCTACTGACTCGCGGACTAGGGATTTGGTCAAGTTGCGCCGCTGTCGGGCAACGTGGGCTACTCGCTGTGTGTGATTCACTTGCCGATCCTCTCAAATGTTAAGAACGTGTCAGTGAACATGACATACTGACATTGACGACATTTTGTCGGTATTGTCATGTGTCAGTTCTGTCAGTTTTGTCAGTACTTCATGTGGTCAAAAAGTCGGCGGCGATGTAGGCTTCCGCTCGGTCGATGCGTCGTTCTTCGATCAATCCGGCGCGGATCAAGTCCTGCGCCAACTGGCGAGCTTGCTTGGCGGATAGATTGAGCTTGCGATACAAGTCACGCATAGCAATACCTCCCTGTCCTGACTCTTGAATGGTTGTCAAGACACGATCCTGCTGGCGACGTTCGACGACGGCTTCACCGCTTTTATCGAGTTGTTCCAACAACCGATGAGCGCTCGTGCGCCAAGTGTCGGTGATCGTCTTTGCCGCTTGCCAATGTTCGACGGTCACGGTTGGCACATCGTCGCTCGTTTTCAACCAATCCAGAGCAGCAAACAACGCTGCCAGCTTGAACGCCTGCACGTGCATTCGCCCATACACCCCCTTCAACCGCTCATCAAGTTCGACTTCGCGGCGCGGGTCGCACAATCGGCGCAGACCATCGCCATACTGTTGAACTTGCGCCCAACACTCGACGTTCAGCCGCAGCGCACCCGGCGCGCTCCACCCCATCTCGGTCATTTCCGGTGCGGGCAAACGCTCATGCAGGCGGCGCAAATCGTTGATCAAGTCGTCCGGTGCAGGTTGGTAGATTGGTGAGGCGGGGCGCTCAGCGTAGTCTGGTTCAGGCATGAGCAGCGCAAACCGAACGAGCAAGCCGTTGTCCCAATCGCCCGCGCTGATCGCACAGCCCAAGCTGGCGGGTGTCGTCACCCCAAGAATGGACAGGGCGGCATTTTCAACCACGTTTAGCCCGGTCTGGGTGTCTTTGTCGAAGTAATCCGGGCAGTCGTAGAGTTCCATCAGCAGGTCTTTCATGCCCACCATGTAGTCGCGTTTGTTGATCGCGCCAAACAAGCCCGAAACTTCGTCTTTGAGCAGTCCACGCTGCGCGGCGAACGGCTGCGCTTTCGTTAAGCGTTCTTGCTGTGCCTTCGGCAGCTTATCGAAGTTGGTCGGCATCCGTCCTGCCAGCGCCTCTTGAAAGCGTTCCGGCGATCCGGGTGTGGGCATAAGCATGTGTGGGATCGCTGCCCGCGCCACGCTCTCCGCCAGCTTGTAAGCGGTCGATTTGCGGTAGAAGGTTGTGCCAGCGACCAGCATCATGTAGAGGTTCGGATAGATGCGAACGCCCCACGGTGACTCGCCGTACAATCTGCGCCCGATGGCAGTAGCCAGCAGCCACAGCCCTGCCGCCTCGTGAAAGACCAGCGGCGTTTGATTGCCGGTCGTGCCCGCCCATGCCATGTACCGTTCCAGCCAATCGGGCAGCTTCAACGGCGGTGAAGGGCGTTTCTCATGTGGCGGCTCAGCGGGCGGTTCACGGCGGCGCGTAATCTTTGGCGGTTCGGGCTTTTCGACCAATCCGCCCAACTGTCCCGGATCGATGTTTAGCCGTACGCAGACCTCCTTCGCCAACATCGTTCCGCACAGGTAACAAAGCCCATATCCACTGACAGTATTGAACCCGAATGAAGGACTGCGGTCACTATGCTTGTGACGCTCCGGATACAGGCAGCGTCCGTGCAGCCACTCGCCATGCGGCTTGAAGCCCTGCCCGATCAGCACGCGGCTGATTTCCTCGATCACCCGGCGGTTGAGCGGTGCATCCCCAGTGGGCGCGTTGATCTTGGGTGGCTGCCATGCGCGAGTTTCCTGTCGTGGCTTGAAGGCTTCCACCCATGTGACCAGATCATCCAAATTTGGCACGCACAGAATGTCGAGCGCCTTCTCGATCTGGTACGACTGTCTGGTGACCGGATGAATGCTCGGCGGCGCGACCACCTGCCGCCCGTCACCACACACCTCCAAGTGACCAATCGGCGTGTTCATCGCCTTGACACTCGGCGGGAGCATAGCGGCGTAGAAATAGATGTGCCGTCCGATGCCCCCGCCGCTGGCGACGGTATAGGTCTGTGCCAGTGAGGGAAAAGTCGCGGCGAAGGCGGCGTACCCGGCTGCTCCATCAAGGTCGAGAACGACCAAGTTGCCCGACACCGCCCCACAGACGATGCCAACATTGCCGAATGTCCATAATCGAATCGTCTTCTCGTCTGCCCTGCTCTTCTGATACTGTGTCCAACTTTTCAGCGCCGGACGTTTGCCGTCCAGCGGAATGATGCTCAAACCAAGCGCTGCGTATGCCAGTGCCGCCGATAGAATCGTGTCTTGTTGCGCCGCCTGAATGATGGGCGGATTATTCGAGGATGACATCATGTTTCCTTTAGATAGGTACTCACCGGATGTAAAACACGCTGTTGGACAACCCGGTGAACCTGATGTATCCTCAAGTTGACTAGACAAGAAGTGCATCAGGTTCACCCATGCCGCCAGCCGATCACGCTGGCGGTTTGGTTTTCTTCTGCTGAAAGATCTCGACCAGTTCTGCGAGTGTCGCGTGCAAGTCCAGCCCTTCACTGATCGACTCAGCCATCAGGTCAGCCAGATCGAGCTTCTCCTTATGGGCGCGCTCGTAGAGGAGCTGAAACGTCTGCATACTCGACCAGATGGCAATCGCGATCAACTGCTCCACGTAATCGACCCGCCGTCCAAAGGCTTTGGTGAAATGCTTGCGGCTGCCGATCACATCCTCCTGCTCATCGAGAAAGGCACGTAAGGCAGCGCGCACCACCTCGGATTTCGCTTCGTCGCGCCCACGCGCAACCTGCTCCAAGCGGTCGTCCATCGCATCTGTAATCTGCACCGACAGACGATGTGGGTATTCGATACGGGTTGGCTTCATCATTCCTCATTTGCACTGCATGTCGGACGAAAAATGCGTTTGTGATTACGTTTTGGTGGCGCATAGCACGGCGAAGCGTGTTGCGCCATGCCTGTCAGCGTCGGTGGGTCACGCGACCCACGACGCTGGTGTGCCGCTGCGAAGCGTGGCGCACAAAGCCCCTCCGGCGTGTGAGGAGCGAGTTCATTAAACTCGCTACCCCTACTTCGTAGAGGGTAGGGTGTCCCGCCCGCCAACTGGCACGCCGCAAGGCGTTGTCGGAATGGCGGGACACCCACGAGCGGCACGAAGCCGCTCGTATGCTTTTGTGCAGTGCAGCCGGATTGCCATGCGTAAGACAGACTCATAAATCCATCTCCAAACTACGACCACTGTCGCTCTCGATGTCCAGTGAAACATCCTGCTGCTCCAATTCAGCCTCGCGCAACCGTCGCCATTCCTGACCAATCGTCCGATCCAGCAATGTCTCAAACTCGTGTCGGGCGATGTGATGCAAGTTGTCTTCGCGGTTCAATCCACCCCGGTCAGTACAGACCTGCTGCCGATCCACTCGGTGGGACTCACGTTCGCCAATGCTGTTCTCGATGGTTCCAGCGACAAACACATGCGTGTGCAACATTTGCATCCCGTACTCGTCGTCCGTATCTCTGTCGTGAAGCACATAAGAAAATTCGGGGGCATTCAAGCCACGCGCCTCGTGCCATGACTCAATCGTCCGCTCGGTGACTTCACGTACCAAGTCGTGCCGTAGTTCTTCCGGTATGAATGCCATCAGATCAGGCGCGGGAGCGATTACCATGTGATGCGCCAGCACATACGGACCCGCCAGCTTGCCCGCGTTTTCGTAGACCTCGCGCCAGCCCTTTCCTAACCCACAATCTGTCCAGCGCTCGTCGATCTCAACCGGGCGATGATCTGGGCTTTCCCGATGCGACACATACTTGAGCAGCTTCTTCAAGCCTTTGTAGCCGCCTTTCGACGGCTTCTGATACTTCCAGTTCGGGATGATCGTCGGCTTCGCCATGAGCGCCTAATCGCCTCTGTCTGACACAAAATGAGAGATAAACATCCGCTGCCGCGCCCACTTTGCCTCTTGCCGACAGCGATTGCTGCAATACAAACGCGGTCGTCCAGCATAGTAATTCGACTGGGGTAAAGTCTCACCACATACGGCGCAGTACCTCATTCGCTCGCCTCGTGATGGCTGCCATTCCCATTCACGCTGAGCGCTAAAGGGTGGGCACCCTCTACTACACCCCCTTCGTCTGAGCTTTCCACCAACACCGGCGTGGCGGGCGCTTCTGGCGTTTCGTACCAGTTGTCGGCTTGTAATTCACGGTAGACGAGCGCTCGCCAGTCCCCATTGGTCAATGCCTCCAGCGCCTCACGACGGCGGCTGTTCCCTTTTCGCAGCGCGTCCCGGATCGCATTGGCGTAGAACTGCATCCAACGGGGATGGGCTTCCGGGTTAATCGCGGATCGCTGCCAGTCGTTGACCGCTTCTTGATAAGCGCGCTCGTTGGCGTGGCGCATCTCGATGGATTCAAGCATCTGCTCTTTGAGGACGTAGGCGGTAGACAACACCAACAGGGGAGGGGCAATCGCTTCTAACCATGCAAACGGGCTTTCAATGTGACCGGGCAGTGCGACCTGCACATTGCCGACCAGTGCAATTGCGGTAGCAATCCCCATACTGGTATAGAGCAGTCGCCGCGCGCCTTTCGATGTGCCGAGCGTTGCCAATGCCAGCGAGAACACGACCTGACCGATTTCCGCAGTGAGAACCGTCGCAATCCCAACTGCGACCATTGCCAACTCGAACGGTACCGCTGCGCCGAACGTCTCCGACCCGATCACATAGAGCCGAATTGCAGATGGAGTAAACGCTGCCAGCAGCAGGACGATGCACAGCACATTGATCAGCTTCGTCACACCGGGCGGGTATCGACGGGTTGCATGGTGATTGAAATATTCCCGGTTGGGGCGGTCGCCAATTTCACGCTGTACCGCTTCTTGGGCGGCGCTGCGGGCAAGCTGGCGTTCTTCCTGAGTCAACGGCTTAATCTGGGCGAGCATACTCACTTCCTTTTCTCCTGTTCGGAATCAGAAGAAGCCGAATCCCCTTCATTGGGGTCGGCTTCAGGACGAACATAGGTTTGGGGTTGGCAGCGAGTGAATGCGTCGGCTACATCGCCGGGGGCAAAAGCACGGATTGGTTCGTCAGTCGATGATGGACACTTCACTTCACATGCAGGTGACCGGGTTCGTTGGCAGCGATCCGCAGGTGCGTCAAGTCGGGGAACAGAGCGTCGCGTCATTCTCGGTGGCGGTCAGCCGCAAGAACCGCGCGGGCGAGAAGCAGACCCTCTGGGTGCGCGTCAACTGTTGGAATAAGCTGTCCGAGGTGGCGGCGCAGTACGTGAAGAAGGGCAGCCTGATTCAGGTATCCAGCGAGTGGCTGCGCCCGTCGGCGTGGGTTGACCAGAGTGGTACACCCCAACCGAGCCTCGACATGGACGCGAACCGCCTCGTCCTGCTTGACCGCGCTGAGAACGGCAACAACGGTCACAGCGACGAGGCGATGAGCGATATTCCGTTCTGATATGGCTCAGACCGCAGCGGTGCTGTCGTGGAGGCGACAGCACCATTTTTCTCAAGTTACATTGGATTCAGTCTCACGTTTTTTGGACAGCGAGTCGCAGTGCTTCCCGTGAGGTGGGCGAGTCTCGTCTCAAGTTATGTTGGAAGTCACAGACTGGTACGCCGCAGCCGAGCCTCGACATCGATGCGAACCGCCTGGTGCTGCTGGATCGCATCGAGAATGGTCACAACGGTCACAGCGAAGAAGTGAGTGACATTTCGTTCTAGAGCGGGAACACGCGACTGGGGAGTGCATACACCATCCGCTCCCCAGTTTTGTGTGTTTATGCGATACTGAGCGGTTCAGCCAGCTATGATAGCCCAGTAATTCTCGTCCAGCGCGTCATTAAGCGCCAAGCCGCGCAGCCACGCGTCATTCCCTTGCCACTACGGTGTCGTACAGGCCATAATGAGTCAGACTTGGGTGGCTATCTATGCCGGCGTAACGAAGCGATGCATCCTCGTATCGCCGGAATGCAAACACGGCTTGGTTCATCTGCTCGGTATTGAACACCTTGAGTGTTACGAGCAAGTGGAAGTCATTCACCGTCAGGCCGGTAACAGTGCGGAACAGCTCCGGTTCGAGCTTTGTAATGACATCCTGCAACGTATTCTCGCGGAAATCAGTCAGATACATGAACGCGGGAATCCGCGTCGCAAACTTGATCAATTTGTCCTGGACGAGCTTGCGCTTGGACTTATACTCCTTTTCCTCGTCGGTGAGCTGCTTTTTTTCCTTTTCCGTTAGCCCCTTATTCTTTCCTTTGTTCTTAAGTTCCTTGACCTTCTCGCTCTTGTTGATGATCGTCTCGATAATGTTGTCGCCAAGCGAGCGCCAGCCCTCGATACGCTCAACGGCGGCCATCGCATCGGGGTTGTCCAAGATGCGGCGCAGGGTGTCGTTGTCCACGTTCACGAGTAGCGCGCTTTCCCACTTGCGAGCCAGCAGCGTCGCGGAGGTGCCTGCCATCGCGATGTCGAGAATACCGCCCGCATCAATCTGCGTCATGTTCGCGCCGTCGTATGCCAGAACTGGAAGGAACGACACAAGTTCCCTGACAGCATTTTCCGGGTTCGGCTCGTTAGGCGACAGGCCGATTGCGTATTCAGAGAGTTGTCGCAGCGCGCGTGTGGGCGCGAAGTCGAACACGAAGCAGACGGGCTTGAGAATATCCTCTTCGTTCGGGTTGTCGCCATTGGGGTTCTTGATCGACCATTGCGACTGAACGCGGAACGCAGCCTGAAAATAGGTCTCCGGCGACTTGAGATTGCGCAGCATCAGAATTGATGACCACTGCGGTACTGTAACACCAGTGGTCAGCTTGCCGCACGAGAGCGTGATGGTCTTGGTCTCGAATCCGCTCCCGATAGCCTTGCGCACAGGCGGCAACGCATTCAGCCCGATGCCTGCCGAAGCGCCCGCGGCGACTATTACTGTGTAGTCATGCCAAAATGTGTTGTGCCGCTCAGCGAGCAAATTCGCCATTGCGTGGCACGCCGCCACATTGGGAAGGAACCAGAATGAGTGTTGCAGGTAAGGCAGCAGTCGCACATCCGAATAGGGAAATGGCGGACGTGTACCCATCTTGAGATACTCGACTGACTGGGGCGCGTACCCGCCGCGGATGATGTCTAGCCACTTCTGCACGTCGCTCTTGTGTTTGAACTGCGCCTGATTGCCTGCGCCCGATACCTCGAAGAACGCGTTGAGATCGAACTCGTCGAACTCCCCGGCACTGGCGATCGCCAGCAACTCGTCTGGCATCTGGTAGGTCAGCAGGCGCATCTGTGGCAGTGAGCCATAGGGATTCCATTCACCCAGCTTCTTCGCCGCGAATTCTTCCTTGGCGCGCTGCTCGTCGGTATACGTCCAATTGAAGATCTGCTCCTCGATGAACTCGCCTGTTGCCAGCGCCCTGAACGGTGTGCCTGAAAGGTAGAGGTAGGCTTTGGTCGTGATCGGCAGAAACTCGGTTTCTTTCTGCGATAATTCGCTGAGGTCCTCGTTTACATCATCCAACCCGCGGCCGTACTCGCGTTTGGCCTCGTTCTTAGCATCCTCCTCGCCCTCGAAGAGTTCTTTCGCGGTGTCACGCCATGCGCCGAAGTGGTATTCGTCGAAGATTACAAGATCCCAATTCATGGTGTGGAGCCATTCGTTTTTCGGCTTGATGTTGCCTGCCGCGTCGTGACCGAGCAAGTCCTGAAAGGAGCCAAAATACACGAGCGGCATTTTGTCGGAAACCTGCGTCGGGTCACTGCCCGAAGACTTGGACAAATATTGCCACCCGTCAAAGTCCACATGACTCTGGAGATCGGTCTGCCACGCATCCTCGACGGCGGGCTTGAAGGTCACCACCAGCACGCGTTTGGCACCCAGCTTCCTGGCGAGCTGGTACGCTGTGAATGTCTTGCCGAAGCGCATCTTCGCATTCCAAAGGAAGCGCAGGACGGCGTGCATATCCTCCTTCCAGATGGAGTGGAAGTAGGCGTGTGTTTTGTTGACAGCCTCGGCTTGCTCCTGGCGCATCAGAAAGGTCTGGTGATGCGTGCCAGTGAAGCGCTGTCCTGTACGCAGTTCAGTGAGGACGGTCTTCACGTCCTCGATCGCGCAGCGCATCCACTCCAGCTCGACTCTCTCGAAGCCTTTCTTTACCAGGGCTGTGCGCACCTCGTAGTCACTGAAGATGGTTCCGTCGTCGCGCTCGGCGGACTCGTCGATTTCGATCCTGTAATTCCTGATGTCGGCGGTCTTGAGCTGCTCCGCGATGCGCTGCTTTATGTCGCGGGTGGACTGGCCCACCTTGAGCAGACCTGCGTGTGCGTCGTCGTCAATCGAGTAGGCGTAAATGCGCGGTCGGGCCTTTGGCTTCAGTGCGAGGATTTGGTCAATGGTCTGGGTCATGAATCCTCCGCTGAGTGGGGGTCGGGTGGCTGCGTGCCGTCGGTCCAGGGGTTGACCACCTCAAGACCGTCAATCGACTCGAAGTCGGTGGTATTGCGTGTGGCGAGCGGCATGCGATGAACCAGCGCGATGGCGGCGATCTGGGCATCCTCTACGCTGATAGGCCGACCGGTCCGCGTTCGTGCCGACACAATGCGTGCGTAATAGCGGGCTGCGTCCTCGTCGAACGGGAGGCACCGCCCGGCGAAATCCTCAGCAAACATCGCCCGCGCCGCCTGGCTCAGGGCTTCCTGGCGCTTGCCTACGGGCATCAGCAGCAGCCCCAACTCGATCTCCGCACGGCTGATAGCGCTTGTGCAGACCTCGTCCGTGCGCTGTGCGTCCAGCCAGGTGACCACGCTGGCCGATGGTTGCGGACGCATAAACTCGGACAGCACATTCGTATCGAGCAAAATCATGCTGGCTCATCCCACTGCGGCGCAGTGCGCGGCTGATGCCGCCCAGGCACGTCAAACGCCTCATCAGCCAGCCCGGCAAAGCGATCTTGCAGGCGTTGACCCAGTCCAGAGGGCGATTCCGCAGCGCGCACTGCCTCTTTGAGGATGCGCCGCACCTCCTCTTCCATCGACACGCCATGCTGTGCCGCCCGAATGCGCAGCCGCTGCTTGGTGGCATCGTCCAGATTGCGAATGGTCAGGCTGCTCATAACTCTCCTCTGAAATGGCGTGCCATCAACGCAATCATTGTATGCAGTGCGTACAGACCTGTCAACAAGATGGCAGAGCATGACGGGACGCGCGGTCGGGCCTCTGGCTTCGGCGCAAGGATTTCATCAATGGTGGGGTTACTCATCACCACCCTCCGTGATGACTTCCATCGGGCGAATCACTGCTTCAACGTAGGCGATTTCTTCTGTTGTAAGTCCTGTAGGGGCTACTTGAGCTATCTGAGGTAGATTCGGCTCCAAATGGAGCTACAATGCGGAACTTTGTAATGGACAATCCATCAACAACGAGTATGCTCGATGCGACTTCCATCCCTGCGTTCCGCTA
>Ga0163154_10002447_pt1 | contig 27190 bp, 27 predicted proteins | sample OliLakLV19MP9P1_FD_148649 | JGI IMG/M metagenome (GOLD analysis project Ga0163154, IMG submission 148649) | Freshwater microbial mat bacterial communities from Lake Vanda, McMurdo Dry Valleys, Antarctica - Oligotrophic Lake LV.19.MP9.P1 | ecosystem: Environmental > Aquatic > Freshwater > Lake >... | reverse complement strand
CGTTCACCCGCCCATGACCCATGACAACCTTTTGTCGCATATGCAACAAAAGGTTGTCATGGGTCATGGGCGGGTGAACGTGCGCAGGTGGCGGCCATTGTTGTCTTGCGCTTCCACCCGCCGCGAGACATGTTGCCCATAGTTATCGCCTTGCAGAGTTGGGTCTGGCACTTCGGCAACTGCGGGACATCTGTCGACTTGCGAAGTCAGGTGGTTGACCTTTGCTCGGCTTAAATTACGTATGCGGAAAACAGCATGAACGGTATACAAAGGGGAGCGGTGCGAAATTCCGGATTTCCACCATACTCGTCGAAAAAATATCGAATTTGACACTTTTCTGGGTCATTTTTAACTTCACTGCGGGATGCTCACAAACTCTCTCCTTGCGTGCTGATCGGGGGTTCCTGTATAGATTCTGGCCCTTCGCGAAGGTAGTTTGCAGGTTGGGTGAGGATATGACCCGCCATCGAGGGGGAAAACTTTAAGAAACAAAAGAAAGACAGGAAACACCATGAGTAAGCATCAATTTCAAACTGAAGTAAACCAACTGCTGCATTTAATCATTCACAGCCTTTATTCGCATAAAGAAATTTTTCTACGGGAGTTGGTATCGAACGCGTCAGACGCATTGGATAAATTAAAGTATCTGACGTTGACCGACGAGAAGTTGAAGGCACTGAGTTGGGAACCAAAGATCACCATTGAGTTTGAGGAGAAGGAACCTAAGACCCTGACGATTATTGATACCGGGCTGGGTATGAATGAGGAAGACTTGCTGGAACATTTGGGGACCATTGCACGATCGGGCACGCGTACGTTCTTGGCGGGGATGTCTGGTGACGGGAAGAAGGATTCAAATTTGATCGGTCAATTTGGTGTGGGATTTTATTCGGCATTTATGGTGGCAGACCTCATTGAGGTGACTACGCGCAAGGCAGGTGAGGAAAAGGCCTGGAAATGGACTAGCACAGGGAAGGGTGAATTTGAAATTATTGAAGCCACGCGCGAGAGTCAGGGCACGACTATCGTGATGCATCTGAACGCTGAAGGGGCTGAGTACGCTTCGCGATGGGCGATTGAAGATCTGATTAAGAAATACTCTAATCACATTGCGTTCCCGATTTTCCTCTCGTATCAGAAGTCCGAGCACGACGAAAAGGGCAAAGAAACATCTAAAGTCCTGACGACCGAGCAAGTGAATTCCGCCGCTGCGCTTTGGAAACGGCCGAAGAATGAGCTCAAAGATGAGGATTACAAAGAGTTCTACAAGACCGTCGCGCATGATATGGAGGACCCCCTGTTTTGGACACACACCCGCGCTGAGGGGACGATCGAGTACACCACGCTTTTCTTCATACCTAAGAAGGCCCCATTTGACATGCTTTATGCTGAGTTTAAACCGGGCGTAAAACTTTTTGTGCGCCGTGTTTTCATTACTGATGATGACAAGGAACTTCTTCCCACTTGGTTGCGGTTCATCCGTGGAGTGATTGATAGCGAGGATCTTCCCCTCAACGTGAGCCGCGAAATACTTCAGCAGAACAAAGTGATGATGAAGATACGTCACGACAGTGTGAAAAAGCTGCTGGGCGAATTTGAAAAACTGGCGCAAGAGAAGCCTGACGTTTACCGCGAATTTATCGCTGAGTACAATCGGCCACTTAAGGAAGGACTTTATTCCGATTATTCACATCGCGAACAATTGACCGACCTCGTGCGTTTCAAATCTACGAAGGCCGATGGTTGGACCAGCTTTGCTGAGTACAAGGAGAGGATGAAACCCGAGCAGAAGGCGATTTATTTCATCACGGGGGACGATGAGGGTAAGTTACGCGCCAGTCCATTATTGGAAGCTTACAATAAAAAGGATATTGAAGTCTTGATCATGCACGACAAAGTGGATGAGGTCATCATTCCGTCCCTTCACAAGTACAAGGATTTAGAATTAAGAGCCGTTAATCGATCCGATGCCGGTGAAGACCTGAAAGACAGCGACGATAAAGAGAAGGAAAAAAACACCTTGCCCGTAGCTGAAAAGATTAAAAAGGCGTTGGGTGACAAGGTGAAGGATGTCCGAATATCCGTTCGCCTATCAGACAGCCCAAGTTGCGTAGTGACCGACCAAGCTGACCCCACGTATCAGATGCAAGCGCTTATGCGACAGATGGGGCGGGGCAAGGAAGTGCCCGAAGTTAAGCCTATTCTTGAAATCAATCCGGACCATCCCATTGTCGTCGGACTTAAAGATGTGGAAAACGCTGAGAAGATTGAAGATGTCTCCGTGTTATTGTTAGACCAGGCGCTCTTGCTTGAGGGTGTTGAACTTAAGGACACCCCGGGCTTCGTCAAACGCCTGAACCGTGTCCTCGGACGTGGACTCTTAAGCTAAATTGGACCTCTTAGGGCCTCGTAACTAATGGGGAACTAACGTTGTGCTTCTTCAACTTAAGTTAAGTAAAATGGTTACATGACTTAAAATTCAGTTGGATCAAGAATGAAATGGTATTACGCACAGAATAGCGAACGGCAAGGTCCAGTGGACAAAGAGCAACTTCATGCACTTTTAGTCCAAGGTGTCATCAATTTAGATGCCTTGGTCTGGCAGGAAGGAATGGCAGATTGGCAGCCCTATAGGAGTATTACAGCATTGGGTACAGTTGTGGGTGATGGGATGGTTGAGTGTTCTGAATGTGGAAGTATTTTACCGAAAGAAGAGACAATCAAGTTTGAAAATTTTAATATTTGTGTGAATTGTAAGCCAAGCTTCTTTCAGAAACTAAAGGAAGGGGTAGACCTAGCACCAGCTGAAGTTTCACGCACTGGAAAACTTATTATTGCAGATCTACAAGCGACATTCCCCGATCGTTGTGTGAAATGCAATAAACCCGTTACGGGCCTCAAGCGTAAAATGAAATTCGCTTATTATACCCCTTGGTTATATTTATTATTATTGGTGAATCTCATCGTGTTTATCATAGTTGCTGCGATTGTTTCTAAAAAGGCCACCTACGAAATTGCTGTGTGTGACTACCATAAAAGAAAAAGAACCCAAACGATCTTGATTGCATGGGGTTTAATTCTGTTTTCTATCGTGCTGTTTATTGTTGCAGGTGCGATTTCAAGCTTTTGGCCGGTCATGGTGGGAGTACTTTTTATTGTGGGAGGGGTAATTTTTGGGGCTATCCGTGCGCCTTACCTTACACCGAGTTTTATCGATAAGGAAATAGCGCGCATCAAGGGTGCTGGACCTGAGTTTTTAAACTCGTTACCTGAGAAACGTTAAAAATAACCCACCCAGAGCTTGCTTGCCGTAGAAAGGTTATTTTCATTTTAATGAAATAACCGTATTGTTTGAGCTCTTGAAATACTGCGACCTTCATTTTCACTCAACTTTTTCGGATGGTACCTATACTCCGTCCTACATTGCTTCAATTGCACGTGAGAAAGGTTTTTCTGCGTTGGCTTTGACTGATCATGATACCGTGGATGGACTTCCTGAGTTTTTCGAAGCTTGCGCGGCTAATGGATTACAGCCCATGACGGGAATGGAGTTGACGTGTCAGATTGGGGTTCGAGAGGTTCATTTACTTGGATACGACTTTGACATGGCGCATCAGCGGTTGTGTGAAGAATTAAAAGTGCAGCAGGAACACCGGGCACAAAGAGTTCAACGGATGATTGAAAAGCTGCGAGGGTTGAATATCGATATTTCGTTGGATCAAGTGATGGCCCGTGCCGGTAAAGCTTCCTTGGGACGCCCGCATGTCGCATTAGCTTTGGTTGAGTCCGGCGTTGTGCAAACCGTGGACCGTGCATTTGCTGAATATTTGGTACGAGGCGCACCTGGGTTTGTGGATAAACCTAGGTTGGGAGTAAAGGAAGCCATTCGATTAATTCGTGAAGCCGGCGGAATTGCTGTATTAGCGCATCCCGGAATCGCTCACACCGATGGGGCCATCCCTGAACTGGTTCGCGCAGGGTTACAGGGTTTGGAAGTGTGGCATAGCAAACATGATGAGTCGACCGTCCGCAAATACCTCCAAATGACCGAACGCTATAAACTACTAGCCACAGGCGGGTCTGATTGCCATGGAATGACAAAACAAAAGCAGTTGCTTGGGCTCATCAAACTTCCAATGGAGCGGTTTCAGGCGATTAAGGAAGCCGCGCGGCAAACAGACCAATTAGTCCTTTTTCCGGCCTCAGCTGGGTCGGGAACGGAATGTAAAAAAAGCCCACACTTGAAGAATGGGGACCGACAAGGACAGGAAAAAAGTCGCCACTAAAAGAGACCAATGGCAGTGGACAATGACCATCGCGGCCAGACTTGCAGCCGCTAACATGGGATATAAAATATAAATTCCTCTGTGAAAGACTTTCCATGTTCTAAAGCCCATCCAACTCACAGCTCGATTGGATGAAGTCGCGCCCATCAAAAAAATATAAATAAACGCAGCGTGCAGGATTAAAAATGTGGGCCAACCTCGACTCAGAGCTTTTGAAGGCACAAACTCGTAGCGCAGAGCCCAAAGAAGTAAAAGGTGAACGGAAAGAAGAACAGCACTAGTGCTGCCGATGACCCGTCGCCACTGAAGGAGATGTGGGCTGAGCGGCCATTTTTTTAAAATGACATGGAGTGGCCCGATCAGCAGCGCTAGAGTGATCAGGATAAATGCCACAAAAGCCAGGCCAGGGGTTAACGCCTCCGTGTATGAGAGCCGCGCAAGGCTGAAGGGAAAAAGCAAATACCCCGTGCTGATCGCCACAAAAAAAGCCAACTTGTCTCGCAGGCTCATTTAAGTGCTGCTTTCATTAAGCCCTTTATTGGGAGGTCTAAGGAAAAAGTGACCCGCAAATATGTTATTTATCTTTGACCACCCATCCGCTTTTTACGTTCGCAGCACCCGTGTAAGTGGCTTTGCTTTTGTCGTCTTGGACGATATCGAGAGTGACTTCACCGACTAATTTCTCCTCCGAAAACACCACGGCACCTTTATCGTCAAGCGTGTCCACAACCTCATAAAGGTTTAATTTATCACCATTCTTGAACCCCTGTTTAGCTCCTAAGGAAACGATAAGAGTTCCCTTAGCAGGAATAGCAATCACTTTGCCCGGATTAGCTCGAAGTTGGTCGAGTGCAGTTTTGGCGGCGTTGTCTGCAGCGGAAGCCGCTTTTTCTTTAGCCTTGCGACGCCCGGACTCAGGGAGGTTGACCAACTCGACACTGGCAATGATTTGGTTAATCGCCTTAACCGTAGCCTTACCTAGGGCGCTGTTCATGAATTCCTGGTTTTGAAATCCAATATTACCGCCGTGCCCATTTACACCCACCCCTATGTCGAAACCGACCCCTGTTTCTTTTCCGACCGATGATCCCGTTTTAATAATTTTGCGCGTAGCCACGTCGACAAACCTCCAGTCCACTCGAACATCCGATGTGGAAGTATTGATCCCCAGGTTGCCACCACTTCTTGGAACGAAACCGCCCAAGTCTATGTTATTGGCCTTGGACCCGAACCGAGTGACCTTCCCACGGAACATAAAGTCTGCTCCCGCCCAACCGCCTTTATCAACTTTTTCAGAGTCATTGACGTACCCATCTTGGCCGAGGCGAATTTCGTCTTTTAAATGTTCCAGAGCGGTTGATTCCAGTACAGTGAACTTGCCGACTTTATTGAGTTCAGTGATAAGCATCTCTGCTAAACCTTCGCCGAGAGCGGGTTGCCACCCTTGGATTTGCGACAGGTCGCCATCGAGAGGCGCCACAAAAACCGTAGGCAGATCGTCGGGCTCAGCGGCTATGGATGTGGAAAGCGAAAAGGCTGCGAAAGCCAAAACAACAAGGGGGAGGTGTTTGTTCATGGAGAAGGACAATACCAAAAGCCCCCTCCCTATGGCAAGGCGTCACCGGCTATTTAATATGCAATGGAATTTCGACTCGAACCGTGGTGCGAATGTCCGGTAAGCTGGAAAACTGGATGTTTCCATGAAACAGTTCAGCGCGTTCACGCATTCCGAGAATTCCAAGTGACACCGGATTATCAATCTCCTCTTCTTTAATGCCCCGGCCATTATCGGTGACCTCCAAAACCAAGATTCCGTTGCACTCAACCATTACCGTGATTTCCGTAGCGTTGGAATGACGTGTCACATTGGTGAGGATTTCTTGAAGAATTCGAAAAACTGCAATCGCAATATCCTGCGATATATCAACCTTTCGGGTTGGGGTGCTTACATGACACTTAATCCTCATACGCGTCTGGAATTCATTAACATGCCATTCGATAGCCGCGATTAACCCCAATTCATCAAGAATTCCAGGACGCAGTTCTGTGGCAATACGGCGCACGAGATGAATGTTTTCATCAATGACACCCATCATTTGAGAAATTTCTAAGTCAATTTTACCCTTTTCTGAAATTTTGCCCAGTAGAGAGAGTTGGAACTTGAGACCCGTGAGAGATTGACCTAATTGATCGTGGATTTCTCTTGCGATGCGTAAACGTTCACTTTCGCCAATGGTTTGGATTTTAGCCGTCAGGTTTTTGAGACGAGTCCCATAGATTCTCAGTCTGTTGGCCACATTTTTGCGTTCGGCTAATAGATAGCTGATTAAGATACCTTCCCCAATAAAAGTGCTTGCCCTGATGAGACGAGCTGCCATGGGAATAGCGAACGGAGGTGGGTTGACGCTGAGTTTGTCTCCTACGAGCAGTGCAATAATGGTCGCAAAACACCCCGGTCCCAAGCCACCAATCCAGGCTGACACGATGACAGGTAAGAAAAAGAGAACAACAAAGGGTGTGTCTGGGCCAAGCAAAGGATTTAAAGACTGTCGCAGGAGCCATGTGAGGGCGACTGCTACCGTAGCAACCAAATAAAAAGCGACTCGCGGAATTTGAGGTTTCACCGGCATAAGATTCCAAGTATAATTAAATACTTTTGTACCTATGGCAAGGAACTATCTCGCGCCGAACCCCTCTTCAGAGTCAGATAAGTCTCATCGCGTTTAAGTTGACGCCATCGTCCAGGGGACACTCCGTAGATTCGCGTGAAAGTACGGCTGAAATATCCAAGATGGTTAAAACCTGAATCGTAGGCGACATCAATGATCTTGGCTTGAGAAGTTAAGAGAAGGGAGCACGCCTTGGCGAGACGGGCTTCAATGAGCAAATCCGTTGGTGTTTTTCCTGTGAGACGTTTGAGTTCACGCGAAAAATGTTCACGTGTGAGTCCTGAGGCTTGGGTCATCGCGGGAACTCCATTTTTTAATCCTTCAACAGTTTCAAGCACCGCAACGCCTTTTTGAAAGTGAGTTGGTATCCGTCGCAAATCGTCAGCTTTCCATTTGTCTAATACGTGAAGGAGGACTTCGGAGAGTAAATGCATAAAATGCAACCGTTTGCCTTCGATGCGAGAAAGGTGAACGATCGATTGGTGCAATTGCTTTGTGCGGAAGGGGTCGAGTTGCGCCAATGGCGTTAATCTTTTTCCTGTAAGAATTAGCGACTCGGCTTTCGAGAGATGCGTCGCTGCCATTTTTTTCCATAACTTGGGGTCAACTGCAACATTCCACATATAAAGGGGTGGGCGTCCTATCACGGACATGGTGTGGGTATCCCCAGGGCGCACCAGAAGGAGACTCCCTTCAGAGAGGTTCTGCGTCTGCCCATTAATGTGGTGTAACGCTTTTCCATTAATCACCAGAGTGAATTCGTAAAAATCCTGATCATGCATGCCGTGGATTCCAAGCTCCGTCTGGTAGATCTGATGTATATGCAGTCCTTCTTGAGCAAACACGTTTTTCCGGAACTTCAGATGGTAAATCACATTAATGCAAATAATATCACGGGAGAGGTGGAAAGAAAAGCAAGGATGGCGTACTCTGATTTTTTTATGAGCCAAGAAGATCCCCGCCGAATTGTTAAATTTTCTTATCAACAGAATATCACAGACGATACATATTCATTTCCCAAATTGACTTGGAATCGCCCGAGCGTAAATGCGTAGGGGTCCATGCCATTGGGTAATGGCGACATTGGGATGAACTTGTGGGTCGAGGAAAACGGGGATCTTCTCTTTTATATCTCTAAAACCGATTCCTTCAGCGAACACCAACAACTGCTTAAAATTGGGCGTGTACGTGTGCATATTGAGAGCCATCCGTTTTCAGCGGGGGAATATTTTCGACAGGTACTGGACTTGAGTAAGGGAATGGTCTCGATTGAAGCTGGCCCCAAGGGGAAGCAAATAGCGCTAAAGGTTTGGGTGGATACCCATCATCCTGTGATCCGGATAGAAGGATCATCGGAGATTGCGACAAACATTTCTGTCAGTGTTGAATTATGGAGGAATGCAGTGCGTGAGGTGACAAACCCGTGTGAAACACATTCCTACATGATGCAACTTTTGGAACACGAGAAAGTGATGGAATTTCCGGACACTATTGTAGAGGGGGCAGGTGCCGCCATTAGGTGGTATCACCGCAACGAAAGCTCCGCTGTGGGAGAATCCCTCAAGCGACAGGGGTTAGAGCACATGATCGGAAAAGTGGTAGATCCATTAAAGCACCTGACGTTCGGCGCACGGATCCAAGGAACAGAATTTAAAAGAACGTCGCCTACAAAGATGGAAGCCGTCGGAGTTCGCGATTTTAAAATGACGTGCACCGTCTTGGCCGAGCAGACAGAAGATCCTGAGACATTCATCTCGAAGTTAGATGTGGTTGCTGATTCTGTACACCGGGTAGAGTGGGGGAGAGCCGAGGCGGCCCACGAAAAGTGGTGGAATGCCTTTTGGGATCGAAGTTGGATTCGAGCCAGCGGAGGGGGAGAAGCGTTGATTGTGACACGGGCTTACCAACTCCAACGGTATATGCACGCTTGTTCAGCACGCGGAAAAATGCCGATTAAATTTAATGGCTCAATATTTACCACCTGTCATGAGGACGAGGGGTGGAGCCCAGATTATCGGTTGTGGGGTGGAAGTTACTGGACTCAGAACACGCGCTTATCTTATTGGCCCATGCTGATGGATGGCGATTTTGAAATGATGCATCCTTTTTTTGATTTGTATTGGAACAACCTCCCCATCGCGCGTGAAAGAGCCAAACAATTGGGATGCCAAGGTGCCGTTTTTCCAGAGACCATGACCCTATTCGGGACATGTAACACGGAAAACTACGGGTACAATCGACCTGCTGACCTTACTGATGGGTTGTTGGAAAACACCTATCTGCGGCGGTATTGGCAGGGGTCAATTGAAATTGCGACGATCATGTTAGAGTATTACCAATTTACCGAAGACACGCATTTTGCTGAGGAAAAGCTTGTTCCTTTTGCGATGGAGGTTTTGAGGTTTTATAAGGGTTATTACACCAAGCGAGATGAGCTTGGAAAAATACTCTTTAGTCCCTCACAGTCGCTTGAAACATGGCAGGAAGCCGTAAATCCGACACCAGACATTGCAGGATTACAATGGTTGCTGAATGGGCTTTTGGGGATGGCGGAAGTTAAGTTGCCGGAGGAAGAAAAGCAGTTTTGTCGCGAGTACTTGGAACTATTGCCCCCGCTTCCTACCCGGAGTTGGCATTGGACAGGAAAGAAGATCATTCTTCCCGCACTCCAATATGATAAGAATTTGAATTGGGAAAATCCGGAATTATACGCGGTGTTTCCATATCGCTTGTATGGAGTGGGTAAACCCGAGCTGGAACGTGGGGTGGCCACTTTTAATGAGCGCCTTGTGAAAATGACAGGATGTTGGACGCAGGACGCCATTCAGGCAGCATTACTTGGGTTAACGGATGACGCGCGCCGAGACGTGGTGAAAAATGCGTCCCAATTCCATCCAGAAAGCCGGTTTCCTGCATTTTGGGATAGTGGCGGGAACGGCTTTGATTGGATCCCAGACCAGGATCATGGCGGTGTCACGATGATCGCCCTGCAACGGATGGTGATGCAGTGTGACGACGGCAAGATTCATCTTTTTCCTGCTTGGCCAAAGGATTGGGACGTCGCGTTTAAACTACACGCACCCGGTGGGACAGTGGTTGAAGGGACTCTTGAGAAAGGTGTCCTCAAGGATTTAAAAGTCACGCCTACAAGCCGCGAAAAAGATGTTGTAAACCATTGTGAAAAGCGGGCAGGAAACGATTAAGAAGTTAAGTTTTTCGATAACTTCAGATAAAAAAACAAAAACAGGACTTGAAATGCGTGCTGAGATGCATATTGTCCGCTCTCTGGTCCTGCGCGCGTGGTGGAATGGCAGACACGCAGGTTTAAGGAGCCTGTGCCGAAAGGCGTGGGGGTTCGAGTCCCCCCGTGCGCACCAATATGGAATTCTCAAATGGACCCCATTTAAATATCTCTCCCGAGATGCATTATTCCTTTAGGAAGAAATCATGGGATTTGTCGGCGCCTAACTCTGTTAAGGTGTTCGGCATATTAAATATTACTCCCGACTCATTTTCCGACGGTGGAAAGTTTTTGGGGATGGAACAGGCTTTGCGGCAAGCCGATAAGATGATTGAGGACGGGGCAGATGCTCTGGATATTGGTGGGGAATCAACCCGGCCAAAAGCTGAACCTGTTTCTATCGAAGAAGAGCGGAAACGAATATTGCCCGTTTTGAGAGAGGTGCGCCGACGCTGGGACGGAGCGATATCGATTGATACATCCAAAGCTGTTATCGCTCACGAAGCACTCAGTGAAGGGGCGGATATTATTAATGATGTTTCGGCAGGGAGCGATCCGACCATGGCTCACGAAATAAAGGAGTTTCAGGCGGGTTGGATTATTATGCATATGCAGGGGACACCTCAAACCATGCAAACGAAGCCGCATTACACTAATGTGGTAAAAGAGGTGAACGATTTTTTTCGTCAAAAGGTGGAGCGATGGGTAGGTTTACAGGTGCGCTCGGAGCAATTGGCCATTGACCCTGGGATTGGATTCGGAAAGTCAGTTCAACATAATGTGGACCTGTTACTTCATTTAGATGAACTTAAGGGACTTGGTTTCCCTTTAATGGTAGGGTTGTCGCGGAAATCCTTTCTGGTACACTTGGCAGGATTAAAGGAACGGGATTCAAGAGTGAATGCTTCCGTTGCCGCCGGACTTGCCGCTGTGAGTAAGGGTTGCAACTTTTTAAGGGTACACGACGTGAAGGAAACAGTGGAAGCGCTAAAGGTGTATCAGGCTTTAATTGGGTAATTATGGATTATTGGTTTAATATTTATCAGTATACGAAGGATCACTGGAGATCGGTCATTGAGATCGTTCTGCTTTGGGGTGGGATCTATTATGTGTATGTGCTGTTCAAAGGAACTCGCGGAGCGGCCGTTTTGACAGGGCTAGCGACCATCCTTCTCATTATGACTTTTGTTTCCGTCATGCTTCAGCTTGAGGTGATCAGTGCCATTTTGAAAGGGTTTTCTGCGTTTTTGGCTCTCGCCCTCGTTATTATTTTCCAGCCCGAACTGCGCCTGGTGTTAGCGGATCTAGGCAGCCGACACTTTTTTAATTCGAGTAGTCAAAAACGGGAAGTCATTGAAGTAATTGTTGAAGCAGCCACTAACCTTGCCTCTAAAAAAATTGGAGCTCTTTTGGCCATCGAACGTGAAGTCGGAATCAGAGGTCACGCAGAAACAGGTGTCGCCATTGATTGTGTGGCGACGCCCGAATTGCTCGAAACGATATTTTATCCGAACACCCCACTGCACGACGGGGGAGTGGTCATCCGTAATGATCGGATTATTTCTGCGGCCTGTATTTTTCCGATCACGCACCGCGCTGAGTTAAACAGGTTGTTAGGCATGCGCCATCGGGCCGCCATCGGGTTGAGTGAAGAAACCGACGCTATTGTGGTGACTGTTTCTGAAGAAACCGGAACAATCTCAATTTGTGTCCGCGGTGAAATTACTCGGGACCTCGGAGCGGATGATTTACGTGATCAACTGGCAAACCTCCTTTTTTCTAAAAATGCCCGGCCTACGAATAGCGGTCAGTCTTTTGGAGAAAAAGGCTCCATTGAGGAAATCCCTGACGACGGGAATACATCAGGGAAAATATGAGGAGTCTCATTTTTAAAAATTGGTGGGCGAAAATGGTCAGCTTTTTTATTGCGTTACTCATTTGGGTAGTCATCAAAGGCCAATTGCAAAAAGTGGTTGAACGTGAGGAAGTTCGGCAACCGCTTCCACAAAATACCACCCCGCCGAATGTGGGTGGCACTACGAAAAGGAAGTAAATATGGGAATTGATCGCAAAATATTTGGAACAGACGGAGTGAGAGGCACGGCAAACGTTGAGCCCGTTACAGCTGAAACAGCTTTAAAATTAGGCCGAGCTGCTGCGCATATCTTTAAAAAAGGTCGCCGCCGCCATAAAATTGTTGTCGGCAAAGACACTCGCCTCTCTGGTTATATGTTGGAAAATGCGATGGTCGCAGGGATCACATCAATGGGCGTGGATGCTTTGGTTATTGGCCCTTTGCCTACTCCTGGGGTCGCCTATATTACCCGATCTTTACGAGCTGACGCGGGGATTGTGATCAGTGCCTCGCACAATTCTTACGAGGACAATGGGTTTAAGTTTTTTCGTAAGGATGGATACAAGCTTGATGATGCCATAGAGAAAGAAATCGAAGACTTGGTTTTCGGAGGGTTAATTGACAGTTTTCGTCCTACGGCTGAGGAAATTGGGAAAGCATTTCGTATTGATGATGCCTTGGGTCGGTACATCGAGTTTGCAAAGAATTCGATTCCCAAGGGATTCACTCTCGAAGGCGTTCGCATTGTCGTCGATACTGCTAACGGCGCTGCCTACAAATCCACTCCTTGTATTCTGACTGAACTTGGTGCGGAGATTTTTGTTTATCATAACCACCCCGACGGAACGAATATTAACCGAGAATGTGGTGCCATGCATCCGGAAGTTGCGGCGCGCAAGGTGCATAATCACATGGCGCATTGTAGTATTAGCCATGACGGTGACGCTGACCGTTTGATTCTTGCAGATGAGAATGGGGATATTGTTGATGGCGACGAGATTCTGACGATCTGTGCCCTTGATATGCTGAGTTTGGGGCAGTTGTCAGAAAAAACGTTGGTGGTCACAGAGATGAGTAATTTCGGAGTAGATGATGCCCTCGTTAAAGCAGGCGGAAGTGTTGTGCGTACGCAGGTGGGCGACCGGTATGTCATTGAAAAAATGATGGAAGGCGGTTTTAACCTCGGTGGTGAGCAGTCGGGTCACATGATTTTTAGTGATTATACAACTACGGGCGATGGTATTATCTCGGCCCTTCAGGTTTTAAGAATCATGAAGATGACCGGTAAACCTCTCAGTGAACTGCGCCGTTGTCTGAAACGTTATCCGCAGGAGATCAAGAGCATCAAAGTGAGAAGCAAACCGCCGATCGAAGAAATGCCGGGGGTTGTCGCTGAGATTGAAAATGTAAAGAAACAATTGGACGGGCGTGGTCGGGTGTTTCTCCGGTATTCAGGGACTGAACCGAAAATCCGCTTGCTCATCGAAGGTGATAACACCGAAAAATTAAAACAGTATTCCCGATCTATTCTTGATAAGATCTCGGAGGTTATCGGAGCGGAAAGATGAATTTACCACCTTGGGAAGGAGAATTGGAGTGCCTGCTGGTTTGCGATGCTATTGCAAACAGCAGTGGGAAAAACTCGTTAATCGGGGTTTTTAATCGTATTTGGGCGAGCCAGTTCCCGTGCATTTATCCGCACATGTCCGTGTATCTTCGGATGCGTTTGACGACGGGGTCGTACCAGTTTGAAATCCAAATCATTGATTCCGATCAGCATATCATTTTTCGAACTAACCCCCCAATGGAAGCAGTTGTGGGTGTAGACGACGTGACGCGAGAGTTTTCAATTCACTTAAGCCAAATTGCATTTCCAAATCCAGGTGAATACTGGTTCCAGTGCCTTGTGAATGGGCGCGTGGTTGAATCCATTTTTTATCGTTTAGTCCTTGTGGAAACAGAGGCTAAATCAGTTTCATTCGAGGGTTAACTTTTTTACCATGACTTTACCAATCGTTGTTGTTCATCCCCGTAAAGGAGCCGCATTCTGGCGCGGCCACCCGTGGGTTTATGTAAGTGACCTTATAAGTGTCCAAGGCGAACCAGAGAGTGGCGATGTCGTCGAAATTCAGGATAAAGTAGGACGCGTTCATGGGTCGGCTCTTTATAATCCAAAATCACAAATTGTACTCCGTCGGTTTAGCTTCCAATCATCAGGGCTTAACCTGGCGGATCTGCGCAAAAAAATCTCAAAAGCGGTGAATCATCGTAAAGGGCCTGATGGACAATGGCCTGCCAATGCAAGACTAGTTTGGTCGGAAAGTGATTTTTTACCCGGCCTTATTGTCGATAAACTCGGGGACGTGTTGGTAGTGCAAACGGTTACGATGGGTATGGACCGGAGGTTGGGTGGGATTACTTCCGTGCTTCAGGAATTGTTGGAACCACGTCTCATTTACGAACGAAACGATTCCGGGGTCCGTGAATTGGAGGGGCTCCCTATCCGAACGGGAATTTTGGCAGGAGGTGGACCGCTTTCTTTTGAGGTCGACCTTAACGGATTGCGATTCTTGGTGAATCTTGAGTCTGGCCAAAAAACATCACTTTACCTTGATCAGGTGGAAAGTTATCGACAGGCGGAAAAGTACTTTGCAGGAAAAACGGTTTTGGATTGTTTTACGTATCACGGTGGATTTGCGCTTCATGCAGCGAGAATGGGGGCAACTTCGGTGACAGCCATTGATAGTTCAGGGCCTGCTTTATTGGCAGCTCGAGTTAACGCAACCCTGAACAAGTTAAACGTTACATTTCATGAAGCTAACGTGTTTGATTTCCTAAAGGATGAAGTGGCGACCCGGAAAAAGTATGATGTAATAGTGCTTGATCCTCCATCATTTGCGCGCACAAAAAACAAGGTTAATGACGCTATGCGCGGGTATAAGGAGATACACCTGCGCGCACTTAAATTGCTCAATCCAGGGGGATTTCTTCTCACCTATTCTTGCTCCCATCATGTGACTGGGGAGGTGTTAAGGGAAGTGGTGGTCGATGCGGCAAACGATGCGCGGCGTCAACTTCGACTCGTTGAACTGGTTTTTCAACCTTCTGATCATCCTGTCTTGATGGGTTTTCCGGAGTCTGAATATTTGAAAGGGTTCATCCTTCAGGATGTTGACCCTTAACCGCGGAATGTGAGAACCTCACTAGGCCAACCGGAGCCAAAGCCCGCCTGTTAAAATGAGGAAAAAAGAGTCTCGGTGCTGAAACAACTCAACAACAAACCTATAACTCGGAATCGCGAATTATTCCGGATTTAGAATCCTAAAACCCATCTGCCGTTGCGAACCCGGCCATCGCATACAGGTTCCAATGCACGCGTTCGGCAGGCCGAGTGGCTAAACTTTTTTTGGTTATTCGACTACCTGCTTTTCCTATGAACAAAAAGACCCCGACCCGACTGATGCGGCTTATTTGGCTAGCCGCGCTGGTTTTATTTACAGCTGTTGTGCTTTATCCCGAAAGTTACCGGTATACTCGTGCGGGCGGTCTGGCTCTTTTCTTTGTCGTATGGTTCGGACTTATCTTTCTCTGTTGGCACCGTCGCTCTGTCCGCTTCTCGCTTTACCGGCGCGCAATCTTCCCGCCGCAGACTCGCTCCGCAGCGATTACGTCGCAGGACTTCGTCGGTACGACGGCGTGATGTACTATTGGGGTGGAGAAAGTCCCATGGGCATTGATTGCTCCGGCCTGATTCGCCGTGGACTCATTGACTCACTCTTTTGTCGCGGGATTCGCACTTTCAACCCCGGCCTTGTTCGCCGCTCTCTCTCGCTTTGGTGGCACGACTGCACAGCCAATGTTTTGGGTGAGGCGCACGACGGCTTCACTGTCCATCTGCTCGACACGCCCACCGTCAACAAGCTCGACCATTCCAAGATTCTTCCCGGCGACCTCGCTGTCACCAGTGGAGGCTCTCACATCATGGCCTATATCGGTAACAACACCTGGATTGAAGCCGACCCCGGTGTAGGACGGGTCATCACTGTTCAAGTGCCATCGAACGACAATCCATGGTTCCACACCCCTATGAAGATCGTCCGTTGGAGTATCCTATCCCATTAAAATAAATACTGACATTTAAAGGAATGTAGAAAATGGGGATGCAGGAGCATTCGCCGCGGATTTGAAACATAATTATTTTCTTAAAACGGTCTTGCTAATAGTCTTACGTTGGTTTTAGATAAAAAAACTCGGTGCAAGTTAGTGTTTAGTTCTGTCAGAATGTTATATCTATCTGAGGATGAGTATCTTGGATTTACTGCGTATCGGGCGGTAGCTTTCTTTAAATGCCATTTTTTACCTTCAAATAAATGGTTTACACCGCAAGTCTGCCAACGCAGCCGAGTCGCATATTTAGTGTTTCTGAAGGCATTGAGAATTCTAGGCCATTGTCCAAATTCACGGAATCGTATGCCAGAAGAGTTGCTCTCATTGATTTTGCCTCGGATATGGCCCTTAGCCAGCTAGATCTTCCTTGGGTTGTTCTTGATTCGTCGGGGGCACGGAAAGAGTTTGATTGGACGCCCGAAAGCCGACGGGACGGAATTCCAGCATTAGCAGGGAATATCCCTAATGGCTCAATGTGGTGAAATCATGTCATGACAGATTAAAAGTGACACTAGGTAAAGTTTACAAGGTCAGTTCATCCAAGTTATTTCATGGATACAAACGATAGTATAACAGTCATATCCGCGGATCGATCCGAGAGACTCGTGCAGTTTTTTAAGGATTTATGGGACTACCGTGATTTATTTTATGCCTTTTTAGAGCGGGATATCAAAATCCGATATAAGCAAACTTTTCTGGGGGTCGCTTGGGTTATCTTACAACCACTATTGATGTCCGGGGCTCTAGCTGTCATTCTTGGAAAATTTGCGCAGATACCGGTAGGGAAAACGCCTTATCTTTTATTTTATCTGGCAGCACAAGTGCCGTGGGTTTGTTTTACGCAGGGGTTGATAGGGGCGGGGGGAAGTTTGGAAAACAATGCGGGATTATTATCGAAAGTGTATTTTCCGCGTATTGTCGTACCTTTGGCGCCCTTAATTGGGACAGTTCCGGATTTCTGTATAGGATTAGTAATGATCAATTTTGCTGCTTTGTACTATGGAGCTTGGTCGGGATGGCTGGTAATTGTTGCCCCTGTACTTCTCCTAGCGATAATGGCTTCGGCCGGTGGTGTGGGACTTATTTTGGCCGCATTGAATGCGCAGTATCGTGATATCAAATATATCATTCCTATGCTGACTCAGCTAGGATTTCTTGTCACCGTTGTCTATCCGGTCGATCGGATGCCTCACTGGGCGCGGGTAGCCATGGGACTCAATCCAATGGCTGGAATTATTGCATGTTTTCGTGCGATGGTGGGGGGCGTGCCCCCTTCCCCCAGACTTTTGATTGCCAATCTTGGAGTCACACTGATTCTCCTTGTAGTCGGTGTGCTCTTTTTCAGAAAAAGAGAGAACAAGTTGGTGGATGTTCTATGACGTGGTCAATCCAATTTGAGAATGTCTCGAAACTCTACCGTCTAGGACAGGCAAGCGGTTCTGGGAATAATTTTCGCGAAGATCTGGGACGTTTTTTTCATCGTTTATTATCTGCAGGTCGTGAGACTTCTGTTTTCCCGTCCCAGAGTGGAGGCGAGTCCAAGCCTACAGATGTGCCACCCGCACAGTTTTGGGCATTGAAGAATATCAATCTCGAGATACAGCAGGGGGAAGTGGTGGGGCTCATTGGTCGGAATGGGGCTGGTAAGTCCACGCTTCTGAAAATACTGTCGCGTATTACTCAACCTACGACAGGAAAATTAAAATATCGAGGTCGTGTCGCCAGTTTGCTGGAGGTCGGAACCGGGTTCCACCGGGAGTTGACCGGCAAGGAAAACATTTATTTAAACGGATCTATTTTGGGGATGAGACGGAATGAGATCACCCGGAAACTTGATGAGATAGTCGCATTTGCGGAATTGGAGAATTTTTTAGACACTCCGGTTAAATATTACTCGAGTGGAATGTACGTGAGACTGGCTTTTGCTGTTGCAGCACATCTTGAGTCAGAGATTCTTGTTGTGGATGAGGTCCTTGCCGTGGGGGATTTCATGTTTCAAAGAAAATGTCTGGGAAAAATGGGGGAGGTGGCAAATGCAGGCAGAACCGTCATTTTAGTCAGTCATAACATGGGGATTATTGGTAATCTATGTAAAACAGGAATACTTCTCGAGGGAGGAGATGTGGTTTATCGCGGGGATATCTCCGGAGCAATCCAGCGTTATATGTCCGGACTCTCTGCCAATATGACACACGAGATTAGTGACAGAGGGCGTCGGGGCAGTGGTCTGGTTAGGATTTATGAAATCACATTCCGTGATCCACTGACAGGGCAGATTCTGGATTCACTCAGATCGGGACAAGATGTCGAAGTTTGGTTTGGATTTAAACGAAATAGTCAGCAAGACCATTCCCGAATGATTGCCAGTCTGTTGCTTCAAACCGTTACTGGTGTCCCTGTTTTTTTGCATCACAACCGGTTGGAGGCGAAAATGTTCGGCAGCCTTCCGGAAATTGGATACTTCGTATGTCATCTCAAACGGCTTCCCTTGCCCCCGGCTGTTTATGTGCTCGGGTTTTCTCTGATTGAAAACAATGAATTTATTGACGGGGTTGACCAAGCTATCGAATTGAATGTGTATGAGGGCCAATTTCATGAAAGTGGCGAAGTTCCGCCGCAACAGGCTGGGTTGTGTCTTGTGGATGCCCGGTGGAAAATCGAAAAAATTGCACCAGATCAATCGCCCCTAGGGAAGGTAAACATATGACGAGAACATTTACTCAAATAGTCAGAAACAGATTGCGACACCTTCTTGGACGGCCTACTTATACGGCCCCGAATGAAGTTGAACGTGAGGAGCACCGCTTTTATCTGGATTTCCTGAAAGAGGGGATGGTTGTATTTGACGTTGGGGCAAATTACGGGGACATGACAGCTTTGTTCTCAAAGCTAGTTGGTTCTACCGGCCACATCCACAGTTTTGAACCGGTTCAACTTACTTTTGACCGCCTTTCGGAAATCTGCCGATGGAAACACCTGACCAATGCTACGGTCAATCGTAATGCCGTGAGCCAGTTGGAAGGATCGGCGACGATGACTCTTTACGGAGATGATCTTGCGGCACTTAACTCTTTGTGTGACCGTCCGCTTGAATTGGATGGTATTACGATTACGGAGAAGCGTCACGAAGCTATTGAAACTGTAAGTATTGATGGATACTGCAAAAGGAATGGAATTGAACATATTCACCTGCTCAAGATAGATGTGGAAGGTGCCGAGTATCAGGTTTTTCAGGGGGCGCGTGAAATGCTCCGGCGTAAGGCTATCTCCGCCTGTATTTTTGAATTTGGAGGGGCCACCTTTGACATGGGGAATGAGCCATCGCAAATAGAGAAGTTTCTTCATGAAACTGGGTATTCGGTGAAGAACGTAGTTCGGGGGGACCCTGTTTTTCCAGGGGGGCAATCCCGAGCGACAGCCCAATTTTCTATGCAACTGGCGGTGCCACAATGATGAAGGAAATTATTTGGGTTTTCCGGCGAATGGGACGTTCGTTCATGTCATTGCAGTGGGCTTGCAGATTGAGGAAGGATTTTGCTGCTTGGCTGCGATTCTGGAAAGCATATCGTATGTATCGGGACATGGCACCAGAGGAACTCCGTCCTCCGGTCGCCTGTCTTTATCCTTGTATTGGGGAGGATGTCGCGACAACTCCTATCGAACCTGTATATTTTTACCAAGATTCGTGGGCATTTGAGAGAATTGCCAGACTCCGGCCGGACAGTCATGTAGATGTGGGGTCGCATCATGTTTTTGTCGCTCACCTTTCCAAAATCATTCCTACAACTATGGTGGATATTCGACCATTATCTCTTAATATGCCCTCAATTCGGTTCAAAGAAGGGACAATACTCAACTTACCGTTCGAAGATGAAAGTATTGGCTCTCTTTCAAGCCTCTGCGTGGTTGAGCATATCGGCTTGGGTCGGTATGGAGATCCACTGGATCCATTTGGTTCTGAAAAGGCCTTTTCAGAACTCCGGCGCGTTCTTGCACCTGGTGGCCATTTGTTTTTCTCAGTTCCTGTTGATGATGACAATATCACTTACTTCAATGCACACCGGGCCTTTACTCAGGAAACCTTGCTGTCATGGTTTGGCTCGCTTGTCGTAGAGGACGAAAAGTACATTTGTGGGAGTGAACTCTTGTCTATTAAGGCTCCTGGCTATTGCACGGGATTGTATCATCTGCGCAAATCCTGAAAGATCCGTTCGGTCAACCTGTCATTACAAACTTATCATGGGTATCATTAGAATGGGAGTGCCTGAGGAACTTGCCCTTGATCTTTCAAGGGAATGTGGGATTCATTGCTTTATTGAAACGGGGACATTCCACGGTGGCACGACTTCGTGGGCCGCATCACATTTCCAAACTGTCCATACAATCGAGTATTCAAGGGAGATCTTTGACAAAACAGCCGCCAAGCTTGAGGCGTTGAGTAATGTAAAATTCCATTTCGGCGATTCGCGGACTGTTCTCCTGGAAAAAATCCCCGCGAGTCTGGGCCCCTGTCTTTTCTGGCTGGATGCTCATTGGTGTTCCGGATCAACTTATGGAAGGGATGATCAATGCCCGCTTCTTGAAGAATTAAAACTAATTAATGAAAAGTATGCGGGCTCCTTTCTGCTTATTGATGATGCAAGACTGTTTGTTGCCGCCCCTCCGACGGATCACATTGAGAATCAGTGGCCGACCCTCTTTGATATTATTGATACGCTCAGACTTTCAAATGAGGCCCGGCATATTGCCATTTTTGAGGATGTAATCATCATTGTGCCTATGTCGGCGAAATTCATTGTGGACCGTTATTGTCGATCTGTTCTGGCTAACGATGGGGCGCGCGCGACGGCTGATTACCTCCGCGCACCCCACTTGAGAAATCCAGGATGCTCATGAAGGAATCCTTCCGGTTGATGATAGTATCGTTGCGGATGGCGGCGGGTAAAAATACCGCCGGATTTTGACAGGAAGAAAGGTGGATGAATGAAGACCTCGAAACTGGTGATCATTACTCCGAGTTACATGAATTCGGATTCGCGAATTGCTTTTGCCCAACGATCGTTCGAGTCCTTGCGCCTGTGTCTCGGAGAGGAGACTCCTGTGATTGTCGTCGATGATATTCCAAGGATTCACGCCCGGTTTCCTTGGCGTTTAATTCCTGACATGAAATATTTCCGAGCTGCTGCCGGAGTCTATGTGGGGAAAAAAAATGTCACGCTCCTGAGACGATATGGACGAGGTAGCACTCAGGCGTATTTGAAGGGTCTTAAATACGCGAGACAGCAGGGGTATCGTTATGTGTTTATGCACATGGATGACAATTGTTATCTCCCAGTTGCTGGCCCCTTGGTCCAGCAAGCGGTACGGGCAATGGATGACGACGAAAGTCTCGGGGTTGTCCGCATGACATGTTACCCGATGGTCGGATCCTTCTGCAATCCTGAGTTGGGAAACAAGACACTCCTGACAATCCGTGATGAAAGTGTCTCATTTGAGCAGATCAAACTCACCCCACGGCGGTATGAGGATTTCACGCTTTGGTCAAGTCCCTACCAACCCGAATCAAATGATGGAACATTCCATCCCTTGACACTGTGGTCGGTCATCTACCGCATTGATTTTCTGGAAAAACTACTTTCGCATCCAGATCTCCGCCAGTGCTTGCACTTGACCCATGCCGAGTCGTATTACCGGAAACCTGAGCATTATCGGGAGTTTATGTCATGGTATCAGGGAAAGTTTGGATTTATCAACATGCAGTATGTGGGTTACGAAACACATCAGAACGAGGGCCGATGGCAGGAGATCGTCAATCGTCCTAATACGCCTGTCCTGTAATATTTGAAACATATTGAACGTGATAAAGGATAAAAAATGAATACAGATTTTGAAGTGTCAGAATGTCTTCTGGACAAACTGTCAGGCGACAGTCGGCCCATTCATTTGGTCCTGATCGCCACCAAGCCTGATATCATCAAGCAGGCTCCCCTCATAATGGAGTTGCGCCGGAGAAATGCCAATCTGGTCATCATACATTCAGGTCAGCACTATGACTGGAATCTCTCAAAGGGAATGGAGCAGGAATTTGGAATAATACCCGACGTAAATCTGAATGTGCGCTCAGAAACTCTCCATGGACAACAGGCCCAGATCATAGACCGTTTTGGTTCACTCATTCTCAGGATCAAGAATGTGAACCGTAAGATTATTCCCTATACATATAGTGATACAACAACAGCTGTTGCCGGCGGTATCGCGAGTTTTGCGAATCGTATTGCCGTATGTCATGTTGAAGCTGGACTCAGGACATTGAGTCCGGATCGGGATCTGCTTGTGTCCTTGACGGACCCGTTTGATACGGAGTCGTATTTTGAAAGATTGCGCGATGATACGCACTGGCGTAAGGGAAGTTATGAGCCCTTTCCTGAACAGTTTGATACCCGTGCGTCAGCACCTTCAGCCGGTGTCCATTTAGCCCCCGTTTTACTCAACCGACAACATTTGCACGATGAGGGTTATGAAAGCCGCCGAATTTTTGTCGTCGGCAATCCGGTTTCCGATGCCATCAGCATGGCGCTTGAACGCCGGGGGGAAAGCCGGATACTTGAACAATATCCTATTCTGGAAAAGGGGGGCTTTATTAGGTTTTGTGTCCACCGAAGGGAGAATGTTACTTCTAAGCAACGGTTCAAATCAATCTTTCTGGCCATGGAACGTTTGATAAGAGATGGGCAAAGGATTCTGCTTATTTCACTAGGGGCCACAGAAAAGGCCCTCATACGATACGGATACAAGTCATTGGTTGAGGAGCTTGCATTAAAGTATGATAATTTTATTTATTCACCCGTCTGGCCAAGTTACATAGATGTCGTCGTGGCCATGACGAAATGCCGCATGATTGTCACGGACTCAGGGAGTATTCAGGAAGAGGCCAATATATTGGGTGTTCCTCTGGTGACTTTGCGATTCAATACAGACAGACCAGAGACTATTTTTGCCGGTTCCAATATCCTAGCTCCACCGATTCGTGAGGATATTGTCTATAAGATAATTACCGATACATTGAACTCGGAGTCCATGCAGGAAAGGATGCGACAGTCGGGAAATCTTTACGGAACCCAAGTCAGTGGGAAAATGGTGGATGCCGTTGAAAGCATCATTGCGGGCGGACATTTATTTGAATGGCTAGAACATCAGAAACTTGGATTTTCAAAGATGGATTTTTGGGAAAAAGAGGAGATGGAGTGGTAATCATAGAAGGGCTTTTGGAAACCTGTAAAAAGATAGTTCGACGCCTCGACTTGCAAGATCCCGGCCTTTGTCCGAACGTCTGCGAGTGGGCATTAAAGCAACAAGGTGAGTCGTGCAAAATCCTAAGGAATGCTGGTGAGTTTCTACCTGAAATTAAGGGGACCCATGATGCCAGAGTTATAGAATCATTCCAGAAGCACACCCGCATTTCCTATCCAAATAAATATCACGTAAAACTATCCGGCTGCCGTATTACCGGTAGGGATGGTTTCCTGAGATTGAATGATGGGCGATATGCACTCGAGACAGGGTGGCATGATTTTATGATTCAAAAAAATCCTGCTTATTTTCAGAGACGCCTCTTTTCACGCCAACGTGTCAGGAAACTCAGTGGAGAATACTATTCCTTGATGGGCGTATGGTGCCGAGAACATTATCATTGGCTCCATGACCAGATCATGGGTTTGTTTCTGATTCGTGAGCGCTTAGCAGATCATGTGAAGTTTATTATTCCAGACCAGTTGAAGAAATATCAGTTGCAGGCACTTGATAAAGTGGGGATTCCTGATGAACGGCGCGTCATCTATGATGGAAGCGAAATATTTGAACCTGAAATCCTTCACTTTTCAGGTCCCAACATCCAGACAGGCTTTGATGAGCCTGAGTCGGTGGAGTGGTTTCTCCGTGCGATGATACCACGGCAGAGTGCTCCCATCGTCGGGCGTCGGATTTATATCAGCCGTAAAAATGCAAAATTTAGAAGGATTGTTAATGAGGACGAACTGAGTTTCTTGCTTGAGCAAGAGGGGTTTGAAAAGATTGTGATCGGTGATGAGATGGAATTGGAAGAACGAATCGGTATTTTCTCAGAAGCGTCATCGGTTGTATCGGTCCATGGGGCAGCTCTTGTTAATTTGATGTATTGTCGTCCAGAAACGAGTGTGTTGGAAATTTTGAACCGACTAATATTCGTCCGTATTACTGGATCATGTCCATGGCTAAGAAACTTAATTATCATACTTTTGTGGGTGAAACAATGCCGTCGGGTGTTCCTGCGGATCCTGATATTAAACTTCCAATGGAGGCTTTCACTCGTGACCTTCGCATTTCGAATACACTGACGAGCCAGGAAAAACTGGAATGGGATGTTCTTCCCGTTCCCTCTTTAACTTGGGGATTAGTAAAGGGTATCAACTGTACGCGGCTACTCATACGAATCTGATTTTTGTCTTAGCAGAGTCGGCTGAAAAAGCAGGACTTACTCCTGTTGACCTTGAAGAAGTGTTGCCACTTGATGGATTAACGTATGTTGTATCCAGCTATAATGGGCAGCCCTTCCTACTTCCGTTGCAAACGGAAGTAGCCCCACGAGAATCCGCTGTTTTCGTTAATAGCGCGGGTTTTGACGGAATTTGCAGGCAAATTCTTCCCAACGACCATCGTCCAGTTCCGGGTGCGCGACCCATGATATTAGTCACAGGGAAAATAATGAAGGTTTCTGCCATTTTTTATAAAATTTTAAGAAAAATTGAAATGATCACAGGTCGATAATATGGGGTGGGTGCGCATGGGAATTCCAGAGGAGCTCGCTCTTGAGCTTGCTTCAACGTTTCAGATTAAAAACCTGATTGAAACGGGAACATATTATGGTGGGACAACGGAGTGGGCTTCACATCATTTTAAATCGGTCCATACGATTGAGTTTTCAAAGACCATTTTTGAAGCCACGAGTGCCAAACTGAAACACCTTACGAATATCAGATTTCGCTTTGGCGATTCCAGAGCTGTGCTGAAAGAAATTCAATCTGAAATCTCCGGCCCTTCTCTTTTCTGGTTGGACGCTCATTGGTGTTCCGGGGATACCTATGGAAAGGAAGATCAATGTCCGCTCCTTGAGGAGCTTCGCATTATTAATGAACAGTTTCCCGAGTCCTATATTCTCATTGATGACGCTAGGTTGTTTATTGCAGCCCCACCCGAGAATCATATCGGTGCTCAATGGCCGGACCTCTCATCCCTGATGATAACACTTTGTGCAGCCAAGGAGCCCAGACATGTTGCGATTTTTGAAGATGTCCTCATCGCGGTTCCGTTGGCCGCAAAAACCGTTGTTTCAGATTATTGTCGCAGGACTCTTTCCGAAGAAGGAAACCGATTAGCCGCCGAGTATCGTCGGACACCATTCGACAAGGCCATCCTTAGTATACAAGAAAGTTTAAAACTATTTTCGATATCTGCGAGGATGGCTATCGGAAGATTTCGCAGAGCTCTATTTGGAAGGAAAGATCAACCATGACAAATCCATCTCTAGCGATTGTCACGCCCAGTTATCTGAACAGCCTTTCGCGCGTTGAATATGCCAGGACTTCGCTCCAATCTTTACGGGAAAATATAGGGACTGATTATCCCTTGTATGTGATCGATGATATTCCACGCCGCCACGCCCGATTTCCGCTGAGATTGTTGCCGGACTTCAAATTCTGGAATGCCAGCAGGGATGTTTACACGGGTGAAAATATTTTTTTAACCAGACGATACGCGCGAGGGAGCACATCCGCTTTTCTTGAGGGAGTCAGGTTGGCAAAAATAAAAGGACATAAATATGTTCTTATGCATCTGGACGACAATGTGTATCTCCCCATTGCGCGGAGCCTGGTTTCACATGCAATAACCGCCATGGACGATGACCCGGGGCTGGGGGCTGTTAAATTGACTTGTTTCCCCATGGTTGGAAGTTTTGCCTCCCCTGAAAAAGGTAACGAGACTCTGCTTCAGCGCTCGGGAGACATTATTACCTTTTCGGAAACGACTTTAAGGAGAAAGCCATATCCTGATTTCACCCTCTGGTGGAGCCCCTTCGATGTGGTCGCCAATTCTGGAACTCTTTGGCCGATCACCTTCTGGACGGTTATTTACAGCATCGATTTTTTAGAAGCATTGCTTGCTCATCCTCCCTTAAAGCAACGCAATCTGTTGACCTACGCAGAAAGTTATTATCGGGATAAGACTCAGTACGCAGAGTTTTTAAAGCGGCATGGAAATTTGAAATTTGGTTTCATTAACATGCAGTTTGCAGGATATGAAATGCACCAAAATGAAGGGCACTGGCATACCCTGATGAGCCAACCCAATGTGGAAGTCAGATAAATGACTGCACAAGATCAAACATCTTTAATGGCTCATGGAAAGAGACTTTTCGGATACTTCAACCGACATTCACCAGAAATATGCAGCAGCGTTAAGGAATGGTGTCTGCGCCAGGGTAAGGGTCCTGTCAAAGTCCTACGCCAGTCTTTCGTTTGGAATGTGCCTCTTCCTGTGGGTGTGCTTCCTGTTCCTTCCCAGTTTAGTTCCGTTTCAGAGGTAAGAGTGCCCGAAAAATACCTCGTGACTTTGCAAGGTTGTCGTATCACTGGATATGATGGTTTTTTAGTTCTGCCCGATGGCTCCTTTTGTCAGGAAGCAGCCTGGCTAGAATTTTTGCTCACAAAACATCCTGCCTACTACCAGCGCTGGAACTTTGCGCACCTTCGTCAAATCAAAATTAAAGGACCAGTTTATTCGTTAATGAGTATTTGGTGTCGGGAACATTATCACTGGATTCACGATGCGCTGCTTGGATTATTTTTGGTTAAAGAATGTCTGCCACCTGAAACTCGATTTGTTATCCCCCATGGTTTGAAGCACTATCAGGAGCAAGCCCTGGAGGTTCTAGGGATCA
>Ga0163154_10002444_pt1 | contig 27201 bp, 22 predicted proteins | sample OliLakLV19MP9P1_FD_148649 | JGI IMG/M metagenome (GOLD analysis project Ga0163154, IMG submission 148649) | Freshwater microbial mat bacterial communities from Lake Vanda, McMurdo Dry Valleys, Antarctica - Oligotrophic Lake LV.19.MP9.P1 | ecosystem: Environmental > Aquatic > Freshwater > Lake >... | reverse complement strand
TAGCAAACCGACCCAGTGTGTCAATAAGTCCTTGCAAGAGATAGGTTAGCCTAGGAAGGCCCATTTGTTCGTTTTCCATGGCTTTCGGGGTGGGGAGGGTCTGTAGAATTGAGCGGGACAGGCGGGGGTAGCCCCCTCCCGAGAACGTGTGTTCAAGTCTTTTTTTTTAATTCTGCATTTATTTTTTTCCTTTATATCGGGAGTATGTTTCACGGCGATTTAATGAGGGTACGCGAGAAAGGGCATCGAACGCCTTATGGTATTCATACCGGTGGGATGGAGGAAAAAAGCGTGCCGTTTCTGCGGATGGAAGAGTGCGGATATCTTCCGGAAGGTTGTCCTTGGGATTTTAAGGATGTGTACGCCTCTTTATGGCGCGTTTATTTTAATCCAAAACCGGGCTGGTCTGTGGAATGGAACGGGAAGGTGTTTAAGCTTGGGCCGGGGACGCTGGTTGGGATCCCTGCAGGACTTAATTTCAACTGTCATGGAGTTAAAGGAATTCCCCATTTCTGGTTTCATTTTTCGGTGCTGCCCGATTATCGGTTTAGTCTTCATGAACCGGTGGTCGTAAAAACCGATGCCGCCTTCGCTCAAAGCTTTAATCATCTAGCCAATCTTTATGCTCAAGGTGATTCACCAGAAAACAGGCGCGTGATTTATCATCGGAGTTTTGCAATTCTGCATACGTTCTTTTCCTGCTTTCAATTAACGCCTCAAGACCAGATACCGTCACGGTTGATCGCTGTGATTGATCATATTCAACAAAACCCCGCCCTCCCTTTCACGAACCAGGAGTTAGCCCGCAGGATGGGATTGAGTGTGGAGGGATTCATTAGGCTGTTCCGGAAACACTTGGATTTCACTCCTGCGCAGTACATTCGGAAAACGAGAATCAGTCAGGCGTGTCGGTTGTTGGCTTTTACGAATCAATCGATGGAAGGGATAGCCGAAACGCTGGGGTTTCCCAACCGTCACTATTTCTCCCGTGTTTTTCGTGTACACACCGGAACCACGCCTGCGGCCTTTAGAAATAAACAGAGGCATAGCTTGTCATCATGATGAGGGCGTATTCCGCCTTCCTCCAAGCTGGGATCAGCAACAACAAGCCGCGTTGTCCGTCAGTCTGAGGAGTGTGCTTGGTTTAACCTAGCGTCCGTCTCAGCAAATCAAGCGCGGCTTGGGATGCGAGTATTTTGAAGGTTTCGCGGTCGGTTTTAAAATTCTTTTCTTCAACAACTGTTTTACCAGAACCAGCGACAGCCACAAAAACGAGCCCCACAGATTTTTGAGTGTCGTCGGACGCCGGGCCAGCGATGCCTGTGACTGCAACCCCATAATCTGCGTCTAAATTTGTGCGCACACCTTCCGCCATTGCCACGGCGGTTTCAGCACTGACCGCTCCCTTTTTTTCGAGGGTCGAGTCAGGGACACCCAGATGGTTGGACTTCACACTATTATGATAAGCGATCACGCCCCCCTTAAAAACGGCTGAAGATCCGGGAACATTGGTTATGCGATGCCCAATAAGCCCACCCGTGCAGGACTCCGCAATCGAACAGGTCTTACCGCTGGTTATCAAAAGATCGACGACCGTTTGCTCCATGCTCTTTCCTTGGGCAGAAAAAATAAAAGAGCGGAGTTTTCTTTCCACAACCTGTGAAGCTGATTCCAGAGCCGTGGAATCGGACGATAATAATCGAATCTCCAAATCTCCAGGTTTAATGCAGTATCCGACCTCGACTGAAGGAAACTGGTTTAGATTACTTTGAATTGTTGATGCAGCCGCCGATTCGCCAATGCCCGTCATCCGGAAACTACGTGACAGGGGTTCTACAAGATTCGGAAATATTTTTAACAGTAACGGTTTTAGGGCATCCTGAAACATCGGACACAATTCGCGGGGTGGCCCGGGGAGTAGAAAAAAGTGAGTGTCCTTATGCTGGAGATAAATCCCGGGGGCAGTGCCGTTGGGGTTAGGAATGATTCGGCCTCCCTCGGGAACTAAGGATTGAACGAGGTTGGATGGGTCCATGGGGATGGATCGCTTCATGAACCAAACCCTCAATGATTTTTCAGCGTCGGGATCGAGTTTCAGAGGGTTTCCCGTGACCTTTGCAATCATGTCCCGAGTCACATCATCACTTGTCGGACCAAGTCCGCCTGTAATGATCACGATTGGATATTTCCCCATTACCGATTCAAGCGCAGTGTAAATTGATTCGCCGTCTGGGACAGTGGCTTGCCAAGTAATACGAATGCCAAGCGGAAATAAATGATGACCCAAGAAAGCTAGGTGTGAATTAACCACCTTGCCGAGGAGTAATTCCGTCCCCGTATTGATCACCGCCGCTTGCATGTTAGTGAATCGGGCCAAGGCGTTTGCTGAAAGGATAAAATACGACGAAAGCTTTTCCAACGACGTTTTGTTCCGGAACAGCGCCCCAGCCGCGTGAATCCCAACTGTGAAAGGAGTTGTCGCCCATAGCAAAAAAGGATTTTTCCGGTACAACATACTCGACGGAAGGATTGTTCATAGAAGGGTCTCCCTCCGCGTTGACGTTATTGGAGTATCCCTTATAGCCGTCTTTCAGTGAATAGATCCGGTCAAACATTGCATTGGCACTCAGGATTTCGCCATTGACATGAAGGAAGGGGGGGCGGATTTGGAGCCTGTCGTTTTCTAGGCCGACCAAGCGTTTGATATAAAAATCAGCACCCATTTGACCTCGCGCCAACTGTGAGTGTTCAATATCCGTGATACCGTGGGTTAAGAACACAAAGACATCGCCCCGTTTGGGGTGTCTGAAGTTGTAGGTGACTTTATCGACGAACACGAAATCGCCCTTTTTAAGAACGCCGCTCGTGACAATTTCGTCTTTTTTATATTTTTCTTTGGGCGAAAAAAGCATTTTCAAATGACGTTCCGAATTCCAGAAGTAATGTTTTTCTCCGCCAATCTCAATGATGCAATACTGGAGGTTTAACGGACCAAAATTGATAATGCTATGTTGAGAGACTCCCTCGTAAGCCCCGTCGGTCTTTGATTTGATAAGAACATAATTCCTGCCCGCGAACAGTCGTTCCCATAACCGAGCCGCGAAGCCCGGGATTTTTTCTGGTGGGAGGAGGTCGACGCTTTGCGCCCCGCTGTTTTGGGCGTCATCCCGGACGTCACCATATAAAGTGGGTTGCATGGAACCCGTGGGGATTTGAAATGGTTGTAGGAAAAAAGTCCTGATCGCCATGGCGATAACGATTGCTACAAAAAAAACCTCCACGTTATCGCGCATTCCGTAATCCTTTTTGCGGGGATGCGTTTTATTGAGGAATTCATCGAATGCCAAAGCTCTTGAGGAGATGACCCCTTTATCCTTAGTTTTAAGAGCGGCATTGGAGGTTGCGATTTCTTCTTTTAACGCTTCTGAGGCCGCAGGCTTAAGGCGGTCCGCTTCATAGGTTAAAATACGTTCGCCCCGCTTAATCAGCTCCTTTAGGTCACTACGCCCTAGTGCCTTTTTTTGTTTTGTGGGTTGGTCGCTCATGCCACTATTCGCTTTTAAGAACTTCGATGAAAGCTTCTTGAGGGATATTAACCTTGCCGATTTGTTTCATCCGCTTTTTCCCTTCTTTTTGCTTTTCAAGAAGTTTGCGTTTTCTGGAGATGTCCCCTCCATAACACTTTGCGGTGACGTTTTTCCCGACCGACTTCACGTCTTCGCGAGCCACAATTTTTCCACCGATGGCCGCTTGAATTGCCACTTTGAACAATTGTGGAGGAATGACTTCCTTTAATTTGGCAGCCAAATTGCGTCCGCGGTTGGGAGCCTTGTCCCTATGAACGATGCACGAGAAAGCGTCTATGGGGTCGCCGTTGACCAACATATCGAGTTTCACCAAGTCCGCGGTCTTGTACCCGATGTGCTCGTAATCCATTGAACCGTATCCGCGCGTGATACTTTTGATTTTATCGTTGAAATCCACAACGATTTCGTTCAGCGGAATTTCGCATGTGAGCATCACGCGACGCTGATCCAGTGAATCGGTTTGTTTAACTTCACCGCGCTTTTCCATGATGAGTTTCATCATGTCGCCAATGTAATCATTTGGGCACATAAGGAACACTCTGACATAGGGTTCCTGAATTTCTTCGATCGTGGAGGGATCTGGTAGAAAAGCCGGATTATCGATATTCATCACTTCGAAGTTCGTTTTGACGACCTTGTAAATAACGCTCGGATAAGTCGCGATGATATCGAGATTATATTCTCGGCGTAATCGTTCCATGATGACTTCCATGTGAAGGAGACCTAGAAAACCACATCGAAACCCAAAGCCTAGAGCGATGGAGCTTTCGGTTTGGAAAGCGAATGAGGCGTCATTAAGGGAAAGTTTTTCGAGAGAGGCCTTTAAATGCTCGAACTCCGCAGTGTTGATCGGGTATATCCCGCTAAAGACCATAGGATGAATGACCTGAAACCCGGGCAGGGGATCGGTCGTCGGACGTATGGCGTCGGTAATGGTGTCCCCAATCAAAATTTCTTTAGCGGTTTTGATGTTGGGAATGACGTACCCCACATCACCCGCGCGAAGTATGTCTGTCTTAATCATTTTTGGATTAAAAAGGCCTACTTCTTTAACTTCGTATTTCCTTTCCTCGGCCATGAGCTGAATCATCATGCCCGGCTTTATGTGCCCCGAAAAAACGCGCACGTAAACGACACCGCCGCGGTAAGAGTCAAATACCGAATCAAACACAAGGGCTCGCAGGTCCAAGCGTTCTGCATCTTGGGGTGGGGGTATATCACGAATCACCGCTTCAAGAATCTCGTCAACGCCGATTCCATTCTTGGCACTTGCCAGAAGGGCGTCCTCAGCAGGAATAGCTAAAATATCTTCGATCTGCGCTTTGACTGCGGGAATGTTGGCATTTGGCAGGTCTATTTTATTAATGACCAGAATGATCTTAAGCTTCTGTTTCATTGCCAAGTGAGCGTTGGCCACTGTTTGAGCTTCGACCCCTTGCGCGGCATCAGCGAGAAGTAAGACTCCTTCACACGCCGCAAGGCTTCTGGAAACTTCATACGAAAAATCAACATGCCCCGGGGTGTCGATCAAATTTAACCGATACTCTTTTCCGTCCTTTGCCTTGTACTTCATGGTGACAGGGTGAGCTTTGATTGTTATGCCGCGCTCCCTTTCAAGGTCCATGGAATCAAGAAGTTGCTCTTGCATGTCGCGGGTTTGGATCGTTCCAGTTTTATGAAGGAGACGATCAGACAAAGTTGTCTTTCCGTGGTCAATGTGGGCGACAATACAAAAATTTCGGGTCAATTCGGCGGACATAATAAGAAACGGTATGTATTAAGGCGAAATGGACGACCGTGCAACTGATTGTTTGAAAATCAGCGAGGTGGGGGCAGACGTTTTTTTAGAGCCTCAGCGAACGCGTCGCAAATGTTGAGGAAATATAAAACATGTATTCACTGCCATACCATAGGAAAAAGTACCACTTTAATAACTCACGATCAAATTATTTTGTTGGCGGCCAGTTCACGGATATTCGCTTAAAAGGGAACATTCCATCCCATGAAATGAAAAACTATCGAATCACTATTTTCTGCGGTTTCCACATGTGAGTGATGAGAAGATTGTGAACTATATTGAAAGATAATTGCGAAATGATTTGCGCAAATTCAAAAAATCATGTTTCTTGTAGATCCTTTATCGCGGGGTGGAGCAGCCAGGTAGCTCGTCAGGCTCATAACCTGAAGGCCGTGGGTTCAAATCCCACCCCCGCAACCACTTTTAAAAAACCGCTCAACTCGAGCGGTTTTTTGTTTTTATAAGGGCAACCCATCACAGCAAGGCCTTATTGTATCGGCTCGGGCGGAGCTCCTCTATTTAGGAGTCCGATGCACAATAAAAAAGGCCGGATGGTTTCCCAGCCGGCCTCAAAGGAAGTTACAATGAGTTATTCAGCGACGCCTTTTTTCTTGGCGAAGGTTTGAATGGACTGTGCAAAAGTCGTCACGAAAATGGACATGCTGATAATCGTGCTGATGTGTTCTTGTTTGGAGAACTCGATTTTTTCGCCTACGGCAAAGGTTTTTTCAGAGTCAGCCATTTGCGTTGAGATTTGCATGTTGGGCATTGTTCCTGGGGAACTCGCGGCCTGAAGCGGTTGTTGAATCATGCGCAAGGTTCTGATTTTGACGCACATTTTATCGTTGCGATTTAAGTCTTGTTCACCCACGACGCCTTGACGTTGGCTCAGGCAGTTGACGACAGCGAGAAGGTCGAGGACGTTATTTTCAAGTTCAGAAGTCAGCTCGTACTTTTCCTTGAGAGATTTAAGTTTGTCGTGAAGGCTTAAATTGAGGAATTGAACGCGGTCTTCACGCATGATCCTCTGGACCTCGGCATCTGAATTTTTGCCTGAAGCTTTGTATTCAATGAGAGCAGAAATGGTACGGGAGTCTTCGAGGAAAAGAACAACAAGGGAAATGAGATCACGCAAGCTGTTGTTGAGGAAATATTTTTCTGTTCCTTCTTTTGCCTTATCGAAGCTCATACGCTGAGGACCCATGGGCATCACGCCGACGGAGCGCGCGAATTCATCATATTGTTGTTCACTCATTGTGCGGAACCCCGGAAGGGCAAAGCAGAGATGATCGAAAGCGCGTTGGAAAGCTTCGAGGTATTTATTAACCACATCGCCGAGGCGAATGGTCGTGTTTTGTTGTTTTTCTGGAGGAGTTGCCGTTTGTTTAGACATAGATGTGGAGGGTGATACCCCACATACGATGTTAAGTCAAAATCAAAGGATCAACCTTTTTATTGATAATTAGCATAATTACTATAAATTATTAATGTTACGTTAAATACAATCGCCAAAATTTTTTTGACAAAATTACCATATCTGTTATAATCACCATAACGACTATACATATAATATAGTTTCGCAATAAAGTTAAAAATGAAAATATTACGAGTTCTTTTAGTCGGTATTTTGTGGTGCGGTGTTCAGTCTGCAAATGGCCAAATGTTTAAGGTTGTAGCTTGCGAAGGTAAAATAACGGCTCAGTCGCCGATTGATCATAGAGTCATTAAAGTATGCCTTGGTCAGTTCCTGCCAGAGGGATATATCATTAAAACTTCAGAAAATAGCCAAGCCATTCTGCATAAAGAGGGAACGATGGAGGTCTTCGAAGTGGCTGAAAAAAGTAAGGTCACGCTGATGGATAAATCGGTCGAGCACGAAAAAGTTACGCCAACAGAATACGTGGTGTTTGAATCTCCTAAAAAGATTAAATAACAGCGACATATCGTGAATACTTGGGTGGCACAAACCGAATCTCGTCAATGAATATGCGGTTAATCTCATCCTATTAACTTTTTTCCAAAATCAAAATTATTTATATGTTTACGAATTATGCTTTTGTATTCAATTCCACTCAAAAGAAGGTCGGTTGGGAAATGGCTGTCATGCTCATGAGTCAATACCCTGAAATTTATATTTCGGCGTGAATTTTAGTAGGGCCGAATCATGGTTTTTATTGTCAAGTATCTATTGGGACTCTCGTGGGACCACATTTGGACACATGCATCGACATTGTCATGGACGTGTCGCGGGCCCCACGGCTTATAAGGGAAGAGGTTGGACTCTCGCGTGCGATATCAAATTTTAAGGAAGCGGCGTTAAAGGAAAGTTTTGTCTAAATAGAAATTCCGGCCTTTATTATTTTGCATTAAATCTGTAAGTCTTTGGGCATCAGGGAGAAATTTTTATAAATTTATCTAAAAACCTGTTGACAATTCTCTGTGTCTCACTAGGTTTTTGTTCCTGTTTTGATCCAATTGAGCCTCCCAAGTTAAAATTCTTATTAAATCGGAGTTTTAACAATGGGCTTTTTTACGTTTGAAGCGGGGGTTAGCAAATCTTATTCCATTATGGAAAAAGGGATGTGAGCCTTGCAATTTAAAAAGCCCATGTAGCTCAGGTGGTAGAGCACGTCCTTGGTAAGGACGAGGTCACCGGTTCAAACCCGGTCATGGGCTCCAGTGTATTAAAAGATAAAATTTTCAACCCGAAATAAACAAAAACTTAGAAGGAGTTAGCAATGGCAAAGGAAGCGTTCAATAGAAATAAACCTCACGTTAACGTGGGAACAATCGGTCACGTCGATCACGGCAAAACCACATTGACGGCTGCCATTTGTACGGTTCTTGCCAAAAAAGGGTTCGCCGAAGCTCGGTCATATGCTCAGATCGACAGCGCACCTGAAGAAAAAGAACGTGGTATCACGATCAACACTTCGCATCAAGAGTATCAGACTGATAAGCGTCACTACGCTCACGTTGATTGTCCGGGACATGCTGATTACGTCAAAAACATGATTACTGGTGCTGCTCAGATGGACGGAGCGATTCTTGTCGTTTCAGCTGCTGACGGTCCGATGCCACAAACTAAAGAGCATATTCTTCTTGCTCGCCAGGTGGGTGTTCCTGCCATGGTTGTGTTTTTGAACAAAGTTGACATGGTTGATGATCCCGAGCTTCTTGAGCTTGTGGAGATGGAAGTGCGCGAATTGCTTTCCTCGTACGACTTTCCTGGGGACAAAATTCCAATCATCCGTGGTTCCGCGACGAAGGCGTTAGCTGCTGGCGATCCAACTCATGCTGATACGAAGTGTATTGTTGAGTTGATGGATGCGATCGATAGTTACATCCCTGAGCCCACACGTGAAATTGATAAGCCATTTCTTATGCCTGTTGAAGACGTATTCTCGATCTCTGGTCGTGGTACAGTTGTGACCGGTCGTATTGAGCGTGGTATCGTCAAAAAGGGCGAAGAAGTTGAAATCGTGGGTGTTAAAGACACGGTTAAGACGACAGTAACCGATATTGAAATGTTTCGTAAGCTTCTCGACGAAGGTCGTGCGGGCGACAATTGCGGAGTGCTGCTTCGCGGTGTTGAAAAGAACGACATTGAGCGCGGTCAAGTTTTAGCCAAGCCAGGTTCGATCAAGGGTTATACAAAGTTTAAAGCCGAAGTGTACATCTTGACTAAGGAAGAAGGCGGACGCCATACTCCTTTCTTCAAGGGATATCGTCCTCAGTTTTATTTCCGTACAACTGACGTAACAGGGATCATTACTCTTCCTGCTGCAGTTGAAATGGTTATGCCAGGCGACAATATTTCGATTGAAGTCGAATTAATTACGCCGATCGCGATTGAGAAGACTCTTCGTTTTGCTATCCGTGAGGGTGGTCGTACAGTAGGTTCTGGTCGTGTATCTGAAATTGTAACAGCTTAGGTTTTATTCAGACGGACAACGTGGGGGCCAAAAGGGCTTCCGCGTTTTTCGTTCTCTAGGCCAACGAGAAATTTGAACGCCAGTAGCTCAATTGGTAGAGTAGCGGTCTCCAAAACCGTTTGTTGGGGGTTCAAGTCCCTCCTGGCGTGCCACTTGAAAGGAAGTTAAAAAGTGTTTTTTGAATTGATGGAAGGTATGATGATTTACATCAAGGAACATCCTATCCGAACAGGGGTTTGGGTGGTGTTGCTGGGGTTGTTTTTGTACCTTTGGGTGCGGCATGGCACTCAGATTAAAAATTTCCTGATTGAAGTGAAAATTGAACTTGGAAAATGTAATTGGCCGGTTGATCCCAAGGAAAAGGGGATGGCTAAGTATCAAAGCCTGATTAACTCCACTACGGTCATTATTGTGGCGGGTTTAATAGTTTCTCTAGTTATTGTTGCCGTGGATTTTGTATTCCATGGTTGGATAAGCTGGATGATTGATAAAGTGAAAATATGAATGGACAAAAACAGTGAACGAACCTGTGACTGAAGGCAAAGAAGTATTGGGTGAGGCGCAATGGTTTAGCGTGCATTTACTTTCCGGTCAGGAAAATAAAGTGTGTGCTCATATCGAGCGTCGGATCAAAGCAGAAGAAATGTCTGAAATGGTCAAACAGGTTCTTGTGCCGACAGAACGTGTGTCGGAAGTCAAAAAAGGCAAAAAAACAGAAGTAACCCGCAAGCTTTTTCCGGGGTATTTATTTGTGAATTTGCATTTATATGACGATAAGAACCAGCTCATTGGAAAATCGTGGTACTTTATCCGCGAAACTCCGGGTGTTATCGGATTTGTGGGCGGGGATCGTCCGACTCCATTAAAGAAGTCTGAAGTCGATAACTTGTTGGCTCAAATTTCTGAAAGAGAAGATAAGGTTAAACCTAAGTTTGATTACGCAGTCACTGATAAAGTTAAAATCAACGATGGACCTTTCCTGAACTTCAGTGGGGTCGTGGAAGAAGTTGACGTCGAAAAGGGAAAATTAAAAGTATCTGTGTCGATATTTGGCCGGAATACTCCGGTAGAATTGGAATATTGGCAGGTTGAGCGCGAGGTTTGATTTAAATCAAACTTCAATACTTTAGAGATTAGAAAGAAAGAGAAAATTTATGGCAAAAGAAATAGTAGGAATGGTACGGTTGCAGATTCCGGCGGGTCAAGCGAACCCAGCACCTCCCGTGGGCCCGGCACTTGGTCAACAGGGCGTCAATATCATGGCTTTCTGCAAACAATTTAATGCTGAAACACAAAAACAGGCAGGAGATATTCTTCCTGTCGTTATTACGGTTTATAAAGATAAATCGTTTTCATTCATCACAAAGTCTCCTCCTGCGGCTGTGCTCTTAAAAAAAGCTGCTGGTGTGGCTACGGCCTCCAAAGAACCTAACAAGGTTAAGGTTGGCAAAGTCACGAAAAAACAAGTGATGGATATTATCAATATCAAACGCAAAGACTTGATGGTGAATAGCGATGAAGCTGCCATGAGAGTTATCGCTGGCACAGCTCGCAGTGCGGGTATTGAAATCGTCGATTAATTTTACAAAAACAACCCCGTGGTAGGGCTGGTTAAATTCCAGTCCGAAACCTCCCAAGGTCTGGTGATCTGGGAAAGCACCACTAAGGAAATATAAAAATGGCAACTAAAAGAAGTAAACGGTATAAAGAAGCCGTCAAAGCGGTAGATATTAATAAAATCTACCGTCTCCAAGACGCGGTGGCAGTTCTCAAAAAGATGAGCCGTGTAAAGTTTAATGAAACGGTTGATCTCGCGCTCAAACTAGGCGTCGACCCTAAACAATCAGACCAAATGGTCCGTGGCACGGCCGCACTTCCTAATGGAAGCGGAAAGAACGTGCGTGTGCTTGTGTTCGCCCGTGGAGCTGCTGCAGATGCCGCTACGGCTGCAGGTGCTGAATTCGTAGGGTTCGAAGATCTTATCAAAAAATGTAACGAAGGTTTTCAAGATTTTGACGTTGCTGTGGCGACTCCAGAAGCGATGGTCGAAGTCCGGAAATTGGGTAAGGTTCTTGGACCACGTGGTTTGATGCCAAATCCAAAAACTGGAACCATTACTGAGGACACTGCCAAGGCTGTTAAAGAAGTGAAAGCTGGTCGTGTTGAATTTAAAATCGATAAGGCAGGGAATTTGCATGTTCCTGCTGGAAAGATTGCATTTGATGATGAGGCGTTGACCCAAAACATCAATGCGATCCTTGACGCGATTGTCAAGGCGCGCCCTGCTTCGGCAAAGGGTGTGTTTATTCAAACCGGTGTGTTGAGTACGACGATGAGTCCATCGGTCAAGCTTGATGTGTCAACTTTTGCAAAAGCTTAATTGGAGAAAGTGAACCTATGAGAGCAGAAAAAGCTATTATTGTGGAAACATTGAAGACGCGTTTAAACGCTTCTCCATACCTGATTGTCACTGAATATCAGGGATTAAAAGTGGATCAATTTAACGAATTGCGCAAGCGGTTGCGTGGTGTGCAAGCTGAGTATAAGGTGATTAAGAATAGCGCGCTGACAATTGCGGCGCGTGAGCTTGGATTGCCGGATATGAAAGAAGCTGTTGCTGGTCAAATGGCCATCGTAACGGGTGCTAAAGACATATCTGCTGCAGCTAAGATTTTGAAGACTTTTGCTTCAGAATTCGAAAAACCAAAAATTAAGCTTGGGATCCTTGATCATGTGCTTCTTGACGCAGCTCAGATTAAGGCCATCGCTGATCTTCCGTCGCGCGAAGTGTTACAGTCCAAGTTCCTTGGATTGCTTCTGGCTCCGTCGACGCAGTTGGTTCGTTTGCTTAACACACCGGCTACCCAGATCGCGCAAGTCATCAAAGCGCACTCTGAAAAACAGCAAGGTGCGGAATAATTTAATAAATTTTACGGGTAACCGTAGAAAATAGGGCATAAACATAAAAAGTAAATCGTAGCTCTGGTGCCCACTGGAGTTAATTTAACTGCGGGTGCAGTTGACTACGACACTTCAAAGAAAGATATATATGGCAGATTTAAGTGTTATCGTTGAGCAGTTGAGCGGTTTGACCGTTCTTGAGACTGCAGAACTTGTAAAGAAACTTGAAGACAAGTGGGGCGTTTCCGCCGCTGCTCCCGTTGCCGCTGTTGCAGCTGCTGGTGCAGGTGGAGCTGCTGCTCCTGTTGCTGAAGAGAAGACCTCTTTTAATGTTATCCTCAAGGAAACAGGCGCGAACAAAATTGGCGTCATTAAAGAAGTCCGTGCTGTCACCAGCCTCGGCCTCAAAGAAGCTAAAGACCTCGTTGAAGCTGCTCCTAAGCCCATCAAAGAAGGTGTCACTAAGGAAGAAGCTGAAGACATCAAGAAAAAAGTCGAAGCAGCTGGCGCCAAAGTTGAGATCCAGTAATCTTTTGCATTTTCGCCGGTTCCCACAGGTTAACCGATTCCTGTGGGAGTTTGGCTTTTGTTTTTCCTTCATAAAAAAGGAATGACATAAAATCGGACCCAGAGAGTGACAGATAAGGACCCGTAAACCGGGCCGCTGTTGCCAAACTTTTAAAGCTGACATGAACATGACTGTAGAGCGCAAATACTTCGGAAAACTCCGGGACGTTATTGAAGTTCCAAACTTGATCGAAATCCAACTCCGTTCTTATGCGGACTTTCTGCAGAGGGAGTTTACATCTGCTAAAAGGAAGAATATTGGATTACAAGCTGTCTTTACCGAAGTGTTTCCGATAACGAGTTACGACGAGAAATGTGCTCTCGAGTACGTGGGTTATGAGATTGGTGAACCTAAGATCACGGATCTTGATTCGATCCGCGAAGCCATTACTTTTTCCGCTTCATTGCACGTCACTTTCCGTTTGCGTGATGATAAGGGTTCTAAGGAAGAAACAGTTTATATGGGCGAATTGCCGCTCATGACTAACCGCGGTACTTTTGTTATTAACGGTGCAGAACGTGTTGTCGTCAGTCAGTTGCATCGTTCTCCTGGTATTTGTTTTGAATCGAATGTTCATCTTAACGGCAAAACATTATACGGATTCCGCATCATTCCTGACCGTGGTTCGTGGTTAGAAGTTCAATTTGATACGAGCGATTTGCTTTACATTTATTTGGATCGCCGTCGTCGTCGTCGTAAGTTTTTGGCAACGACTTTCCTGCGCGCCCTTGGGTTTAGCACAGATGAAGAAATCCTTAAGTTGTTTTATACAATTGAAAACTTTAAACTTTCAGAAAAACTTTCTGACGATGAGATTTCAACGAAGGTTCTTGTTCATGACGTAAAAGACGGCGAACTTTCTGTCGCCCAAGCTTTCGTTAATCTTTCACAGAACGTTGTTAGGTCCATTCTCGCAACGGGTGTAACGACCGTTAAGGTCGTTGACGTCAAGGATGACGACACGGTCATCAAATCTCTGAAGAAAGATCCAACGCGCAACGAAGAAGAGGCGTTGAAGGATATCTATCGTCGTCTCCGTCCAGGAGATCCTCCCACCGTCGCCAACGCAAAAGCTTTGATCAAACGGTTATTTTTTGATCCTCGCCGTTATGACCTAGGTCGTGTGGGTCGTTACAAAATGAATCAAAAGCTTACGATGAATGTCGATGTTGAACAGCGCGTGCTGGAAAACGACGATTTTGTCACTGCTACAAAATATTTGTTAAAACTCCGCGCGGGTGTTGACGGTACCATCGATGATATTGATCACCTTGGCAGTCGTCGTGTTCGTACGGTGGGGGAACTTTTGGCTAATCAATGCCGAGTCGGTCTGGCTCGCACGGAACGTTTGGTTAAAGAACGCATGACGTTGTTTGATGTGAACACCGAAGGGATGACACCACAGAAGCTTATTAATCCGAAAGCCTTAAGTGCGGTGATCCGCGACTTCTTCGGGCGCAGTCAGTTGTCTCAATTCATGGATCAAACGAATCCACTTGCTGAACTGACTCATAAGCGCCGGTTATCGGCTCTTGGACCAGGCGGGTTGTCTCGTGACCGTGCCGGGTTCGAAGTGCGCGACGTGCATTCTTCTCACTATGGTTTGATTTGTCCGATTGAAACACCGGAAGGTCCAAACATTGGTCTAATTTCTTCGCTGAGCACTTTTGCTCGCGTTAACGAATTCGGTTTCTTGGAATCTCCCTATCGCAAGGTGGTTAAGGGCAAAGTCACTACGCAAGTGGATTATTTGACCGCTGATAAAGCGGAAAATTACGTCATTGCGCAAGCGAATGCTCCCATCAACGAACAGGGTGCTTACATTAACCCCCGTGTTTCCGTCCGGTATAAGGGCGATTTCATGGAAGTGGAGCCTGTTAAGGTTGATTACATGGATGTTTCTCCACGTCAGCTTGTCTCTGTGGCTGCTGGTTTGATTCCTTTCTTAGAGCATGACGATGCTAACCGTGCGCTCATGGGTTCGAACATGCAACGTCAGGGTGTTCCATTAGTGAAAACTGAAGCGCCTATTGTGGGTACGGGTATGGAAGAACGTGTAGCACGCGATTCCAAAGTCGTCCTTGTGGCGGAGCACTCAGGCAAGGTGGCCTCTGTAACAGGAACAGAAATCATTATTACTGAAGACGGTAAAGTTCCTGATAGCAAAAAGAAGATTAAGACTGATCCCGATAAGGGTGTTTGGGTTTATGAACTGCGTAAGTTTATGCGTTCAAACAATGCGACTTGTATTAACCAGAAACCACTGGTGAAACGTGGTGAACACGTGAAGAAAGGGCAAGTTATTGCTGACGGTCCTTGTACCGAAGGTGGCGAACTAGCCTTGGGTCGTAATGTCCTTGTCGCGTTCATGCCTTGGAATGGATACAACTTCGAAGATGCTATCCTGATTTCTGAAAAGATGGTCAAGGAGGACGTTTACACTTCCATTCATATTGAGGAATTTGAAATCGGCGCCCGTGATACAAAGCTGGGACCTGAAGAAATTACTCGAGACATTCCAAATGTCGGCGAAGAAGCCCTCAGAAACCTCGGCCATGATGGGGTTGTGCGTGTAGGTGCTGAAGTTAAACCAGGCGATATTTTGGTCGGTAAAATTACTCCGAAGAGTGAAACAGAACTTTCTCCCGAGGAACGCCTTTTGCGCGCTATCTTTGGTGAAAAGGCAGCAGACGTTAAGGACAGTTCTTTGACGGTTCCTTCGGGTGTCTACGGTATTGTGATGGGCACGAAAGTGACTTCCGGTAAAACCGTAGAACGCGTGAAGCTTACTGAAACAGAAGCCAAGCGTCGTCGTAAAGAAATCGAAGACGATTATACGAAGAAAAAGAATACGCTTCTTGAAGAACTGACTGAATCGTTGTCAAATATCCTGTTGGGCGAAAAGATTCCGTTGGATGTTGTGAATGCTGAAACCGGTGAAATCATTATTCCCGCTAACCGCAAAATCACAAAGACACTACTTCGTAAGTTGGCTTCAGTTTATGATCATGTTGAAATTGATCCAAGCCCGATCCGTATCAAGATTCGCGAAATTATTTCAAGTTTCGAAGGCAAGTTTCAAGATCTGGAAATGGAAAAAGATCGTCTTCTTGACACCATCGAAAGTGGTGACGATGTAGATCCAGGGATTATCAAGCAGGTGCGTGTGTATGTCGCCAGTAAGCGTAAGCTTTCTGTAGGTGATAAAATGGCGGGTCGCCACGGGAATAAGGGCGTTATTGCCAAGATTGTTCCTGAGGAAGATATGCCATTTCTACCGGACGGTACACCTGTAGAAATCGTGCTCAATCCTCTGGGCGTTCCAAGTCGTATGAACGTAGGACAGGTCTTGGAAACACACTTGGGTATTGCAGCTAAGGTGCTGGGTTTCCGTGTCGCAACGCCTGTGTTTGACGGGATTTCGGAAAAACAAATCCGAGCTTACCTCAAAGAGGCAGGCCTTTCTGAAGACGGTAAATCTTACCTCTTTGATGGCCGGTCAGGAGAGCGTTTCGACCAACGTATTGTTGTCGGATACATTTATATGTTGAAATTGGGTCACCTTGTTGCGGATAAGATTCACGCTCGTGCGGTGGGTCCATATTCGTTGGTCACTCAACAACCGCTGGGTGGTAAAGCTCAGTACGGTGGACAACGTTTCGGGGAAATGGAAGTATGGGCAATGCAGGCTTACGGCGCTGCTTATACTCTCCAAGAACTGCTCACCGTTAAATCGGACGATTCGCAAGGGCGTACGCGCATTTACGAATCAATTGTCAAAGGTGATAGCGCCCTTGAAGCGGGAACTCCTGAATCCTTTAACGTACTTGTGAAGGAAATGCAGGGGCTCTGCCTCGATGTCCGTGCCACCCGAGACGACAGGTCGAACCAGGTGGTCGCCCTCTAATACCGGTTATTTAATTGAATTAGAATTTCGAGAGAAAAATACAGCCATATGATCAACGAAACACCACTTGAACTCGCCACGCCGCCGAACTCGACACAAGACATCTTTTCCCAAGAGCCTAAAGAGGCTTTTGACCAAGTGTCTATTACCATTGCGTCTCCTGACGTGATTCGGTCATGGTCCAGGGGCGAAGTTAAAAACCCTGAAACCATCAACTACCGGACGTTCCGTCCTGAAAAGGGCGGTTTATTCTGCGAACGGATTTTTGGTCCGACGAAGGATTGGGAATGTGCTTGTGGTAAGTACAAGCGTATCAAGTATAAGGGTGTTGTTTGCGATCGATGCGGTGTTGAAGTCACCCTTTCGCGGGTTCGTCGCGAGCGCATGGGTCATATTGAATTGGCTGTTCCTGTGTCACACATTTGGTTTTTCAAATGTATGCCCAGCAAGATTGGTCTCATGATGGATATGAGCGCCCGTTTGTTGGAACGTGTTATTTATTACGAGGATTACCTTGTTATCGATCCAGGTAAAACAGGATTAAAGAAAAAGGATCTTTTGAGCGAAATGGCTTACCGAGAAGCGGTAGACCAATACGGCGAAGGTTTCGTCGCCAAAATGGGTGCCGAAGCGATTCGTGAAGTGTTATCAGGTTTGGATTTAAACGAGCTCGTCAAAGAACTCGAACAAGCTTTGACAGCCACGAAAAGCAAACAGGTCCGTAAAAAGATCGCTAAGCGTTTGAAGATTGTTATGGGTTTTGCAGGGTCCAAGAGCCGTCCTGAATGGATGATTCTTGAAGTGCTTCCAGTGATCCCACCTGACCTTCGCCCACTTGTGCCTCTTGAAGGTGGACGTTTTGCCACTTCTGATCTCAACGACCTTTACCGTCGTGTGATTAACCGGAACAATCGTTTGCGCAATTTGCTCCAATTAAAAACACCTGACGTCATTATCCGTAATGAAAAGCGTATGCTTCAAGAAGCTGTCGACGCTTTGATGGATAACGGGCGACATGGTCGTGCTGTCACTGGCACTGGCAATCGTCCTCTGAAATCACTTTCCGACATGCTTAAGGGCAAGGGCGGACGTTTTCGTCAGAATTTGCTCGGGAAACGCGTGGATTACTCTGGGCGTTCGGTCATTGTGATCGGGCCTGAACTCAAGCTTAACCAATGTGGTCTTCCAAAAAAGATGGCGTTGGTATTATTTGAGCCATTTATTATTCGACGTCTGAAAGAGCTGTCACTGGTACACACCGTTCGCAGTGCCAAGAAAATGATTGAACGTCAGGCTCCTGAGGTTTGGGATATTCTTGATGAGGTGACGAAAGGTCATCCTGTTCTTCTGAATCGTGCTCCAACATTGCACCGGTTATCCATCCAGGCTTTTGAGCCTGTATTGATTGAAGGGGAAGCGATCCGGATTCATCCTCTTGTGTGTACGGCGTACAACGCCGACTTTGATGGTGACCAGATGGCTGTGCACGTGCCTCTTTCAGTAGAAGCACAGCTCGAAGCGCGTTTGCTCATGATGTCCACTCAGAACATCTTCTCGCCTTCGAATGGTAAGCCCATTATGACTCCTTCGCAGGACATTCCGCTCGGGTGTTATTACCTGACGCAGAATCCTAAACTTTCCAAAGCCGATGCTCAGAAAGCCGGGAAATTACCTTTGTTTGCAGACGCGGACGAAGTGCTTTTTGCTCAGCTTGAAAAGTCGGTCAAGACTCACGACTGGATTGTCATTAAAAATCCTTCTTATGGAAAAGATACCGTCTTCGGTGATAAAACGAAGAAAGTGATCGAAACCACTGTGGGTCGTGTTCTGTTTAACACGATTTGGCCATTGGAAGTCGGGTTTATCAATAAGCCCGTGCCCAAGAAACTTTTGTCTGAAGTTATCTTCCAGACCTACCAAAAAGTGGGCCAAGCGCAAACCGTGGAAGTGCTTGATAGACTTAAGACACTTGGGTTTGAAGAGGCAACCAAGGCTGGTGTGTCCATCGGTATCGATGACATGATTATTCCAGTTGAAAAGAAGATTGAAATTGAAAAAGCTCAGAAGGAAATCACTGAAGTTGAAAAACAATACCGTAACGGTGTGATCACTGACGGCGAACGTTATAACAAGATTATTGACGTCTGGACTCATTGCCGTGACCAGATTTCTAATGTTATGTTCCGTACCTTGGAGCATAATAACGGATCGAGCGAATTGAATCCCGTTTACATGATGGTTGATTCCGGCGCCCGTGGTAATAAGGGTCAGGTCACTCAGCTTGCGGGTATCCGCGGTTTGATGGCTAAGCCTTCTGGCGACATCATTGAACAGCCGATTCTTTCCAACTTCCGTGAAGGCTTGAGCGTACTTGAGTATTTCATTTCGACTCACGGTGCTCGTAAGGGTCTTGCTGATACAGCCCTTAAGACTGCGGATTCGGGTTATATGACACGTAAGTTAGTCGACGTATCTCAGGATGTCATTATCCAGATGCACGATTGCGGTACGGTTAATGGAATCTGGGTTTCTCCAATTTACGAAGGTGACGAAGAAATTGTTTCACTCACAACACGCATTGTGGGTCGGGTGACCTGTGATGAAGTCATGGATCCGATCAGTCGCAAGGCTATTGTAAAGGCGAATGACGTTGTTGACGAAGTAGGTGCTGCGTCCATCGAAAAAATTGGTACTGAGCGTTTGAAGATTCGTTCGGTGTTAACCTGTGAAAGTCGCGATGGCGTTTGTTGTCTCTGTTACGGACGTAATTTGGCAACGGGCCAATTGGTTAAACTTGGTGAGGCCGTCGGTATTATTGCGGCACAATCCATTGGTGAACCAGGAACACAGTTGACCATGCGTACTTTCCACATCGGTGGTACGGCGACCAAGATTTTCAAACAGCCTATCGTTAAGATGAAAAACGATGGTGTGATTCGTTACCAGGAACTTCGGGTTGTTGAATCCACTGAAGGTGGTTTTGTTGCCTTGAACAAGAATGGTTTCATTACGTTGCATGGTGAAGACGGTCGTGAACTTGAACATCATGACATTGTCATTGGCGCCAAAATTTCCATTGCTGACGGTGCAAAAGCCAAGAAGGGTGACACACTCGTTCAATGGGATCCTTATAACGTTCCGATTTTGACTGAAAAAGAAGGTAAAGTTGAGTTCCGTGACATCATCGCTGGTGTAACGGTTAAAAAGGAACTCGATGAATCAACTGGGTTCATGGGAACTGTCGTTATTGAGCATAAGGAAGATTTGCATCCTCAGATTGTGATTGTTGGAAGTGACAAGGAAATCCTTGCCAGTTATTCAATTCCTGCGGGGGCGCACATTGTTGTACCAGAAAACAAAAAAGTGACTGGTGGCACCCTTTTGGCTAAAACACCTCGTAAGATTGCAAAAACAAAAGATATCACAGGTGGATTGCCACGTGTGGCTGAATTGTTCGAAGCACGTCGTCCGAAGGATTCCGCTGAAATTGCGAAAATCGACGGCACCGTAGATTTCGCGGGTACTGTCCGCGGTAAACGCAGGCTTGTGATCAAGGATCCTAATGGCCTTGAAGAAGAACATTTAATTCCAATGAACAAACACGTCATCATCGCCAAAGGTGATTACGTGAAAAAGGGTTCTCAATTGACTGACGGACCTGTTGTGCCACATGAAATTCTTGAAATATGCGGACCGCAAGAGCTTCAAGAATATCTCGTGAACGAAGTTCAGGAAGTTTACCGTTTGCAAGGTGTTGAAATTAACGACAAGCATATTGAAATTATTGTCCGTCAGATGTTGCGCAAGGTGAAGATTAGTGAACCGGGTGATACTACATTATTGTGGGGTGACCAGGTTGACCGTATCAACTTCGAGGAAGAAAATAGGCGTGTGTCTGAAGCGGGTGGTAAACCTGCTGAAGCGACCCCAGTTCTTCTAGGCATTACGAAGGCATCTCTTGAGACCGACAGTTTCATCTCGGCAGCTTCGTTCCAAGACACAACACGTGTCTTAACAGAAGCGGCGACATTGGGACGTGTGGATAAGCTTCGCGGATTTAAGGAAAACGTCATCATGGGTCATTTGATTCCTGCGGGAACCGGCTTCCGGTTGTATCGCAAGATTGAAATCCAAGCCCAAGGTGAAGAGCTCGAACCGCCTATTGTCGAAATCGAAGAAGAAAAGCCTTTAGCGGGCTAAAACCCCTGACATAGTTGATTTAAAATAACCCGTGTTTTGCACGGGTTATTTTTTTGTATTTTGTTCAATAATCCATCCTTATCCTTGTGGATAACATGTGAGTAAGGAGCGAGGCGAATGTGAGTAAGAAATCCTTTCGGGTATGGCTCTTTGGGTTATTATTGTGATCTCAAATTTTAAGGAGCCACATGATGAACCGATACTTTGTTTACAAGCCCGTCCAAGGACCAATGGAAGCCTTTTATATAGACACCGAGTTCCATGGATTTCACACCGAAGATTATCAAATTCTTGAGGAAGCCCGGGCATGGGATCGTATTCCAGTGGAGTATTGGGACATTTTTATTTCAGGTGTCGAAAGCCCTCATCATTTTGCAGTGTGTCGACATTCTTTGGGCGCGTATTACACCGTCGTTGAGGCTCTGGACGAACGTAATGCAGTTTTTTGCTTGGAGAGAATCTTGCGTTTTAGGAATCAGGAAGAATTTCAACTTGTAGTATAAAAAGACCCAGGGCCGCCCGGACTGCTCTCCGCTTATCGCGAGTAGAACAGTCCGGGCGGCCCTGCGGTTTAATTGGCTTCAAAGAAGCAAATGTTACCTAAGTGTGTGACGTGGGCTCATTAAGCGATAGCCGAATAATAGGATCATTGCACCTATCACCGAGGCTACAAAGCCTGCTGAACTTCCGTCTCCGTACATTCCTAATGCCCGGCCAAGATAATAGCCGACGAATGAACCCGCAAGACCCAACAAAGTAGTCACTATAAAGCCACCGGGATCACGCCCAGGCATTAAAAGTTTAGCTACAATTCCTGCAAGCAGGCCAATAATAATCATTCCAAGTATTTCCATAATTTTCTTTCCTCCTACATTCTAATTAGCACGATGCGTACCGAGCACATTGTTGGGAAGAAATAAGAACATCCAATTCCTGTATTGAAATCAGAGCAAATTTTGGGTTTAGTTGCGCACAACATGAGCCAGTCTGATATCGAATCCACATTGAAAGAATATCGCGTATTTAAACCCTCCAAGGAGTTTTCTTCCAAGGCCCACATAAAATCGATGGCGCAGTACAAAAAGATGTATGCGGAATCCATTAAAAATCCCGATAAATTTTTTGGGAAAGTGGCTGAGGAACTACACTGGTTTAAGCCATGGAAAAAAGTACTCCAGTGGAAGGAACCACTTGCAAAGTGGTTTGTTGGGGGCAAAACGAATATCAGTTACAATTGCATAGATCGGCATGCGCAAAATTGGCGAAAAAATAAGGCTGCTATTATTTGGGAGGGCGAACCCGGTGAAGTCAGAACGATCACTTACGGGCAGTTGTTGAGTGAGGTGTGTCAATTTTCAAATGGACTGAAAAAGCTCGGGGTTAAGTCGGGTGATCGGGTTATGATTTATATGCCCATGGTCCCTGAAGCCGCCGTAGCGATGTTAGCGTGCGCTCGCATTGGCGCTATACATAGCGTAATTTTTGGTGGGTTCAGCGCGGAAGCCGTCAAAGACAGGATTAATGATTGCCAAGCTTCGATCGTGATTACTGCAGACGGTGGATATCGTCGCGGTAAAGTCGTTGAACTTAAGAAGAATGTTGATGCCGCCGTCGGAGCCTGCCCCACGATAAGGCACGTTGTGGTGCTGCAACGGACAAAATCTGAAGTCATTTTTACACCGGGACGCGACCATTGGTGGCACGAGTTGGTTAATGGGCTTTCGACCGAATGTCCTGCGGCCCCGTTGGACAGTGAACATCCACTCTTTATTTTGTACACAAGTGGATCGACTGGAAAACCAAAGGGAATTTTACACACGACCGGCGGATACATGTTAGGGGCATACCTCACGACAAAGTATGTATTCGATCTGCACGAGGAAGATACGTACTGGTGCACCGCTGACGTCGGGTGGGTTACGGGCCATTCGTACACGGTTTACGGAGCCCTATTAAACGGGGCCACAACCGTTATTTACGAAGGTGCTCCAGACACGCCGCATCTCGGTCGATTATGGGAAATGATTGATCGCCATGGGGTTACCATCTTTTATACAGCTCCAACGGCTATTCGGTCCTTCATGAAATGGGGTGAAGAACATGTGAATAAGTATTCCCTCAAGACTTTGCGACTGTTGGGTACCGTGGGCGAACCTATTAATCCTGAAGCTTGGATTTGGTATCATGAGAAGATCGGCAAAAAACGCTGCCCCATTGTCGATACATGGTGGCAAACCGAGACTGGGTCCATACTTATTACGCCACTTCCCGGAGTTACCCCCACGAAGCCTGGGACGGCCACCTTACCATTCTTCGGCGTGGATGCCGCAGTGGTGAATAAAGAGGGTAAAGAAGTAGCTAGGAACACAGGTGGCCTGCTTGTGGTGCGTAAACCTTGGCCATCCATGCTGCGCGGTTTGTATGGTGATAATGAACGCTATAAGCAGACCTATTGGTCCGAGATAAAAGGTATGTATTTTACCGGTGACGGTGCGCGCCGGGACAAGGATGGTTATTTTTGGATCATGGGCCGTATCGACGACGTGGTCAACGTGGCGGGGCATCGGCTTGGAACGATGGAAGTTGAAAGTGCGCTCGTGGGCCATCGACAAGTTGCGGAAGCCGCTGTTGTGGCTAGGCCGGACGAACTTAAAGGCCAGGCTCTTGTCGCTTTCGTCACTCTCAAATCGGGGCAACAGCCCACTGATGCACTTAAAGCCGAACTCCGTAACCATGTGGCTAAAGAGATTGGCCCCATCGCTAAGCCTGATGATATACGTTTTACGGAAAGTCTGCCCAAAACACGCTCAGGAAAAATCATGCGCCGTCTTCTTCGTGAGGTTGCCAGTGGTAATGGTGACATAAAGGGAGATACCACAACGCTCGAAGACTTCTCAGTTATCGCCGCGCTTCGCGCTTCTGACGAGGAATAACGGAGCAGTCTCTGTCCGCCCTATTTAATGGGCGGCTGTGGCGCGTTTTTGGTTTTGCCACGTAATCACAAAAGGCAACAAGAGTATTCAGTGCCTGACCCATGTTGGGAGAGGGTAATGTGGTTGTCACCAAATGGTCATAAGAGGATAGTCATGAATTTTTGTGTCCGGGGTCATCAATGCCAGTTGATGGGTTAATGCCTGGGCGATGAGCAGGCGATCAAATGGATCGGCATGGATTGGGGGCAGTTTCTCCAACAGTTCAACCGCATTATCATCAAGGGGAAGATAATCAGCGATGTGCTCGCTGCAAATATGACGGATAATCTCACGGGGTTTCATGAGAAGGGGGAGCTTTCCGGATATAAACTTCAATTGAAGTTCAAGAAAGGAGACTTGGCTGATGACTAGGGTATTCGAGGTGTCTTCCAAATGCTCCCTTGCCCGGGGGCTGATCAAGCTTGCATCCTCCGCCATCCAGAGAATCAGACAGGAGTCTAAAAGGATATTCATAGGTGTTCGGGCCGGGGAGGAAGAGGGGATTGCATGAAAGATGTTGCTAATTCGCTGTCAGCGCCAAAAAAGTCTGTATTGGAATCCGACATAACACGTCCTTTGAGAAAGCCCAGTTTGCGAACTTTACCAATGTTTTCTGTGCCCGTCTTGGAAAGGGGGCGTATCTCTGCAAACGGCACATTCCTGTCGCAGAGGATAATCGTTTCGCCTGCCTTAACTCGCCGGGCATAGGCTGACAAATGGGCCTTGGCCTCATAAATATTTATCTTGGTCATATCTAAATAATAATATGGATATATACTTAGTCAAGTTGATGTGGATATGGTCATACCAAGTCTCCTCGGCCTGACAGAAATGGGAAAGCATCCCCTAAAAAAAGCACGATACCCCCAAGGGTTACTTCAAAATTTGTCCGACTTTAAGAAGATTGCCTTGACCAAGTTGTGCGGCGGACATGCGTTTGCGTCCTTCAAGTTGGACCTCACGCAATAGGAGGCCGCCGGATTTAGCTGCGACGAGAATCCCATGGGAATCGATGCGGACAATCTCACCGGGTTGACCTTTAGCGCGGCGGGAAATGATAATGCCGAAAACTTTCAGAATTTTATCTGTGACCCCGTCGTTCCATAAAGTAAAGGCACCCGGACGCGGGCTAAAAGAGCGAATTTGCAACCACAAATCGAGAGGCATACGGGACCAATCCAAGCGAGTGTCCTCCTTCGTAATTTTGCGTGCGTAGGGGGTGGGGGAGTCGCCTTGTTTGATGGGTTTAATCGTGTTGGAAGGCAGTGTTTTAAGCGTATGAACCAACAACTCAGCCCCCTGATGTGCAAGCTTGTCATGAATAGTTTGGGCATTGTCATGGCGTCGAATCGGGATTTCCTTTTGCAGGAGAATATCGCCCGTATCGAGACCCGTATTCATTTGCATGATCGTAATGCCTGTCGATCGTTCGCCATTGAGTAGAGCCCACTGGATGGGTGCCGCGCCTCGGTATTTCGGTAGGAGAGAAGCGTGAACATTGAGGCACCCGTATTTTGGAATATCTAAAATGGATTTCGGAATCAATTGCCCATAGGCAGCGACAATCACCACGTCAGGGTGCCAATATTTTATTTGCTCCAGGGCTTGGGGGCTGCGGATTTTTTCAGGCTGGAAGATGGGCAAATGAATTTTCAGAGCCGCCTCTTTGACCGGAGAAGGCGTGAGCTTTAATTGGCGTCCAGCCGGTCGATCCGGTTGGGTGACGACCGCGACCAGCTTCATCCCATCGGTTTTCGAAAGAAGATCCAACGAGGGGCAGGCCAAGTCCGCAGTACCAATAAAAACAATACGCATGGGATGAGGTAAACGAGTATATGTAAAGGTGTTTTATTTTGCGGTATGAGCCAAAATATCGCGCAGGACTTGGTCCGGACGTTGTTGAGCATCGATTTCAACGACCATAGACGGCCCGTAATGTTCGAGGACAGGCCGGGACTCTTTCTCATAGACTTCGAGACGGTGTTGAATGACCTCCTCATTTGCATCATCGTAGCGGTTGTCCTTGAGCGCGCGGCGTTTTAACCTTTCGTACAGCTTGGTCTTGTCCTGGCAAACCAGATGGAAGACCTTTTGGACATTCAGTCGTTCAACGAGGATGCGGGCTTGATGGACGTTACGTGGAATGCCATCGAGAACGAGGAAATCGTTATCTGGTTTAAAGGCTCTCGTGAGAACGCTATTTTCAATCCGTTCGTGCCAGAGCCGAATAGTGACGTCGTCTGGCACAAGTTCGCCTCGACTTGAGTACTCAAGGAATGCCTTGCCCGTTGTGCTGGTGAGATCGAGCGTACGGAAAACATCTCCGCAAGCGCAATGATAATAACCCGGTACGCGACCGAGAATCATTCCTTGTGTGCCTTTGCCACTACCAGGCGAACCGAAAAGAAGGTAAGTGTTATATTTCATAAAAGGTATAACTTTTTAATTGAGACCAGTCGTTTTTAAGCAAAATCAAAACCCCGTAAAAATATATAAGTCCTGCGCAAAATTCTGCAAGTCTCAGAAAATTTGAGGTGCTCACGTGAGGCTCCACCGCTGAGAAATTCCTTTTGAAAGACTAGAGGAGTTTGTACCAGTTATCACGTTGGCGTGGCTCGTAGCCCATGTCGGAAATCAACTCCCGCATCTGTTGCGAAGTCAGACGAAAGTGCGTTCCCGCCGAAGAGACCACGTTTTCCTCAATCATGATACTTCCGAAGTCGTTAGCTCCGTATTTAAGTGCAATCTGCCCGATCTGAGGACCTTGCGTGACCCACGAGGATTGAATATTATCGAAATTATCTAAGAAGATTCGGCTGAGGGCCTGCATCTTAAGGTATTCGTGAGAACCCACGCGTTCAGCTTGTAAAACCGTATCCTTGCTGCGCTGAAACGTCCAACAGATGAACGCGGTAAATCCGCCGGTTTTATCCTGCAAATCGCGCAATTTCCGGAGATGTTCAAACCGATCATCCAAGGTTTCCACGTGCCCAAACATCATTGTGGCCGAACTCCGTAACCCCATGCCATGCGCAATTTCCATAACTTCCAGCCAGTGCGAGGAATCACATTTAAGCGGTGCAATACGTTGTCGAACGGAATCCACCAGGATTTCGCCACCGCCACCTGGTATTGAACCTAACCCCGCCTCCACGAATCTTCGGAGCACTTCCTGTAGAGACATGTTAAAGACCTCTGCAAAATGATTAAATTCCGGCGGGGAAAAGGCGTGGATATTGATCTGCGGGAATTTCGCTTTGATATGATGAAGCAGGTCCAAGTACCAATCAAGGGTGAGGTCGGGATGATGCCCGCCTTGCATGAGGATTTGCG
>Ga0163154_10002441_pt1 | contig 27211 bp, 15 predicted proteins | sample OliLakLV19MP9P1_FD_148649 | JGI IMG/M metagenome (GOLD analysis project Ga0163154, IMG submission 148649) | Freshwater microbial mat bacterial communities from Lake Vanda, McMurdo Dry Valleys, Antarctica - Oligotrophic Lake LV.19.MP9.P1 | ecosystem: Environmental > Aquatic > Freshwater > Lake >... | reverse complement strand
CGCACTCCCGCCATGGTGGGAGTGCGTTGGCAATGCTTAAGCGACAAACCACCAGTTGGCACTAACGAGCTGTGAAGACCACGAAGTTTCAAATATTGCGGGTGATTTACACGAATATGAGCTATTATTGTTTAATGAAAAAGCATTTGTGGGGTGTTTTATTAGCTAAATGCCTTTTATGTTTTCAAGATTGTGAAAAGTTCACACGCTAAATATGCCAATGTTTTTACCGTCCATAATCGTTAACGGATTCATATGTTTTCCACTCATGAAGCCTCCCAATTCCAACTTGGTATGATTGTGCGTGTGCCGTTCGACTTAGGAGAAAGTAACGGAGAGTATCGAGATTTTCGGATAGGCTCGATGACTGCGTTCGACCCGGTGGCGCGCACCGTACATATACGCTTTCGACACTACAGTCCGGGTGAAAAGCCGCATATTGATGAGCGCGACTATGATGCCACGCTCGTGCGTCGCTGCCATATTACCGGCGGTACGGTCTGTACTCACCTGCCTAGTCGCAAACAAGCAAAAGTCTTGGTTGCGGTCGCTAATGACATCAAAGAAAGCCAGTATGTGGATTACTTCGTGGAGGTAAACGGTATTGTGCAGCTAGTGTCAGAACGAGACTTATTTCCGCCTGCGCATTGTCAACAACCACAGGTTACTGATCAGCTTCTTCACTATGAATTTCATAATCCTGCGTTCCGCATCTACCGGGATCAGTTGGTTACAACATACCAAGACCTCAAAACTGCCGCATTTGGTCTAGAAGACCTAATAGGGACCCGTGTATTGCTGCTCGCGCATCAAGCAGAGACAATTGCTCGTGTACTAACTGAGGAGACGCCGCGCTTCATCCTAGCTGATGAGGTGGGTTTAGGAAAAACGATTGAGGCGTGTGTCATCCTCAAGGGGCTGACTCGGCGTTTCTCTCGTTTGAAAACGCTGATTGTCGTCCCTGCTTCGCTGGCAAAACAGTGGTACTACGAGCTTGATCAGAAGTTTTGGTTAAGGTTTCCTAGTCGTTCTGTGGATTTCAAAGAAACTGCGCCGGGTATGTTGATCACAACGGAGGATTTGGAGCGCGACAGCAAACTGTGGTCATTTATCCAGTCGCGGCAGTGGGATTTATTGATTGTGGATGAAGCGCATCATCTGCATAAACGCACTGAGTTATATGATAGGGTCTATTCTTTAAGCCAACACGCCAAATATGCATTAATCCTCTCCGCCACTCCTATTCAACGACGCGCGCAGGAATTATTCTACTTGCTCCGACTACTTGATCCTCCTCGATATGGTGAGATGAACCTCAGCGAGTTTAAACACACACTGGATCGGCAAGAAGATATTCGGCGTGCAGTTTCTGCCATGCGACGGATGGTGGGCGGCAAACGCTTCAACCCTGACGATTTTCTTCGCCGTATCAATCCCTTGGTTGAACAACTTGAGGATGATCGTGAATTAGTGAAACTCGTAGCAGAACTACGCGCTGCCATCACTCGCCCAGACAAAGGAACGACGCAAGCCGAAGATATTTTGCACTACATTAGCACCAATTACCGCCTCGAAAAGCACATGATTCGCAACCGAAGGGCAACGCTCTCAGAATTCAATGTGCATATGCCGGAACGCCAAGTTGATGTAAGCTACTGCTATGAAGCAGACGAGCTAGAAGCCCAGACTCATGATGCCCTCTACCGCTACATGGAAGCAGCAATTGAAGTGCAGGGTACTTCCCCGTATCTAGTCGAGTTAGTACGTCTTCTATTTCATGCGGCATCGAGTAATCCTCACACGCTGCTGAGACTGATCGAGGAACGGCATCAAGCGTTGAAAGAATCTGCCATCACCGCAGATGAAACGTGGTTGCGCCCATCGTCTCCTTATCATGAAACAGCGCGTATCAAGAACTTGATGTTGTGTATTCCCGGTTTTGCAGAGGAGTCAACGGCTCTCAATCGCATCACGGCATTAGCCACTCGATGGCTTGATGAACAGCGCCTGCTATTGAATGACGTGAAAAAAGGGCAATTCCCCAAAGTCCGCAGTCATCGTTTGGTGGAGGTAATTCGCGCAGTACGTGACATGCTGAGGGAAAAAACGGCGGCGAAGATACTAATATTTTCTACATGGCACACAACGCTGCTTGAGTTATACGAGATCTTGAAGAGCCTCTACGGTGGTTCTGCAATCGCTGAATTCCATGTTGGAATTAACGCCGAAACCATGCAGAGCGAAGTGAACAAGTTTCAAGCCAATCCACAGTGCCACATATTGTTATGCGATGAACTCGGTGGCGAGGGACGCAACTTTCAGATTGCGGATTGCATACTGCACGTTGATCTTCCGTGGACCCCCGCCATCCTTGAGCAGCGAATCGGTCGCGTGGATCGTCTGGGACGTGTAGATCCGGTTGTATCAAAGGTTCTTTATGCGGATGGGCAAATCGACCATGCCCTGTTCCAAGTCTGGCAAGAGGCGTTCGGAATATTTACCCAGTCACTGAGTGGAATGGAAATCGCTTTAGAAACCATCCAAGATGAACTACTCAGCGCCTTTGCCTCGGATCCGCGCGATGGCATTTTACACCTCGTCGAACCCATGAAAGCGAGCGCCGCGCATCTCCGCGAAGCAGTAGAGGAAGAACGGTATTTCGAGGATGCTGCGATTGATGTGAACCGCCGCCAGCAATTTCATGACATGAGCAAGCGTTTTGTGGACGGTATACAGATTCGACGGGCGATAGTCGGTTGGGCGACAATAGCTGGCTTACACCCTCAATATGATGACGAAAACGATTCCGTGACGTTTCGACCGAGAGATTTCAACGATGCCGGCATGAAAAATGCCAAGTTTTTTGATGCTCCCAATATGGAAGATGCATATACACGCGGCAATACCCGAAATTTGACGATTAAGGGAACATTCAATCGTTTGATTGGGGTTCACCGCGAAGACTTGGTGTTCTTTTCCCCCGGAACAGATGTATGGACGGACACCATTATTGCGAATGCACTCGGAGCGGATCGGGGGCGATGTTGTGCATCAGGAGTGAACTGGGTTGACTTTGCGTGGACTGGTTTTGATTTCCTCTATAGTATCCAGATTGACCCTCGACCGTTATTCGCGCTTGGATTTGCGCCAACTCACCTACTTCGCGCGCACGGTTATCTTACGGTATCAACTTACCGCATTCTTGTAACCGAGATCGGTGAAATCGTTCCTCAAGGACATACTCTGTATAAGCAATTGGAAGAAATTCGTTCTGGACAACGAAAGACCAACCATCTTGGAAAACGCGAGAATGGGAACTTGGTACGGTTCAAGACGGATTATCCACCGGATTTGTGGCATGGCATCGTAAGTCAAGCACTCGAAAATGCGGACAAACAAGTTTCTGCCGAGTTTGACTTTCTGCAAGACGAAGGCGAAATTGCCCATGAAGCATTTGAACGTTCGGCAGCCGGAATGCGCGCCCGTCAGGCTTGGTTCCGTCAACGTGGCGCGAGTGATCATGATCTGGTTTCGCTTCACCAATTTGAGCAAATATCGGACGCACTGGTAGAAAGCATCTGCAAACCTCAAATCACCTTGGAGTCGGCGTGTTTCTGGGTTATTCAACCGAAAGCTCAGTCCGAATGACGATTCATGTTGCCCTAGACATACTTCAGACATGTCTTGCTGCTGCCGAAAGCCCTCACGATGTACGTCAAGCGCTTCAAGAGGTCATTGCTATTGAGCAGCAATGTACTGACATAGAACGGGCACAAATTGGTACGATTGCACGCCTGCTCCGCGCACTAAGTGAGGATGAAGCATTAGGCGCTGTTGGTACATCAGATGTTGTTGTCCTCATGCGTCAAGTACTGCGCATTGTCGGAAGTCGATTGCAGGTAAACAAAACGTGGTGGCGACCCTTCAGCGCACAAGCCGAGCAGAGTAGTATTTATGGCTATGAGCGCAACAATGATGTCGTTGAGCTTACTGCTGATCCGTGGCAACCACTCTGGTTGCCAAATAGTAATCGCATAGACGAACTTGAACTCCGCCGCCAATTTTCCCCTGCACTTGGGGACGGCATGTTGTACAGAGTCACCAACAGCAACATGAAAACATACCTCACTGCTGGTCAAAAAGAGGCAGTGGATGCTTGGTTGTACGCAGCGGAAGGTACAACAACGCTCTTCATTCTTCCAACGGGCGGCGGCAAGTCGATGATTCCATTGCTGACCGCATTTGTGGAGAACCGAGGCGGCACCTACTCAGGTGGGACAACGCTAGTTGTTGTCCCAACGGTTGCGCTCGTCCATGATCAACTGCGACGTGCGCGCGAAGTGTTCTCATCACAGATGGCGCAACCGGCGATGCTTGGCGCAGAAACCCCTACTGAGGAACGTGCGCAAATTTATGAACGGTTGAAAACCGGAAATCTTCCGCTGTTATTTCTGTCGCCTGAAGCGCTTCAGCAACCGGTTATGTATCAAGTTTGCATGGAGGCTGTTCGTGCCGGGAATCTTTGTCGTTTAGTCATTGACGAAGCTCATCTTGTTGAGACGTGGGGCGCTCATTTTCGAGTTCATTTTCAGTTTCTACGAACTTTCAGGCATCAGGCTCTCGTGGTAGGCGGCGGGAAGTTACGGACAGCACTGTTGTCCGCTACGGTTTCCAGCAGCGCTCGCACGCTCTTGACGACCTTGTTTGCTGAACCACAACCGCTCTACTGTATAAGCGAGAACGTCCTCCGTCCAGAGATCAGCTATTGGATGCGTTTCGATTCTGACCAAAATGTTAAAGAGCAGCATATTCTCGAAGCACTGCGCCACCTGCCGCGTCCGGCAATTCTCTACATGACCTTACCCACTCATGCTGAAGCTTGGGTTCGTCGCCTTCGCGAATACGAAGGATTTCGGCGTATCGCGGCATTTACTGGGAAAAGTTCAAATAATGAACGGAGAAGCTTGATCCGTGCGTGGGCAAACGGGGAAATTGATTTGATGGTCGCTACCTCAGCTTTCGGCTTAGGTGTGGACAAAAGCGATGTGCGCACCATCATTCACGCCGCTGTACCAGAAAGTATTGATCGTTTCTATCAAGAGGTTGGGCGCGGCGGGCGAGACGGTTTGAGCAGTATCAGCTTGCTATGTGTGACACAAGATGATATAAGGTTAGCTCGGAACATGCAAAATAAGCGGATCAAAGCGGATAATGCTTGGGGACGCTGGAATACGATGCGACGTATCGCCAAATCTCTCGGTAATAATAAATTGCAGATCAACCGGCAGACCCGCCCTGACTACCGCATGGACATTGAAGAAAGCGATATGAATGGGTTGTGGAATGACCACACACTTTTGTTAATGCAGCGCGTTGGGTTGATCGAAATTGAATCGTTTGACTTTGACGCTGAATCGGAAACCGCAGAAAGTTTGCTGACTGTCCACATCATTGATCCAGATGGTGTTCAAACAGAAAATGCTTTTACACAGCGACTGGAGCCAATTCGTGTTGTCGAAAAGCGAAGTATCAAGGCAGATTTTGACGCGATAAGCAGTATGATTAGGGACTATGCTCGTTCAGAACCGCCAGAGCAGTGCCTTTCGTACCGTCTTGAGCAACCTTATAAACCCATCGGACGAGCGTGCGGTGGTTGTCCTTCCTGTCGTCATCATAGGCGACAAAAGACAGTGAGGTCGCCTGTGCGCGTGAGCCAGTTAGCACCACAGGATGTTCCTGTACCGGATGAACGACTATGTCTGCATATCGGTTCACGCCGTCAATTAAGCTTGCTGCACGATGCGAGCGAACTTATTGAAGCACCAGCCTCAGCGAAAATCATTAGGCTGATCGAGATGTTCATCCAACTTGGGATGTCCCAACTAATCTTGCCAGCAAGTTGGTTGAACAATCCTCAGTCCGATCCGCTATGGGAAGTTATGCGCGGAGATGCCTTCCGACGACATCGGTTGATTGACATTGAAACATTGCTTAGCCAAGTTGGGTTTCAAACGCTCAGGGAACGATCCACGGCAGTGTTCTATCCACAAGATAAGCATCAGGCGTCGAAATTGCATGACACTCTAAGTCATTGGGAACTCCATAATCATTTGTGGCGCATTGACATTATCTCCTCCTCATTGTTCTTGCCAACACATGGAGGGTATTTCACGGATCGCGTCGAGAGCAAACAGGAACGTGTTGATTATTTTCTAGAGTGGGCACGAACTATCCGCACCACATTATAGCGTGCGCGTAAGGAACAAATGAATGGGCGAGATTATCGGAAATGCACAGGCTACCCCCGCGCGAATCTTTGCTCTTGCTCGGTTAATCGGTCGACTTGGTGAACCGACGCGCGAACGAGTGATGGATTTGCTGCAACCGGCAGAAGATAATGTGAAACAGGACGCTGCCCGCACGACAATCAAAGAAACCATTGATGCCGGCGTCATCGTTCAAGAGCGCGAAAGCGGTAAACTTTGGTTAAGTGATGAGGCGCGTCAGGCAGTGGCCTCAGCCGATGGATTTCGACGCTATATGGCATCCAGATTATGCGGCATCACGGATGTCAATATAGATAACTACTACTTGAATCAATTCACTGCCTGGTATGTGGTCCAGAATGAAACCACCCTATCGCTACGGTCAGCAATCAACTTGGCTGCTGCGTTTAACGATCACTTATATCCCAACCAAGACGTGCGCGTCATCAATGACACAAAGCTCAATGGATGGCGCAATTGGGCAGCATATCTCGGTTGGGGTACAAGTTACAAGATGGGAACGACAGACTTCATCTTGCCAAATGCAGTTGTGCGAGTGGCAGATTTGCTACCACTGATTTTTGGCATGGATAGAGAATCGTTGCCCGTGTCCGAATTTATGCGGCGGTTAAGCACACTTGCGCCAGAATTGGATGATGGAGCACTATATCAAGTGGCATGGCAAGCAAGTTTTCCGGCGACAAACCCACCATACTTAAGTCTAATGCTTTCAACTGCATTGCGCACTCTGCACGAGCTTGGCATGATCACCTTACGTCGCGACGCCGATGCCGCTGATCTGCGCCTTCTGTACCCAGCAGAAGGCACGCCTCATCGGGTGATCTCACATATCACACCTATTCGCCTGTGGTCCAATGACGCAACTTCACAGGGAGCGGAGGCATGACGCATTTTCTGGACACCCCTTGCTGGGATCAAAATCAGGTCGGGCGGGTCATCAATCGACAGGCGCTTAATATTGATGATGATTTGTTTCTCGCTACCCATACCCCATTCAACTATCTTGAATTCGCCAACGAGCAGCATGCGCTGCCCGACCAAACTGAAACCGCGCTCTTAGCTGACCTACAGCGCAGTGCGCGGGAAAATAGGCATGCCTTTGTCGCCATTCAAGGCATTCCCGGTACAGGCAAATCGAATTTGATCCGTTGGCTATATCTACGCTACATATCCGAGAGCGATCCGTCTGAGCGTGTATTGCTGATTCAGCGCGCTGACAACAGCTTGCGCAACACGTTGCTCCGCGTCCTAGAAATCTTCAAAGCTGAAGGACGTTTCCAACATGAGCGCCAACTCATTGAGCGTGCGAACACCCAGCTTGAAGGGCGTTCACTCCTTGAATCAATTCTAAGCAGTTTCCATACCATTGCCATCCGCGTGCTAGAAAAACAGTACCTCAGCGGCGAACAACCTGCTTCTGAGAATATTATCGAGAATACGCCCGGTTTTTTGCTCGACCAAACAGTGCGTGCTCATCTCATCAAGGTGCGTGTAGAGGCAATTGCACGGCAGCTGGTCGGCGCTGAGGAACGCCCTGACGAGATGCCAGAATTCGAGGCGAATGATTTTCATTTAGATATTCTATCGTTGCGTGCCGTGCGTGCTAGTAACTATGCTGCAGTGCGTAATTTTGCTGAGGAACTCCATGATGACGAATCCGCACGACGAGAACTTGCCGATTACCTCAATCGTCTCATGTCAGATGCCATTGGTAGTACTCTCGCGTTAACTCCTGCTGACCTGAAACGCATGTTTGCTGAACTCCGAAAGGAGCTACGTTCGCGCGGTGAAACGCTCGTGCTTTTCATTGAGGACATCACTGCATTTTCGGGCTTGGATGCAGGGTTAGTTGATGTACTAGCAGACGAGCATGGAGGGCGGGACGACATTTGCCGCCTGCAATCGGTGATTGGCATCACCGATTACTATTATAATGTTCGCTTCCCTGACAACATGAAAGATCGGCTCACATTGCGAGTGATCCTGCCGATACCAAAAGCTAACCCAAGCTTTCTACTCGATCTGGCAGCGCGTCATCTGAATGCAATGCGCGTACCGCCACCTGAACTGACGCGGTGGGCGCAGGACAGTGCCTCTCCTGACACCTTGCCGAACGCATGTGTTACATGCCCTGCCCGTCCACGCTGCCATCCAGCGTTTGCAGCTGTACAAGTTGGCGGCGATGATAACCAAGTGATCGGGCTGTTTCCATTCAACGAAAAAGCGTTGTTTACTATGTATGATCGCTTACCGGACGATCAAGGACAAGGAAAAACACCGCGAGCATTCTTGCGCGATATCTTGGGTTTTGTATTAGAGACTCACGGACCAGCGGTTCTAAGTGGCAATTTCCCGCCAGCACCAGACAAAGTGGGCAGTGCCTTCTTGTCGCCCACGCTCCGCAAGCCAAATCAGCGCGATTTGCTGCGGGCGCTCACGCCACGTGATCAACGGCGCATCGAATCACTCATCGTGTTTTGGGGTGATGGCACTCTGGATGAACACACCGTCGACGGAATGAAAATGATCAGTGGATTGTCCCCAACCGTTTTTGAAGCCTTTAAGTTGCCAGCGATCACGGGGGAATACAGCGAAGCCCCCGCTTTTATTCAGGTAATTGGTCCCACAGTCAGAGCCACGCCTGCCCCAGAACCTGTCACGAGGAAACGCGGGAAGTATTTTGAGGACATCGAATCGTGGTTAACGAATGGGGTGAAACTACGGAATTATGGCGATCTGTCTAAAAGCCTTGTGAATTTTGTGCGGGATGCAATTGACTGGGAATCCCATCATGTGCCACCGTCGCTCCGAATAGAACGACTTGTCCCCAGTCGATTCTACATCGATGGACAAGCGGCAAAGCAGACTAGTGGCGTGGTCTATACGCTTGAACGCACTCCAGAGATGGCACAACTGCTGCACGCGCTTGATGAACTCGCTACTCTCACACTTAATCTACCCCCAGAACTGATCGGTTCACATTTAGCAACGCTTTCGACTTGGTTACATAGGTACGAAGAAGCCCTGATTTCTTTTGTATGCCGACCAGAAGAGGGTTACACCTCCACGCCGCTTGAACTCATCGACTTGCTGGCAAACCTAGCTGTATGGGGATCATGGTTAGCGGGGGGATTGCCAGAGGAAGCAGACTCGATTGAAGCCCTATATCATACGCTAGTCAAACAATCAAAACCTGTGTGGCAACCGACAGACAATCGCACTGGTCTATGGAAACGGTTGTCGCAAGGGATAGAACGATACTATCTGGGTGATGCTCGCACCGCTCTGACGCTTCCGGAAGAGTTTGTTCAAACCTTGAACCAACGCCAAGGCGAGGGCAAAGTGGCGTTCCTAGATGCGGAATTCGCTCTCACCGCCATCGAACGAACCGCTTTCCAACTCATCGCGCAGCATCTCGACGGATTGAACCCGGCAAAGGGCACGCTATGGGAGATCATCACAATCGTACATGGGCAGTTCAGACAATATTTGCAGGATGCAGTTGAGGGTGAGTTTGCGGCAACCAAAGAGCTGCACGTCAAACTCAATGATCTGGTAGGTGATGATGCACCCGTAGCAATTTTCCGGTCGATCAGCGAAGTGCTAGATGCTGTCAGCGCAACCAATCGCTCAATCCGATTCACAGCAGATTCTACGCTGAATGCGATGCGGCTGAAAGAAGCCCTCCGCGACCTCAAACATGGAGTGGCAAGTGAGGGAATGTCTGCGCTGATCTGGATTTCTGATGCAGCACCAACGCTAACTCTAGCGATGCGCCTGAGAGATCATCTCCACCAGTATGTTAGCGCGGTCAATTCATTGCAGCAGTCGCTCAGTGCGGTGTCTGGAACACAAGTGAGCGATGTGGAACAAGAAACTGTGCAAATGACATCTGATTTCAATGAATTGCTGCGACGACTCGACAGCTTGATGTGAGGACTACATGATTGTGGAACAGAGCCAGCGATTGCTGGAACAGATCAGAGTGGCGAGCGACCATGATTATGCTCAGCGGCAGGTCGATGAGGTAAAGAGAACGCGGGCGGCGCTTCAAGCGCTGGAAAACCAGTTGGCTGACTTCGAACGCCGCTACTGGGCGATCAGTCCTTACCTCAACGAAGTTAAACAAACTGAGATGCAGCAGCGCATAGCACAAGTCAAGAGCGCTCTTGAATCGCAGCGCGATGCCCTCATCAAAGATCGACGTGCAGCTATCCGTGCTATGAATTCTGCTGAACAGCAGCTCAACGAGCGAGCTAAATGGCTCATCGAAATCTGGTCGCCGATGGCACAAGATGCCTATCTACCCTACCGAACACTGTTGACCATATTGTCGAAGTTTAACGACCTCATGCCGATCCTAATGCCCATGCGCGAGGGATTAGTTGAGCTTGAACGGCGTGCCAACAGGTTTCCAGAATCAGTTGACGAAGTAACAGATTTTCTCCAGCGCGTACAACAGATGGAAACCATTCTCAACAACATTGAGGGTCTTAATGAGGACATCCGGTCATTTCTTGTTCTCGCAACATCGGGAACAGCAACCTTGGCAAACGTGACGGATGATGTGCTGGCATGGTGTCGTCAGCACGCAAACCAATTCATCGTCTTATTGAAATAGGGAATCTCTTGACTGTTGAACACCTTGCCAACGAGCTGCTCTCGCAAATCGAGATTGCTGAAGCTGAATTCTTAGATTGGGGCTTCATCCAAACAGAAATCGATCTGGAATCCGAGATTGACGATCTGATTGCCCCTTTGAAAAGCCAATTCGAGCAGTCAGGTTACGCACTTGAAGATGTGTTGACAGACTTGGAAGATCGACGATTAATCTTTCAGACTCCAAGTGGACGCTATCGCAGTCGCTTTGGGGAAACGGTGCGTCTACTCTACTTGCTGCGCCAGCGTTTTTCGGATGATGACTGGTTGACTGCAAGTCGGCTTGTGAGCGATATTCGCTTGCATTTGCGCCGCCGCCGTTATCCACGTCGTGATCAGGACGTTGCTCAACTCGTCAGTGTTTTACGCAGCAAGGGGGCTGATGATGCCTTTCTCAATGCTGTGCGTCGTTTGACCGACGGATTGATGCTCTCTGCATTCCAAGTGCGTGCAATATTGCATCAGCACGACACACTAGCGCTCAAGCGTGGTGAACGAGCGATGGTGATTGGCGCAGGTACAGGTGCTGGCAAAACAAAGGCGTTTTATATCCCTGCCCTAGCCCATGTTGCTCAAACGCTGATCACTAACCGGCACCATACGGTAAAGGTGATAGCCATTTATCCGCGCAATGAATTGCTCAAAGACCAACTTACCGAAGCCGTCTCGGAAGCAGCAAAGCTAGACGGATTACCGCGCCCGATTACGATTGGTGCATATTACGGTGATTCCCCATACAGTACGCAGTATGAACCCAAATGGGCAAAACGCGGCGACGGCTTTCTGTTTCCCATGATGAAATGCACCAATTCCATTGATACGGGAGTGTGTGGAGGTGATTTGATCTGGTCAGACGCGGATCGAAAACGCGGTCAAACGCGCTTAACCTGTGAGCGATGCCATTTTCAGATTGATGAGCAGCACTTGATGTTTGTACGTGATACGATGCGCGATAGCCCGCCAGATATTCTGTTTACAACAACAGAAATGCTCAATCGAATGCTGGCACGTGCGAATGAACATCATCTAATTGGCATTGGAACGACTCCACCTAGACTATTGTTACTAGACGAAATCCACACATATGAAGGACTCAACGGGGCACAAGTTGCCTATTTGCTGCGGCGCTGGCGGAATGCGTGCGGCTACGGCAAACCACATCCATTGAGCATCGTGGGTCTATCTGCCACACTCACAGAAGCAGAGACATTCTTCGCCAACCTAACTGGGCTAGAACCGCACGCTGTACGTTATATCGCTCCACAAGATGATGAATTAGTTCCACAAGGGATGGAATATAATCTCGTCTTAAAAGGCGATCCGGCTTCCGGTGCGGCTCTGCTCTCTACGAGTGTGCAGACAGCGATGCTGCTCGGTCGCGTTCTCGATCCTCTGAGCGATCCAGTTTCCCATCAGATCTATCCGTCCAAGGTCTTTGCCTTCAGTGACAACCTTGATGTCATTAACCGTTGGTATCGAATTCAGGACGATGCAGAGAGTAAAAAACTAAGTCGCTATCGGGGGTTACAGAACCTATCTGAAGCGCAGTATCTCGCTGGACAAGACTGGCGCTTGCCCCGAATGCTGGGTCACGATCTCGATCAGTCGATGCGCTTGGAACGCACAACTTCCCTCGATCGAGGGGTTGATTCTTCAGCTACGTTGGTGATTGCGAGCAGCACACTTGAAGTGGGATTCAATGATCGGCAAGTAGGCGCAGTCATTCAGCACAAGTCGCCACGAGGCATGGCATCCTTTCTGCAACGAAAAGGACGTGCTGGACGCCTCACGGTGACACGCCCTTGGACAGTCGTAATCACATCGGCGTATGGGCGGGATCGCTATGCTTTTCAACATTCAGAAATGTTGTTTGAACCCATTCTGCCGCCATTGGATTTACCGATCGACAATGACTATATTCGTAAAATTCAAGCCGCTTATGCCACGCTTGATTGGCTAGCCAACCAACTTAGCAGCCGAGAAGATATATGGCAGTTGTTGAAAAACCGCAAAGATAATGCTCTGCGGAAGCAAATGATGGCAGCCGTCGAGGGCGTTCTAGACGGCACGACTCATGGGCAATTCTGCATCGAACTGAGCAAGGCGCTCAATATTTCTCAAGATAATCCCGCGTTTTACAGCTTACTCTATAGTGAACCTCGCTCGGTTATGTTTCATCTGCTGCCCACCCTCGCCCGACAGTTGAAGACGGTGTGGCGACAAGTCGAAATTGGCGACAACCAAACACTTATCATCAATAGAGAACCAGATGTCACGAGTCCGCTGCCTGACTTTGCACCGACCAACTTATTCAGCGATCTAAACTTGCCTGAGGTGCAAATTCAACTTCCCTATAAAGATGGTGATGCCCAACCAAGTATGTCCCTCGGTATCATGTTTAGTGAATTTGCGCCCGGCAAAGCCAATGAGCGCTATTCGCGCAAGGGACAGCGAAACGCAGCTCTCTGGTTGGCACTGCCGGATGAAAGCGAAACTTCTCGCGGTAAATGTGCGCTCTCGACCCTGAGTATCAAATGCGATCAAGTGCCGATTCAGGTGGAACTGGATGGAGAAACAGTCAATGTGTATCGCCCCCATTTAATCACACTTGAACCGCTACCCACTAGGCTGAAACCAACGACAAACGCCTTCATGACATGGCGTTCACATTTCGCTCCCCGCCTTGAAAGCGATGGTGGCATCTTGCAGCTTGCGTCTAAATCGCCATGGCGACAGTTAATCCATCGATCCACTGTTTATGCACAGAGTCAATTGACATGGGTGAATGTCACTCGAATTGGCACAGGCGTGAAGGTTGATAAGGTGTTCGCCAATGGGGATCGATCTCATCAAGAAATTGAGTTTGTGGAAGGCGAAGATATACCGACCGCGCTTGGCTATCAAATTCCAGTCGATGCCTTACGCTTCGACTTTCATGCATTAGATATCCCTCAACTCTTGAGCTTGCCGACTTGGGAGCAACTACGTATACATCTGATGCCCCAGTTGTTTCGTTACCGATTGCTGAATGATCGGCGACTCCGTGATGCGGGGTTAAACCTGTTTGAGATCGATTGGCTTTGGCAGATTGAGTATTCGATGGTGATTGCGACTGCTGTGGGTGCGCAAACTTCAATTCGCTCTGCTGCAGATGAGGTAGCAGTCAACCGCAAACGCTTTGCAGAGCGAACCATGAGCGTTATTTTTCAATCACAGACCCTCGACGGGGAACAGATCCGCGAAGGGAAGCTGGAAGGCAATCTCAAAACATATCTCGAACTTCAAGCTGTGAAAGACGCGCTTGCTGACGGAGTGCGCGTGCTGTGGGAACCGATGCCGAACGATCTCGCAGACTGGTTGCAGCAGGTATATGCCTCATCGATAGGCGCAGTTCTATTCACGTCAATTGTGGGCTTTGTCGAGAACATCGCTGAAAGTAATCTGACTATGGATATCGATGGCAACACAATTTGGATTTCGGAAACGACACCGGGCGGTATTGGCTTGGTTCAGCGGATCGCTGAGGCGATTGCTTTACACCCGCGTGACTTTGATATGCAGCTTCGCGATACCTTGCGCCACTGTGATCGTCAACATTTGGCGCTGCAATTGAGCGCTGTTGCGGATCAAGTATCGATTGGAAACCAGCACCTTGCGGAAGGCTTCAGGAAGTTGCGCAATTCACAAGACTTGCGAGATTTAGCGCATTCGCGGGAACAGTTGGCGGAAACCCTCGATAGTCTAGGAATTCCTGCCACAAGAGATGTGATTGTCTCAATCAACACCAAGTTTCTGCGTCCAAATTCGTTGGACGACACTGACCAATTGGCTGCGAAGCTGGCGCAACGTTGGCTTGAGGAGGAGCGTCGGTTACGCTGTACAATCGATCTCCGCGTGATGGCAGTAGCGGCCAGGCGAATACCGGAGATTGATGCCGAAGTGCAAACCGTATTTCAACGAATTGGCGGAGCTGATGTCATTGTCAGTGAAGAACAGACTTTTAATGTGCTGCAATCGATGTTATGGATGGACTGCCAAGATAGCTGCCCGGAATGTATCCAATACACCTCGCACTTTGCCGAACATCCCATGCCATCGCGTGCGCTGCTCCGCGCCTTACTTGACCAGCACGTCGAGGCAGTTGCCTACGGGGTGGATGGATGGTTGGACACGATGCAGAATTCCTTACAGGACCATTACGAAGTTTTTGTAAGCTGTACTCAAGAAGAGGTCAGCGATTGCAAAGCTCACTTGTTGGAAACAATAGTCCAACCGGTTGATATTGGTTTTCAGATGCTCTATCCAATCATTGAGCGAGTCGAACATAGCGCTGACGGTTGGTTATTTGCTTTGTCGCTACGAGAAATGGTGGGAGAGTAAGCTGTTGCCATCTCGCGTTATCTCGACCACCGCACGTATTCGTTCATTACAGCTTGCCGAGTGCCTGTCATCTTTGTTGGCGCTGGAACTGCTCGTGCCAAGCCCTCATTATTATCTGATATCTCCTTGGATTACTGATTTCGTGATCATGAATAATGGTTTTGGGCAATATCGGGCGCTGCTGCCAGATCGACTTGACCGAGAAGTACGTTTGTCGATGCTGCTGCGTGCGCTCCATGAACGCGGAGCAGTGCTACATGTTCTGACACGCACTGACAGCATTGCTTTCGTGAATGCCCTGCCAGTCTCGCAGCGAATAAAGGTCAAATGGTCAGAGCAGCTCCACGAAAAGACATTCGCCTGCAAGAATTTCCTAATCGATGGTTCTATGAATTTCACCTACACAGGCGCAAATCGATCTGATGAAAAAGTAAGAATTGAAGTGGAACGTGGTGCAGTCAACCAAGCACTTCTTGAAGCTGAAACTCGTTGGGAGAGTGCGGAATGACCCTCGTCATCGCTTCCAGTGCTGAACAATTCGAGTTTCTTAAGCAGTTTCGTAACCATGAGGAAGGCAACCTCAGCACCTACCAACTGAAATACAAGGATGAGCGCGTAAACGCATTGGCAAATCGACTGACTCAAGGACAACCTTCTGTATTGCATTACCGAGGTCCAGAGAAAATTTCATGGATGATTGTTGGCGGCGGGGCGCGAGAACTCGAACGTACTATGGAACGAGTTGCGCGGTTTGTCGTCCCAAGTTATGCCGTTTTTGCGGAAAATATCACTCGGCGTTTGAAGTTTGATACGAGCAAAGGGGTGGAACTACACCGGCTAGGGGCGATACTCTATCCAAATGGATTCTACCGACTGGATTCACCGCTCAAACATGGCGATGAAATCCTTGAGCGACTTATGCTCTGGTTGCGAATGGAACATACCGCTGAACGCGGTGTGCAGCGCGCCAGGGAATCCCCAACGTACCACCGCTTGTATCATCAATTTCAAGAGTCGTTGGCAGCACACGATTGGGCGACCGCCGAAGAACTTATCGTCCAAGTCCAGCGCTTAATGCTGACACAGGCAGAAAATATCCATTTTATGCGCCTGCGTTTGTTGGCAGCACAGCAGCAGTGGGACCGTATTTGGAATTATCCGCGCCGCGCCGAATTAGTCACCGGACGAGTCCCGCGTGAAGTGCGTGCTGCCCTGCTCACAAGTTTCTATGTCGCGCATTTAGTGCAGGCTGAAGATGAAGGCAACTGGACGCAAGCGTTAGCCACCTTTGGCAACGAAAGCATCGCACTCGGCAAACTACTGACTATACGGGATAACATCACGCAACCTGCCGTAATGCGCGTTTTTGCGTATCAAGCTGTCTATGAAGGGAATCATGCCGAGTTTACAAACTTGCGTGCGCTCGCAGGAGATGTCGAGTCTCGGCGCGTAATGGGCGCGCTCGAGCTACTGCTGCCACGCCCTGACCCCGCAGTTGCCGCCCGTTCCGCTAGCGATCGAGTGAGAGATGCGCTCTATCGAGGGCAATATGATCTGGCGTTGGCAAGCGCAGATGAACTCGCTGATCATGTGGAGCGGTTGTCCGTGCGTGTCAAAGTTGCCAGTGAGAGTGACGACGACAGTTTCATTGAAACTGTGATTGCCGAGCTAGAAGCCCTTTATCCCGAGGATCGTGTGCTGCTTGTGGACAGCTACCACATAGGGCGTAAAATCACCGAGTTACAGGAGCGTTTCACCTCTAGAACCACACAAGGCAGTGGCGAAATCACGAACTGGGCAGACTGGTTGGCGGCGGCACTGGCTCAACCGCAGGACATCCGACTGGAAGCGGCATTAGACGCTCTACGTATTAATGCACAGGAGCTGAGAGTCACGGTAAGTGACGTAGAGAAGCTTCACGATCAACTACAGTCGGTGTGGATCACCGTCGAACACCAATGGCAACAATTGCGTTGGTCGATACTGAAAGAAGCAGTCATTGCTCTAACAACTGATTTTCTGAATGACCCCGACTTCCCAAATCCCGCGACGTACTTCAGTGAGATTTATGAGATTCTTTATGTCCTCGCGTGGGAGCAGGAAGATCGCACAGATACGGGTAAACGACGTTTGCTTCGTCTAGCGGAAGCGCGTTTGGCTCACCAACCGCATTTGGTAGAAACCACTGCCAGCCAACTGCTAGATAGGTTCACACAGCCCATCCCCAAATTGGAGTCTCTGGTTATCGAAGTATTCGAGCTGCTGGGTGACTATGGCGTACAACCTCAGCGGTTGGCAGACTGCTATCGGCGCTGGATGCCCGCAATCATCGATCTACCCACCTGCGATCTAACTTCCGTTGCTGTCTGGTCGGACTATCATCGTTGGATTCAACCCGGCGATGATCTTGTTCGCTTACTGGAAAACGCACGCCAGCGCCTAAACACCGAAGCTCTCGATCCCATTGGCAATCTGCCTGAAGGGTACAGCATCGCCATTTTTACGCTGCAAAAGTCGAGTGCAGAGCGGGCAATTCGACTGCTTTCTGAAAGAAATCCGAAACTCGGTGTACGCGGTTATTACGAAACTCATCCCAACGAAATGATGAAGTCTGCGGCGCGAAACGCAGATAAGATCATTATTGTTACCTCGTGCATTACCCACGCGGTCACGTTTGCGATTGAACCGCTAGGAGGAGAGCGAATAGTCCCGTGCAATTACCGGGGAACCGATTCGATTTTAAGAGCGATCGAAAACGCTGTCATTTGAACTGAGCTTACCCCTGAACCGATCTTGATACGTCTGCATGGGCGCTAATCGCACGCTTGAGGTGATAATAATTGTGGAGGGTACGCAGAAAAACGTATTCGCGTTTGCCAAGCTTCAGCAGGTCGGGATTGGCGCGCCCCTCACACGCAGGACATACACAGTGGAATGGTTCATAAATATAGGTTGTTTGCTTATAACGACCTCGTGTTGGCGGAATCCGATGGCGCTTGAACGGGTCGCTAGAAAAAATCACATTGAACATTGCCGCCTTTGCGGGACGTGCTGAGTCAATGGATCGAACACCAAGCGCGTGTAACGTTGGAGCGATACGTTCTCCAGTCACTCCGAAAATGTGGACGCCAACCCCAACGACACGCTGCACTGCTTGGATCCGCTCGGCGATTTGTTTATTGTTGAATAGAAACGCCAGTGAGCCGATGGCGAAACGTGTATAGCCCATTTGCTTGAGTTCATGCGCTGAATATATAAGACTGTCTAAATCATACCCTTGCACAATGCCCATCAACTCGACGTTTTTGGGCAAACCATATCGCGTTGCAAAACCGCGAAAATCGGCGGCATTTGCTAACGTCTGATGTATCAATCGGTCACGCTCGTTAGAGGTCAAGCGAAGATTGATCAAAGGATAATCGAGTTGGCACAGGGTTACATTGCAGGTCACTCCATCGATCATCCTGAGTTGGCGCTCAAATACTTGACGCTGCGATGGACTAACGCCGATAACAGTATGTCGAAAACCCCCGCTGTCCACGATAAGCGATTGTGGCATTATGCCTAGATGTCGCACCTTCCACCGAAATGCAACGGATGTTGGACTAACCAGCATGGCGCAGTCATCATCGTACTGCGGATAGATGGGATCACCTGGATACCAGGCAACATAGAAACGCATTTGATTACCCTCATCTCTCAGAAGCACTATACTTTATCCACTATCGGTGGGTAGAGTTTGCGCTGGCTTCATTCCTAATTCCCCTGTATCATTGACACCTAGAGTATCACAAGTCGCACAGTTGTCGAAAAATTCGGCGTTTCTGAGGGTGAGGAATGCATATGCTCTTTAGAACCGTTTACGGTCCAGAATTGAAGTCGCTCTATCAATATATCTGTAGTTCAAGGGAACCACTGAGCCGTCAACACATTATCAAGGCTTTCATCCCAACATCCAAAGGCGGCGAAAACGGCGCATCACCGCAAAATGTGGAGGATGGACTTTCATTTCTCGTTTCGAGCCATTTGATTGAAGAACACGAGGGGTTCTTTGTGGGTAATCGTATCAATGCTCCTTTTCCCCTTGCTCTCCTAAAAAATCTGCGTGATGTCGAGCGTGGCACCTTACAATCCAGACACCCGCTTGATCCTCAGTACAGCGCTCTACTGCACCACCTATTTATGTCACCTGACTTGCTTTATTCGGACAATCTACATGCACGAGCCAACAGCATAGAGGATATCAAGAAATTAGGAGGTATCAGCAAAGAAAAAATTCAGGCATGGAAGCGTGTGATGGAGTATCTTGGACTAGGTTACCGGATAAATCGTGGCTTTATGTGTGCAATTGCGCCTGCTCTCCTAATGCCTATTATAGAGACCTTGCCTGAAGGACAAGTGACACTGCAACGTTTCTTTGAGCATACCCTAGATCGCTTTATACCCTATCTGAACAGCTCAGGGGATGTCGCTCAGCCGATACGTCAGCCCCTCTTATATCTCGCAGAAATCAGACAGATAGAGTTGTCACCACTCCAAGATTCGCCTCACAAAGCCTATTTCCAACCCAACAATCTACGGCAAATCAAATGGGAGCGGGCTCATGCCACCGTTTGATATGCCATGTCTTAAACCTGAGGGTTTGTCAGTCTTTACACAAACGCCGGAACAACGGTTGCTACTTGGGGAAGATTGGTTCAATTCGACCCATATTCCTATGGGGCTACGCCGATTCGTGCGTGATAAGCCACAATGGGTGACCGAAGAAGAACTCTTCGTCCATCTGCAAGACACACAACGATACGTGGGCAACCGCGTCATTGCGCTATACGGAGCAGCAGGATCAGGTAAGTCGGAGTTGATGACATGGATGGAGCAGCGCTTTGCCCACCTTGATCCGCAGCGCCCAGTAATCCGCATTTCACGAACCGAACTTGACGTGCTGAGCGTCATTAACCGGATGAAGCATCTGCTCACAGGCGATTACTTCTCGGATGCTACTGTTCAACGCTGGGAGGAGATGCGTCGTAAACCGCGCACTTTATCGAAACTGCTTGTACTGCACGCCCTCGAGAGATTGCTTGATTCAGATGATCTGATCAATGCCTTATTCTATCGCTTGATCGACATTGTTGAACCGCAGGTCAAGCAGGTGCTTGAACGGGTAGCAGGACGCGAAGCGCTCGATATTGTGATGCGGGATGATTTTGAGACCGTGCGAATTGATATTGCCATCGCGCTGCCGTTTGAGTTTGAAGTATTTCGACAACATTTGCTTGATGGTTTCCGTGAAATGATGCTTGAAAATATGAGCATCCGAGAGACATTGAGCGCCCTTTCGAACCATTTCACTCAGCGACAGCAGCGACCTATCCTATTGATCGATGATCTTGTCCAATCAATCAACTTGTTCGCCACCGAATTTCTCGATTGGTTCACCACGCTCGATCAAGGAAACTGGGATGTTTTGATCGGGATTACCCCCGCGTCCTTCCAGTACGACATGCGTGGAAGAGAATTACTGGATCGCCTCAATCATCTCGATACGTTCGACGACCGTGTAGAAAAACTGTGGTTGTCAGACGAGCAGGGCTTTGAATCGTACTTTCTGACTGAGGCTAATTGTACTGCATTGGCACTTTCCTACTTACAGTCCTTCCGTCGTTTTAATCACATTGAATGTGCGCAGTGTCCCGCGCTCGCTCGCTGCCGGTCACTTCAGCATGAGGATGCCTATCTACTTGCGCCATTCACAGAGATTGCGCTTCTACGGTTATTTAGAAGTTTACCCGCCACCAAAGGCAAAGTTCGAGCCTTCATCATCGCACTACGCTTTGTTCTCGAAGCTTTGGTGGACGGTCAAGCCCTCGCCGATACATTCGCATCGGTCGCAAAAACTGAACTCTTCGTTGAAAGCGACACTGCTGCAAGTGATGATCTGCTTAAATGGTATGCTAAAGGCGATGCACATCAAGTTGACCATATTCTCGATTTTTTCAGTATGCCGCGCCCCTTGAGTCTTACCATGACTTCACTCGACAAAGCATTTCTGCCTGAATCGAACAACGCTAATCTCGAGGCTCAGGATGATGAGACACATTTTGCAGTGCGGGATTGGCTTGAAGGTCAAGACGTTAATCGTCAAATGCTACAAAAGCTTCGCAAAGGGATCAGCTTGTGGTTACGAAATGTGCAGACCCCGATTGCTTTAGCCTCGATCCATCATCCCCACATTGCGCGTCCCCATCGAATTTTGCGGGATGCAAGGGTAGAAATGGATACTGCCCCACCGATTGCACTTCAAGACATTGACCAGTTTGAAGGAGTTGAGGTTTCACGCAGCATCGGTCATCTAGCATTTCTATTTGTGCAAGTGAGCGAAGCGGGCGGGCGTGTGCAATCGCAAGTGGATCGCAGTATTGCTCAAGACCCGCGCACTCTACATCTTATTTGGCAAGCTGAACGCTATATGGAAAAACGTCGCCAGTATCTTGAGAATCAAATTGGCATCCCGCTCGATGAATTTGCCTTGCTGGTGTATGCCTTACGTTTGCTGCTAAATGGTTCGCCGACACAAACGATTTCTGAGGTATGGACAAGATTATCGGACTCGCTGCCAGCACTCCACGAGCATCTGCGCTATTTTATTGCTCCGCTTCCAACCCATCTTGTGAAAGTAATCGACAAGTTGTTCAACGATTTCTTCAAGCTGCGTGATAATCTTTATGATATTCCACGCATTATCTATCTCCTGCAAAACCTTACCGTTGAGGCACTCTTGCGTCGGCTATACCTGATTCCTTGGGAGAACATCGATGAGGTGTTCTATTTGGGTAATCTGCCGCTGCGTGCCGTTGTTGAACGACTGAATGTTCAAATTCGCGAAACGCTTAGCGCGTTTCACAATGCGTCGCCGAGTGCTGTAATGCGACTTTCTGCCAGCGATCGTGAAGTCCTCGGCAGGTTACAGCAAGGGGACGACGTTCCTCTTGGAGCTATACCAACGACCAGTTGGCAAGACTTCCACGACAAAACGCCGGATTTTTATCGCCGAATGCATGTTGTTATGAGACCTGAGTCAGATTGAGAGGCACAGATTGAGCGATTGTGTTGCTATCGTTAGTGGTGGCATGGACAGCGTAACCTTACTCTATTACTTAGTCAAGGTTAAAGGGCGTCAACCCGCAGTGATCAGTTTCAAATATGGGCAGAAGCACGTCAAAGAAATCACATTAGCTGGCGAACATGCTCGCCTCTTGGGATTGACAGATCATCTTGTCTGCGATCTTTCACACATGCGCGATTTATTCAAAACATCCGCGCTCGTTTCTAGTGATCTTGCTGTTCCCACCATGCAGCAAGTACAAGGCGATTCGCAACCAGCGACTTATGTACCCAACCGTAACATGATTTTTCTTTCGCTTGCTGCTGCTTACGCGGAAAGTCATCAGGCAAGCGAAGTGTTCTATGGCGCACAAAGGCACGATCTTTACGGGTACTGGGATACGACACTTGAGTTTCTGGAACAAGTCAATCAAGTGTACAGCTTGAATCGAAAGACTCCGATTCGCATCGAAGCCCCATTCGTTACCCACAGCAAAGCAGATATTTTGCGCGAAGGTTTTGCGCTTGGTGTTGACTATGGAAAAACGTGGTCATGCTACCAAGGTGACAGGGTTGCATGTGGCATCTGCCCTACCTGCGCCGAGCGTTTAGCAGCGTTTAAAGAAGTTGGGGAAACTGACCCGGTACCGTATCAATCCTAGTTCCTAGGCGAAGGGATTTTCATGAACAACAAAACACAGGCACAGTATTCGATCTGGTTCTTGCTGATCGTTATGGTGTTCATTACGTGCCTGATCACAGCGAATATCATCGCTGTCAAGCTGATTGATCTGGGTGGACTGATTCTGCCAGCCGGGATTATCATCTTCCCAATGAGTTATATCGTCGGAGATATTCTGACAGAGGTATACGGCTTTCGCCGTGCGCGTCGGGTCATCTGGCTTGGTTTTGTGTGCAACGTCATTACAGTTATAGCTATCGTAATCGCGCAAGCGCTTCCCTCAGCCGGCTTTTGGGATGGGCAAGCGGCGTATGATCGCATCCTTGGGTACACGCCCCGATTGCTGCTGGCATCATTCGTCGCTTTCCTGGTCGGAGAATTCGCCAATTCCTATATACTGTCGCGCTTGAAAGTCGCGACCAAGGGAAAATGGCTGTGGCTGCGCACCATTACATCAACGATTGTTGGTCAGGGTCTGGATTCGTTCATCTTCATCTTTATCGCCTTTTGGGGAACCTCACCACAAGATGCGCTAATCAGCGCAATGGTCGCTCAATGGTTATTTAAGGTTGCTTATGAAGCAGCAGCTACGCCGCTCACCTATGTGGTCGTCAACTTCATTAAGCGGCAAGAAGGCATTGATACCTACGACCGGGATATTTCGTTCAATCCGCTTTCTCTAGCGGAATAAGCCGCTTTACAAAGGGGAGCAACTCGTCAATCGATTTGACGAGTCGTTCCCCTTCACCGCATAGACCCCAGATTAGGTTGTTCATCCAGCGAAAATCATCACTAATACCGATGCAAAGCTTCCCTTTGGCGAACATATAGCCTAATTCACCACAAGTTCCTGAATCGTGATCAGCGCCAGTGAGGAGAGCAACGCAAGCATCACATGAATCCAAGGCTTCGAGATCGGCACGAAAAATTCGCCTCCGATTTAGCGGTTTATCTTTATCCACCAAACCTGCATCTCGATGCGGGAGATAAGTCGCATAACCAGCCGTTTCCAAAGCACTCGCAATTTGCTCAAGATACCAACGTTCGTGGGTATTAAACAGTGGACCAGCAACGTAGAGAGTCGGCATCAAGTACTTCCTAACTGTCATGACTGAGTATCGAAGGATGGTAGTTGAAGTTGATCGGTGATCTTCACACTGCGCCAATTATAGTCCAACCGCCCTGACGCGACAGTTTTTTCCATCAATTGGTAGAACATGTAATTGTTATGAAACCCGCGCCGACGATTGCGATTATTGCGGCGGAAGATGAGTACTTCGATCCGAGCATCTCGGCAAATCTCACAGTCGCAGTCTTCCCAAGGACGATTTTCCAATGTGGCTCGGTATTCAGGTATTATACTAATAGGAAATTTCGTACCGATTGCTGTTTTATAGTCCAACACCGCATTGAGGCAAACATCGACAGAACATTGATTGCGATCCAGCGCTCGTAGGGATGCTAAAGCTTGTGTTTCGAGATGTCGCAAACGACCCGCCTCTTCGCCACTTACTCCCTGTCGAATATGGCGTTCGACCTCAGGAACACGGATAGCTGCATATAAGCCATCCCTGCCAAGGTAATTCTGTCCCATTCGCATCCAAGCTTGACGCAGATATGATGCGCTATCAACCGAGTCTATTCCCACCTCGATAAATTGATTGATTGAATCTAGGCGCGCAACGCCAAAGAGATGTATCCGCGCCTTATTGCGCGGGACTACAGATCGAATCGCGCGTGCTATCTCGAGGATGTATGGGGTTTTGCTGCGTACTTGCCCACCGATCCCTAAATAGGTATACCCCCACTGAACGTACTTGATAGCTGCTTCGGCGTACTGCTTCGGATTCATCCCTTGCAGCGCACCAACCGCAACCCAATCAGGTTTCCGTTCTTGGTAGCCTTCAATGAACTCTTGCGCGTTCCGCATTGTGATGTCATAACGCCGCCGCTGCCCTTCCTCATCGGATGCGCCAAAGAGCAAGTGGTCAGCCGACACACCGAAATCAAAGCCGAGATCGGTGTAATAATTGAGCAATTCATCTGTCGAGTATGGCGGTTCATCTTGAAGAAGATAACTGAACGCTCCGCAATCACCAAGTACGGGGAAGTCTCTAGGGACACGCAAGTAATTGTGTATGCCTGCAACTTCATCGATTACAGCGCGCTTACGCTGAGGTTTTTCTGCAACTGCTCGCGAGACCAATAATCCATCATAGTTTGGCGCACTATAGCCTTGCTGATCTTTGAACATTTGATGTGCATACACTTGATTCGACCATGTACCACTGACACCCGTGTGGGTATCAGTTACAAAATTATAGTCGGGGTCAACCATGTCATCCCAGTCGGGGATGAAGAAACGCAGTGATTTTTGGTCGACCTGCTCGCGCCATCGATCCGGCAGGCGAATCAGGTGATTCACTTGTTCGCGTCGGTCAATCGGCTTGGGCTTGACCGCTTTAGGCGGTAGAGGTTCATCCAGCAGCGCGAACAGATCGCTATGCTCATCTATCAACGCATCCCAGAACACCTCACCGTCTGTCGCTAAGTGGCGCAAAATGCGTCCGATCAGTTCACCCTTCAAGCCCACCATCCCGCAGTGAAAGCGTTTGGCGTGCTCATTCATCAAGGGAATAATACGGACACCACTCGGTATCCGTTTCGCGGAACCGGCACTGGCAAAAAAGATGGTCGGGGCGGCGAACATCACCGTTTGATCAAGCTGTAGCGCGCTCAAATACTGCTCCCCTAACGCGACAAGGATCAGGTTGGCAGGCTGCTGAAACAACTGACGCACATCATCGGGGATGCCAAGGTGATTCGACCATTCGACAATTTCGCACGTCTTCATCGTCTGAAAGGTGCATTCATACGGTGCAATAGTCGTATCACCCCCGATCAGCCCATAGCCAGCCGATACAATGCGGAGATCGATCTCATAAGCGTCGTTTTCGCGTAGGACTTCAATTCCACGCATCAACCGCACATGCTGCTGTCCGGTATACATGGCTTTTGCAAAATCTAAGTAATCGCCTAGTTCATGTTCTTTCGCTTGGAGTTGTTCACTGTCAAGGCGGAAATCTTCTTGGGTTAATTGAAAGGGAGCGTCCTGTTTTTCGCCAGTGCAGGAGGTTAGGACAACAATACGTCTTAAATCAGAATTCATAACACATCACTGTTTTGTAGGTGAACTGAAGTGTGGATGATACCTAAACGCTTGAGAGGAAAACAGGTACAGTTCGCTGCCTCAAACGGAATCGATGCCAAAAATCGCCAACTACAATAATCTGGTGCGCACTGAATGGCGCACCGAATTCATGGCAAATAAGTCCGAGGCTACTAATTTGCCTGTTTACGCTTCCAAGTTCTGTTTGTTAGGTTCAGGGTATGAGGTGAGTTGTGTCGTTTCCGAAATGAAATAGGGGCGCAGCAAATGGGAACCGTTGATAATTCCGGACATGCTTTCGCGCTCCAATTGCGGTCGAAAAAGGCATTCACTAGCCCAAAATGCGGTCAACGGGGCGAAAAAAGACAATCTCTCGCTCCAACACCCCGCTGAGAGCAGTGTGTTTTTGTGGGTTCAGGATGTCAAGCGACCTGCGGCACGTCTGTCTACAAGTAGTTGCGAATCAATTAGGGGAACGGATATAGTTCTCAAATGAGGTTCGTTGATGTGCGCTGGGGATCACGATGCTGGATCGATCGTTAGAGTGGGAATTTCTTCGGTTAGAAGGTTTACAGAAGTTAACCGGGATCATGGCGTATGACTGGGATCTGTATATTCTCAAAGAGTTGATCGACAATGCCTTGGATGCAGACGAGGCAGCACTGCGCCGACCTGACATCAAGGTACTGATGAGCTACGGGCAGACCTACAGCGGCGCGCGTAGAGAATATGATCCGACACTGACGGTTGAAGTCAACAATAGCGCTCTTTTTCCAGTGGATCGTGTGATGAGGGTGTTTAGTCCCGATGCGCGCTTTTCAACCAACGACTACTACAAGTATCCAGCGCGTGGCGCTCAAGGGAATGCGCTCAAAACAATCTTGGGTATCCCCTATGCGCTGCACTACCACTATTTTGGAAACTACAATC
>Ga0163154_10002438_pt1 | contig 27231 bp, 18 predicted proteins | sample OliLakLV19MP9P1_FD_148649 | JGI IMG/M metagenome (GOLD analysis project Ga0163154, IMG submission 148649) | Freshwater microbial mat bacterial communities from Lake Vanda, McMurdo Dry Valleys, Antarctica - Oligotrophic Lake LV.19.MP9.P1 | ecosystem: Environmental > Aquatic > Freshwater > Lake >... | reverse complement strand
CTTTAATTAATTGTTTAAATCCATCAACGATATTAAATTGAGATACCAGTAAATGTTTAAATTCTCCGGGAGCCTTCTGTTTGTATAAAAAATTAAATACACGTTTTAATTCTGCATTCAGTTCGGCATTGGAACTAAGCATCCCAATATCTGAATAAATGCCTGCAGTTTTCTCATTAAAATTACCTGTACCGTAGAAAGCATAGGTTTTGGTTTCCCCATTTTTTACACGGGTTATTAAGGCTGTTTTTGCATGCACTTTTATGTCGGGCAAACTATAAAAAATTTCTACGCCAGCTTCGTTCATTTTAGCGGCCCACAGGAGGTTGTTGGCTTCGTCAAACCTGGCTTTTACTTCTACAAATGCTTTTACTTTTTTACCATTCTTAGATGCGCTGATAAGGGCATTTACAATATGCGAATCAGCTGCTACCCTATAAAAAGTAGCCATAATTTCTGTTACAAAGGGATCGAGAACAGCCTGGTTAAAAAATATTAATACATGATCGTAGGATTGGTAGGGGAAATGCAGAATGAAATCCTGCGTATCCATGGCATCGAAATAATTGCTAAAACCGGAAAGTGCTTTATGCTTTAGTGGCTTCCATCTTTGCTGTTCCAATGCTGGTTTTACAGGGTTTGGAAAACCAAAGAAATCACTCATGTTTTGATACCTTCCTGTTGAAGTCATTTCTTCTTTTTCCAATCCAAAATGTTGTTCGCAAAATTCAATAATGGCTTTGGGCATTTTGGGGTCGTATTGAAATCTTGAAGGTGCACCAAAAGCCCGCTGCTTAAGACTTTCCTTCATTTGTATTGCAATCTCTCCCGAATCTTCATCAAGATTAATACCTGCATCCCGGTTAATCTTTATCGAAAAAAAATTTTTGACAGAAAAATCTAAAAATAGCTGCCTGGCACCGATCCTGATGATGTCATCAAGATAAATGATATAATGAGTAGCTCCAATTTGGGGCAATAGAATAAATCGGGGCAGGGCCTGGGTTGGGATGTTTAGCAAAAGCAATTGATCCGCCTGCCTTTTTTGTACCAATTGACAAATAAAATATAAAGCACGGTCTTCTAAAAAAGGTATTTGCTCAGAATGCAAACTAATAGGTTGCAGAAATGAAACTACATACGTATTAAAATACTCGTTTATGAAATCAATATGTTTGGCATGCACTTCATGATCTTGCTGATAAAGTACGATTTTATTTTTTTTCAGTTCGGGTACAATATTATTGACCATGATACTTCTTAAAAAACCAGCCTGTCTTACCGTTTCTTTTCGAATGACAGATAATATTAAACCATACGATGAATTCTCTTCTTCGTTGTGGTAACCAAGCTTATCCAATGTTTCTAAATAGGACACCCTGACTCTATGGAATTCATCAAGATTTGAAGCATGGATGGCAATGAACTTTATCCTTTCATAAAGGGGCAACTTAACATCAAGCGCTTCTTCCAACACTCTTTGATTAAAACTTAACCAGCTTAAATCCCGGTTGAAGTAGCGTTTTTTTGCTGATATCATGATAGACCATTTAAATTAAAAAAAGAATTTATTTATGAACGGCAGAATAAATGAATGTAAACAAACTATTAATAAAACAGGTTCTTAACGAGCGAAAATAATCATGTTTACTTAAATAGGGAAGCTGCTGCCGTGGTTCGTGTCCCCACGAACCACACTATCCAGCAACGTTCTTTCTTAAAATGAACCGCAACTGCTTTTAAAAAGAAGTTATCCTGTAATGATCCATGATACCGAAATACTTTTCGGTGGGGACACCGACCACGGGGCAGAATATCCTTCATTCAATTTAGTATAGGAATTGCGGTGGCCTTATATCCAAACTCACTTTCTTTTATCGTTTATTTAGTTTGCTAAAAGGTATTAAAAACAGGGTTGGGTTTTCTTATTATTTTTAGTTTTCACGCTATTCAAAATACTGGTAGGTGGAAACACCGACCACGGAAGCACAAGTACCGTAGTTACAGGGTTTGGATGAATGCAATTTAATAACCTAAGCGCAGGTATGTCTAAAAAAATTATATGCAAGTAAAAGGCGCAGGCTCTGCAAACCAGGCGCAGGAATGAGGCGTGGGCAAAGTGCGATGGGCTTACTTTGCCATCCAGTTAATACAGAGCGATAATAAAATAAAAACAACAAAGCCTTTCAGGGGGCGTTTATATTTTAAGAAGCAAATTGTTTTTTTAATTCTACATGGCTGGAGCCCTGCGCCTGTGGGAAAAATTTTAGTTGAACAATATTGATTAATATGCATCAAATTTGTATCAATTATATTATATAAACTTTCAACAGTAATCCATAAAACCCTTTCGGCATTAAACTTGCCACTATACATATCCGCCTGAAATACAACAAAATAAAAGGCAGGATTGACATATTGACTAATTATTAAACAAACTATGAGTAATCAATTTTTTATACAAGGTTCCGAAGATGAAATGGAGTTTATGCCAATCATCCCTTTAAATGAAGATGACATTGAAGACAATGATACACAGGTGATACCCGACGAAATACCGCTGTTGCCGTTGCGCAATACGGTGTTGTTTCCAGGAGTGGTTTTACCCATTACAGTTGGCAGGGATAAGAGCTTAAAAGCGGTAAGTGATGCTTATAAGGCTGACAAATTGATAGGTGTAATAGCGCAAAAAGACAGTAGCGTGGAAGAGCCAACCGTTAGCGACCTGGAAGAAATTGGCACAGTGGCTAAAATTGCCAAAATGATTAAAATGCCAGATGGTGGCACTACCATTATTATACAAGGTAAAAAGAGATTTAAGGTAGAAGAAATAACCTCGGACGAGCCATATTTTAAAGCAAAAATTAAAGTTTTAGGTGAAGAAGCATTAAAAGGCGATAGTGATTTTGATGCAATGGTAGGCAGCATCAAAGACCTTGCGGCCCAAATAATTGCCATATCTCCCAACCTGCCCAGCGAAGCGGCCATCATTTTAAAAAACATTGAAAACCCTGCTTTTTTAATCCATTTTGTAAGCAGCAACCTTAACAGTGATATAAAGCAAAAGCAGCAACTGCTGGTAACAAACCACATTAAGGCAAGGGCCGAATTGCTGATGAACCTGATGCAGACCGAACTGCAATACACCGAACTAAAAAATAAGGTTACCAATAAAACCCGTGCTGAGCTGGACAAGCAGCAAAAAGAATATTTTCTGCAACAGCAAATGAAAGCCATTAAGGAAGAACTTGGTGGTGATAATGTGGCCGAAGTAAAGGAAATGCAGAAAAAAGCCGAATTAAAAAAATGGCCTGCAGCTGCAAAGGAAATGTTTAAGAAAGGTTGTGAAAAGCTGGAGAGAATGCACCCGAGCACGCCGGATTATTCAGTAGTTTATAATCATCTCGATTTGATGCTTGACCTTCCCTGGGAGGACTATACCGCAGATTCTTATGACTTAAAGAAAGCCAAAAAAATACTGGACATCGACCATTATGGCATGCATAAAATAAAAGAAAGGATTTTAGAATATTTAGCTGTTTTAAAACTAAAAGGCGATATGAAAAGTCCCATCCTTTGTTTTATTGGGCCGCCGGGTATTGGTAAAACAAGCCTGGGTAAAAGTATTGCCCATGCCATTGCCCGCAAATATGTACGGGTAAGCCTGGGTGGGTTACATGATGAAAGTGAAATACGGGGCCACCGCAAAACCTATATCGGCGCCATGCCCGGCAGAATTATACAAAGTATCCGCAAGATAAAAAGCAGCAACCCGGTAATGATACTGGATGAGATTGATAAGATTGGCAATACAGCCCATGGCGATCCTTCTTCTGCCCTGCTGGAAGTTTTAGACCCTGAGCAAAACAGTACTTTTTACGATAATTATCTTGAATTGGAATACGATTTGAGCAAGGTGCTTTTTATAGCAACTGCCAACAATATCAACAACATTCAACCTGCCTTGCGGGACAGGTTGGAAATTATTGATTTAAGTGGTTATGCGGTGGAGGAAAAAATAGAGATCGCCAAACGTCACTTACTTCCCAAGCAACAGGAAGCACATGGGTTAAAAGATGTGACACTAAAAGTGAGCGATACGGTGCTGGAAAAAATTATTGAGGATTATACCAGGGAAAGTGGTGTAAGGGATTTAGACAGGCAACTGGCAAGTGTAATGCGCAATCTTGCCAAACAATATGCTACAAAAGATAAACTTAAACCCACCCTTACTAAAATAGACGTAGAAAGAATATTGGGCCGGGCCAAGTACAGCAACGACATGTATAAGGTAGCTAACATGGCGGGCGTAGCGGTTGGCCTTGCCTGGACCTATGTAGGCGGCGATATTTTATTTATAGAAACCAGCCTGAGTGATGGTAAAGGAGAACTCAAAATGACCGGCAACCTGGGTAATGTGATGAAGGAAAGTGCTTCTACCGCTTATACCTGGTTGCAGGTAAATGCTAAAAAACTAAATATTGATCCGGAATTATTCAATAAAAAAAATATCCATATTCATGTACCGGAAGGTGCTGTACCAAAGGATGGACCAAGTGCAGGCATTACCATGATGACAGCATTAGCAAGTGCTTTTACCGGCAGAAGAATAAAACCCTATCTTGCCATGACGGGTGAAATAACCTTACGTGGACAAGTACTACCTGTAGGTGGAATTAAGGAAAAGGTGCTGGCAGCAAAGCGTGCCGGACTAAAGGAAATAATCATGTGCTGGCAAAATGAAAAAGATGTGGAGGAAATAAACCCCGTGTTTATAAAGGGTACCAAATTTCATTATGTAAAAACAATGCAGCAGGTATTGGAAATTGCTTTAACGTAGTTAAAACTACCGGTAAAATTCATTAACAAAATTTTTTGAAATAAAAAGCAACCCTTTTACAACCAAATTACGTTGATATTGTTACAAGTACATCAACATGATTCGTGTTGGTTGTTTTAAGGGTTAAAGAAATTCCCTCCGATTCCTCGGAGGGAATAATTTTTTTGAGACTTATCGTAATTTATTTGGTATACTCAATTGCTGATACCCATCGTTTGGCGCAAAAAATAATTTGGATTCCTTCATTTAAAGCAAATTATTTTCCCAAACGTAATTCATCAAAGCAGCAGCCGTTTTTGTTTGGGTTTTCTTACGCAGATTACGCTTATGGTTTTCCACCGTATCGTACGCAATAAAAAGCTGTTCTGCTATCTGTGGTGTATTCAAACCCTTTGCCATTAGTCGCACTACGTCACGTTCTCTTTTTGAAATCACCGGCAAATTAGCTTCAATCAGTTTTTGCTCATCAACTACTGCCGCATAATAATGACTTTCATTATTACTTACATCCACCACGGTCATCATTGTTTTTAATGGAACAGCTAAATGAGACAGATCGGTTGTCATTACTACGCAACTAATCACCTTGCCCTCCTCACTATACAATCTTTGCGGAAACTGAATCAATACCCAGCGATACTGATTGGTTGCATCCAGCATCCGGCAATAAATATTGCTGGTTAATTTATCGGATTTTTCGATAGGCGGTGTTTCATTAATTTTTACAGCCATCGCCACCGCAGCCATAACAAAACCCACATCATCGGGATGTAAAATAGCAAACCAAAACCCTATCCCCTTGCCCATCCAGTCTGTAGCAGTATGTGGGGTAAGCTGTCGCATATTATCGCTGGCTTCCACGATGGTCATATTTTTTGTTTCGGGTATGAACCAACAAAAAGATGCAGGTGCAAAACGGGTAGCTTGTTCTATGGCAGGTGCAAAATAGTTGCGGTAATCAATTGCTACAGTTTCCTTGCGCATCAAAACTTTGTTGAGGTTGTCCTGAGAGATTGGTTTCAGTTTCATTTTGTAAGCTGGTAAGTTTATTACAAGTTAGTAAAAATGACAGATATCTGCTATGATTGATTAGGCTTATTGCCAGTAATTTTAACAATCGTCAAAAACCAGATAAACAACTGATTAATAAATATTATGAAAAACAATTTATTCCTTTTAATCCTGCTTTTTTCTGTAGTAAATAGCCAGGCTCAAAACGTAGGTATTGGCACACCCAGCCCTGCAACTACATTGGATGTAAAAGGAGGATTTAGAGTTCAGCCAAGGCTAATTCCGCTTACTGCAAGTATTATCACTATTCCTGATAATGAAAGTAATATTTTGCTTCAGGCAGGCTATGCTGGTGACTTTTCTATCGTAATGGCAGCAGCACAACCCGGCCAAAGACTTATTGTTGATAACCAAACAGGTTATATTGGGGCTATTGAACAAGATGAAATAATAGAAAAAGGAATGAATGAATATATTTATTCGTTAGGAAAATGGAAGATTGCCAATACCAATATAGCATGGGGTTTAACAGGTAACGCAGGTACTAAAGAGAGCAATTATATTGGTACCAGGGATGCACAACCCATTCAGTTTAGAACCCATGGCAACCGAAACGCCGGTTTACTGGATAATGTAAAAAACAACTATCATTTTGGTGGCGGATTGCCATTTGGTTCATCATATACAGGCAGCCGCAATGTCTCTATGGGTTACCTAAGTTCCACTAATTTGGAAGCAGGCTCTAATAATGTGTCGCTTGGCTTCTACAGTTTAAATTCTAACAAAACAGGAGATGATAACGTAGCCATTGGCACCTGGGCCATGCGGTTTAATAAAACTGGCCGAGGTAATGTAGCTATTGGACAGTATGCTTCATCAAGGGATACATCTGCCAGTGGGAACGTTGCCATAGGAGCACAGGCTTTACAATTTAATGTGAGCAGGAGTGGAAATACCGCCATAGGTTCATCGGCATTGCAATACAACACTGATACCAGCCCACTTGGTAGCACCCAGGGAGAATTTAATACCGCTATTGGTACCTACGCACTAAACAAAAACTTACGTGGTAGCGGTGCAGTAGCTGTTGGTGCTTATGCGGCTTTTAGTGATACTGCGGCGGAGGGAACTGTTGCAATTGGTAGAGCAGCATTGTATAATAATAATGGTAAATCAGGAAATGTAGCCGTAGGAGATTCTTCACTTTTTAATAATAGTTTAGAAAACGTGTCAGACGATGATGGAACTAGAAACACTGCGATCGGTCAAAAAACGCTGTTTGATAATAAGCAGGGATCTAGCAATACAGCGGTTGGGTTTAATGCCTCAACTAAAAATAGTAGAGGTGATGGGAATACAGCTATTGGTGCAAATAGCTTAGCGACCAATACAACTGGAAGATATAATACATCTATTGGTTTTTATGCTATGTATCAAAATATTATCGGACAATATAATACCGCAGTTGGCATGTCTGCACTTAGAAATAACAATAACTTTAGCAACACCAGTATTGGGTATGCCAGTGGTTTTCAAAATTTAACAGGTACAGCAAATGTATTTCTTGGTAGTAATGCTGGTTATACTGAACTAGGTTCTAACAAACTATATATAGCAAATACACTCGGTAGTAAAAATGAAGCCCTCATCTACGGCGATTTTAGAGGTGACAGTCTTTTACTAAACGCCAAAACTGTAGTAAGAAACAACGCAGTAGTACAAGGCTTTACAAAACTAGGTGGTTATGATGTAGATGTACCTTCTATAAAAATGAAAAAAATCTCCATCCCTGTTGGTCCTGCTACAAATGCATTTCAAGGGTACCCGTTGGGTAGTGGCATTACCGATAGCAAAGTGATTGGCATACAAGTGCTGTTGAATTATGCAGGCACATGGAAAATGCCACCGAGCTACATAGATGCTGCCGGTTACGAATACAATGTGCAGGTACAAAACAACAATATTATAATTATATTAAAAAACGGTAACAGCGCCAATATAGGCGGTAAGCCAATTAGCATAATTGTAACCTATGAGGAATAAGTTGCTTTCACATTAATCACTAAAACATCTACTTATAAAATGAAAAAAACAATTTTCCTGTTCAGCATCAACTTTATAATTTTTGTTGCTGCTAAAGCACAAAATGTAGGTATAAACACCTCAACACCAAAAACCTCCCTTGATATTAAAGGAGGTATTCGTAACCAGCCATTGTACCTAATAGGTACAGGCACAGCTATAATTATTCCCGACAACCAAAGCAATATCAATCTTACAGGGAACTTTTCAGGGCAATTTTCAGCTACTATAAATAACCCGGAAGATGGCCAAAGGCTTATCATTGATAATATTAGTAATCAAACCGGGGTATTAATTGGCGGACCAGATATAAGAAGTGGGCTTAATGAATACATTTTTAGCGATGGCGAGTGGAAAATTGTAAAAATGAACGCCTGGGATTTGAATGGAAATTTCAATACTAATTCAGCCACCCAATTTATCGGCACTACCGATAAAAATGATGTAATTTTTAAGCGATTTAATAATGAGAAAATGAGAATAGCAGAGGAAGGTTTACAGATTAAAGAAGGCAATACATTGGAATTTGGAGCCGGTACACCTGGCAAGCAAACAGACAATGGCAAGATTGGCTACAGCGCATTTGGTGAAGCAAACACACTGAGTATTGTAGGCGGTGGAGTTTCCGCTACCGGAGCAGACAGGCGGATAAAATTGTGGGCAGATCTTGGAACAGATTTTACCGGTGGCGCTTCTTTCAATAAAAATGTACAAATAAAAAACAATTTATCCAGCATGCTTGCGCTTACCAATACCAATGCGCTTGCAGCAGGCACTACACATTTACTATCTTTTGGTGGTACAAATTATACAACAGGGCTTATGTCAGTAACAGGCACAAGTGCTAGTGCTGCAAGAATGGGTTTTAGCACAGGTTATTCATTTACAGGAGGCGTAAGTAACATGCAAGAAAGATTAAGTATTGCCAATACCGGAAATATAGGTATGGGACAAATTGCTCCGGTAGCAAAATTAGATGTAGCTGGTAAAATTAAAATAGCAGATGATTTTAACTTACCGGTAGCCGGTAATATCAGGTATAATAATGTGCTTAAAGATTTTGAAGGCTATGATGGAAATGTATGGATTTCACTCACAAAAAATAATCAACCAAAAGGATGGGATGTTCAAATAACAAATGAAAAGCAAATTCTTACTACATCAGATGCTACGCCAATTGGAACTGTAAGTATAGATAAGGATAATGCTTTTATAGGAGCACCTGCCTCAAATAAAGTTTTTGTTTACCAAAAAATAAATGACAATTGGGTTCAAACTTTAATAATAGCTCCGCCAGGATTAGCTGCTGGCGACAGATTTGGCTGGAGCGTATCAGTAAAGGACACAATTGCTGTTGTAGGCTCACCAGGTTTCAATAACGATGGAGGCAAAATTTATGTGTATCGCCTGTTAGCAGGTAATTGGGTATTTCACTATGATTATAACAACACTTCTGTTGGAGATCAATTGGGATATAGAGTCTATTTGACATCCGGTGGTGGTTGGAGTTATTTATTATGGGCATCCAGACCATCCAGAACCGTGGGTGTAAATATAAACCAGGGAGAAATCGTTCGATTTGGAAATGAAAGTCACCCATCTGGATATTTTCTTCCAGACGCATATATAACCGTACCTGATGGAGCTGCTAACGATAGACTAGGTTTGTATGATTTTGCTGCAAGCGGCGGAACTGTAATAGTTGGCTTGCCGTTTAAAAACGGCAACGGCAAAGTTTATTACATAAAATGGCTTGGTGGTGGCCCCGTAGGCCCTACCACTGGTTGGCAAACCGTGGCTTCCATTACTTCACCTACATCAAATTCAAAATTAGGCTTCAGTATTTCCTTAGGATTTGGTGGTTCTATCGCAATTGGTTCTCCTGTTTCGTTTAGTTCGGGGATTGTATATATATATCAACTTGAAACCGTTTCATTTAGTCTTCTGCAAACAATTATTTCAAGCGAAACTAATTTCGGATCATCCGTATCAATGACGAGAGGATATTTATTAATAGGCAGTAATATTGGAGGTCCTTACAGCAATGGCATTTGCAGGATATATAAACGAACGTCATCAACAAATTGGAATTTCATATCTGATCTGGTCAATTCTGATCAATCTAAAATACCATCAAGTGAAAATTTTGGGGCTAACATAAAACTCACTGAAGAAGGCACAGCTGTAATTTCTGGTGCAGGCAAAGTTTATTTTTTTAATAAATAAAATTGATAGTAAATTAAAACTCGACTAAACTTCGGAGCGAACTAAAAATGGATATATGAAACAACACATTATCGCAATCATTACCTGCTGTCTTAATATGGCGGCCAATGCCCAAAACGTAGGCATCGGCACTACCACTCCAAACGCAACAGCCCAGTTAGATATCAGTAGCAACAGCAAAGGCCTGCTGATACCAAGAATGACATCAGCCCAACGTATTGCCATAGCTAGCCCCGCAGCAGGACTTATGGTATATGAAACCACCAGTAATAATTTTTGGTTTTATAACGGCACTGCCTGGGCACAGGTGGGCGCAACTGGCGTTTCATCAACCTGGACAACAAATGGCAACGATATTTTCAACAACAATAGTGGCAACGTAGGCATTGGTACTACTACACCACAAGCCGCATTCACCGTAGCTGCAAACAAAACGGTACTCTTTGGTAACGATACACTCAATGCTGGTTCAAAAATGATGTGGCTGCCTGAGAAAAGCGCATTTAGGGTGGGCACTGTGGGCACTACTATCGGAAGCGGGGTTAATTGGAATGCTGATAGCATTGGATTATGGAGTTTTGCATCGGGTAGAGATACAAAGGCAAAAGGAAATGGCTCCACTGCATTGGGAGTCAATTCAATTGCTTCCGGAAATGCTTCCACTGCAATAGGACTTGGCGCAGTTGCAAATGGAAATGGCTCCATTGCAATTGGTTGGGGTGCAACAGCTTCAGGAGATGTCTCCACTGCAATGGGAGTTTCTACAACAGCTTCTGCAGAAGTTTCCACTGCAATGGGAGTTTTTACAACAGCTTCAGGATATTCATCCACATCAATGGGAGTTTCTACAACAGCTAAAGCATTTGCATCATTAAGTATAGGGAGATTTAATGACTCCATAAATTCTTCTGACAAAACCAACTGGATAGCTACCGATCCTTTATTTTATATTGGTAATGGTACTGCAAATATTGCCCGTAGCAATGCCTTGGTAGTGTACAAAAATGGAACTTTACAACTGCAAAACCAGACATCAACACCGGCCAATATTTCTGACAAGTTTTATGTGCTTAATAATATCCCTTATTACGGAGCCAACAAATTGGAGCCTAGCCAACTAGAAAAAATTACCGAGGGTGGTAACACAGGATGGCGATTACTTGGGAGAAATCCAGCCAATTATGGTAATATTGGACTAGATGCAGTTGATCTTTCTATCAATAATAGTTTTGCGTCAAGCACCCGGGGAGCAACAGGCATTTCTTCTATTGCAATGGGATTTTTCACAATTGCTTCAGGATTTAGCTCCACTGCAATGGGTAGCCAAACAACAGCTTCAGGATCTTTTTCCACTTCAATGGGAGATAGGACAACAGCTTCAGGAGATGCTTCCACTGCAATGGGAAATCTGACAACTGCTTCAGGATTTTCATCCACTGCAATGGGATTTCGAACTGTTTCTAAAGCATTTGCATCATTAAGTATCGGACAATTCAATGATTCAATTATCAGCTCCAACAAAGATTTCTGGGTTCCAACCGATCCCCTCCTTATTTTAGGTAACGGGTGGTCAAATATATCCCGTAGCAACGCCCTTGTAGTATATAAAAATGGCAATACAGATATCAATGGATTTACCCGGTTGGGAGAAGTAGCTGAAGCGGCACCTAAAATTAAAATGAAAAAAATAATTATTCCTGCAGGGCCTGCAATTAATGCCAATGCCAACTATCCATTTGGAGGTGGCATCACCGACAGCAAAGTGCTCGGCATTGATGTACTGTTGAGGTATGATGCCAGCACTTCAAAAATTCCTCCGGGGTACACAGATGCACCCGGGTATGAGTATAATGTGCAGGTACAGTTTAATGGTGTTACCGTTATCAACAAAGCAGGCAACAGCGGCAATATTGGCGGGAAGCCTATTACTGTTGTTATTACTTACGAAGAATAAATAATTAAAAATAGCGAAAACACCTGCCAGCATCTTTTATTTAACATTCAAAATTGTCTCATGCTAAAAAACAGCTTACTCATTTGTCTTGTTTTATTTTCGAAGCTAACCTTTGCCCAACAAACCGGCTCTCTAGAAGAAAAATCAACTGAAACAGAAACGCCTTTTGAACGAGGCAGCCGCATCATCTTTCAGGATGATTTTGAAACAGATGCCATCGGCGATTTTCCTGCCAAATGGAATACCAGCAAAAGTGGCGAAGTAAAAAAACTAACAGGGTTTGATAACAAATATTTAAAAATTAATGATGGCGCTGTTGTAAATGTGCAGTTAACCAAACCCCTGCCGGTAAACTTTACAGCAGAATTCGATTTAATAGTGCCCGGTGATATACCCATGCAGTTTGCCAGCTTTGGCTTTGGCAGCAAGCCCATCAAAATAGATTGGTTGCTTGCACCAAAAGAAGCGGTGGTATTTTCATTTCACAGCAACCAAAAACGCTACAGCGAGGGAATAAAATTTGGCACACAAAAATTTTCTTCTGCCGATTTTAAATTGAAAACACTCGAATTTAAAACCCCACTTAATCAACCCATAAAAATTGCCATTGCGGTAAATGATAAAAGAATACGATTGTATGCTGATGGTAAAAAAATGGTTGATATGCCAACCTCGTTTGATGCCACTTTCAGAAAGAATTTCTTCTTTAGTGCTACTACGCATGGCGCTGCAGATAGTAAACTCAATTATTTCTACATCAGCAATGTAGTAATTGCAGAAGCCGGTACAGACAGGCGGAGCCAGGTGTTAAAAGATTTAATGGAGAACGGCAGCTTTAGTACCAATGCTATTTTGTTTGCTACCAACAGCGATAAAATACAAGCCGGCAGCAACGAAATAATACAACAAATAGCGGCTGCATTAAAAGAATCTACAACGTTGAAACTACAAATTATTGGTCACACGGATAATGACGGCGACGAAGCTAAAAATTTACTGCTCAGTAAGAAAAGAGCCGCTGCAGTAAAAGTGAAATTAGTAAGTATGGGCATTACTGCCATTCGATTAACAACTGATGGTATGGGTGAAAAAGAACCGGTAACAAGCAATGATACCGTAGAAGGAAAAGCAGCCAACAGAAGAGTACAATTTATAAAATTATAAACGCTGCAATAAATATTGTCGTCCAAACTATTTATTGAAAAATTTTCAACTAACTATCCATTTATAGCATGAAAAAAAATTTACTACATAACCTCGCTTTTAATATTAAGCTTTACAGCTATAGCACAAAATGTAGGCATTGGTACAAACACACCCAATGATAAGCTGGAAGTAAACGGTAATTTATGCAGCAATGGCTTGCTGATTACAAACAGCAATGTAATAGAACCCGGGTAGGCATCACCAAACAAATTGATAATGGCAAAATTGCTTATAATGCTTTTGGTGAAGCCAATACGCTTAGCATAGTAGGTGATGGCACCAAACAAGACGGGTCGGATTGGAGGGTAAAAATGTGGGCCACCGGTATTTACCTACCGGCAGGCAGGTTTACCAAATCCCGTCTCACTGCGCCATCGCACATAATTTCAGACAGCACATCCCGATGGCTATCGGGAGCCTGTAATGAAATTATATTTGGTATTACAGTTGCTATTTTTCACGAGTAAAGCTCCCCTACTTTCTAAGGCGGGTTTTTCCGTAACCGGCTGCCTTATCAGAGATTGGGAATAAAAATAACTTTATCGCATCACAGCATTTCCCGGGTAGTAAATGGTGTAACATTCAGCAGTCAGCAGTCATCATTCCACCATTCCATCATTCAAACTTTAATCAACACCAGTGGAATAGGTGCATTTAAACAGACCCAACTCTTTTTCCCTGCTTTACCAATAAAAAGGTAATCAATACAGCGCCGAACACATCAACCGAATAATGTACATGCTGCATCAACACCATTATACCAATAGAAATAGCTGCTGTAAAGGCAATGATTTTGTCTGATTTTTTAGGCAAACACAAAGCCAGCAACAACATATTGGATGTGTGGCCTGAGAAAAAAAGATCTTTGGTGATAAACAATCCTCTTCCTCCATAGGTGATGCTGGTTAAAGGATCTTTTAAAGGGATAAGATTTACAGGAGGCTCAAGATGCACAAAATAGATAGCCAGCATCCTGGCAAAACAAAGAAAAATTAAAGAATATAATATAGTAAGAAATACTGCCGGTTGATTAACACAACGGTAAATGGCCAGTACGGTTGTTGACCACATTATTATAAAAATAGGAACAGACAGGTCCCTTGGTGTAAGTAAATTCAATATCCAGTCATGCAGGATAATGCCATCTTGCCGCTGTTCTATATAAGAAAAGAAATAGGGAAAAAAAATTAGTATCGCCGACTGAATTATTATACCGGTTATTAATTTTTTCCGAAAAAGAGAATGCTCCATCGCACCACTCCAACTGGTAATGTTGGTACCTGAGTATTGTATTTGTTCCTGCACGGCGCAAAATTATACAGCAATTGCTAATTAAATGAATTTTATATGAATTTTAAGAAAATCATAATAAAAAGCTGGTAGGATAAGTTTTAAAAATGAGCCGATACAATACTATAACCTCACCTTTGTGATTGCCCCAAACAATAGTGATTAAACGATTGAGCTTTACGCTTGCAAAAGAAGTATGGTAAAATTTGCCCGGATGTGTAGTGAAAAATTACGACCGGCTATTCAATTATACCCGCAACTAAAGGATACAATACAACAGACAATACAAATAGAATTCTGCCATCGGCAATAGCATCATCTGAATTCATAACAGCTGAATTTCTGTAACTATCATCTTGGCAATTCATACAGCCTAAAATAATGCTCTCTCTTTTAAAATCTATTTTGCCATTTATTTCGCCTAAAATTAAACCGGAGTTGATGGCATTACCTCCGTAGAAATTGAAATTATTTTCATTTATTTTTCTTAGTTCATATATTGACATACCTGCGTGTACACCGCTTTTCAACTGCCAGTTATTCTCGGCAATATACCTGTCGTAATCAATCTGGCTTTTTAATTTTTGTTGCCCTCCAAATAGTAAATTGGCAATGGTTCGTTTGTTAAATTCATCTACCCAAATAAAAATTACCTGCCTGTTGGTGTTTATAAAAAGTACCGAGCAATTGGCTATTTCATTGCCCGAAAAATAATAAATATCTTTTTTTACGTTCTCTTCCCCAAAATAATAAACCAAATACTCATGAGATGAAAACTGTAGCAGGTCTTCCCCATAATAAATTTCTTTAGCCGACTGGAAATTTTTCCTGCTATATAAAATGGAATATAGGATTAAACTGTCTTCGGTAATTGCATATGCAGTGGCTGTATATTCGTTGTGTTGGTATACAATTGAATCTGTTCCCGCCACTTCAGGCGCATCTTTTTTTGAAAAGCTGTGAAAACCGCCTTTTTTTAATTGCGCCAACATACGTTTATACTCAGCAATAACCGTTGTTTGATAAGTAAGTGTAATTGTTGCTTTGTATTTTGTACGTAATATATAGCGCCTGGTAGAATCGATTTGTTGGGAGTTTTTGTTTTCATACTGCTGCCGGCCTTTATACACTTTAATAGTAGTTTCCGTAAGCAGGTTGGTTCCTGAACGATGGAATTCATTATTTTTTAGTTGATTCTCCATCTTTTTTTCGGATAGAGACAACCATTTCAGCATATTATCAGCAGAAAGTTCCTGAGCTGATGAAATGTTAGTAATCAAAATAAAAAATGGCAGAATAAAAAATATTTTCATAGCACTAACAACTTACGTTGGTAATAATTTGATTTAATAAAGGGGTGAATTGTTTACTGACCATATTTTCTGTTTTTAAACCAACATTAATTTATTCAGTAGCTTAATTGCAAAAAATACTCCTTGTTTTGGTACTATTGATTCCACTATCATCAAATATACAACGAAAAATTATGCCTGACTTATGTGCTGTTTTAAAATTACCACTTTCAATTAAACGTAAAAAGAGGTAATTATTATATGCCTACAGGAGGGAATAGTTATTTTTATACTACCGCCTGCACCAATCTAAAAAAAGCTGCATTCCCTGTAACTTAGCATCATCAAGCTTGTATTGAATATATTGGGTGTAATAACTATACAGGTTAAATGCAGGATAAGGATTAGCTGCAACAACTTCCTGCAAATGTTGCAAGCCATATTGATTGGCATTATTAAAAGCGGTTATAAATGATTGGTTCATTTGTTTATTACTTACCCATGCTGCAAACACAAAGGGCAGGCCGGTGTGGAATTTCCATGCGGCGCCCAAATCATACATAAATGCAGAAACAGCTCTTTGTTCAAATGCCCTGTCGCCAATTACAACAGCGGCGGTTGTACCGTTAATGTGTTCCAAAAAATCGGGATCCGCATTTTTAAAAACTACCTCCTTTTTCCAATAGTTTTTAAATAAATATTGAACCAACTGTACAGAAGTACGGCTTTGGTAATCCAGCAAAACGGTTTCAATTTGCTTCAGCGGCACTTCACTAAAAAGGCAAACACTAGCCACAGCCCCATCTGCCGTAATACCATAATCAGAAACAATAAAATAGTTGTGCATTAGTGGAAGTATGGCCACCGGTACAAGACCAATATCGATCGTTCCCGCTAATAATGCAGTAGCAATATTGCCCGGATGATCGATCGTTAGCTCAACTGCCTCTTTCATCATCCCTTTTTCAAATCCGTACAACAATGGCTTGGTATTTAAATAACTTACAGCGCCTACCTTTATTTTTTGTTCATCCTTTTTATCAGTTCCCGTACCCATTATTTTTATTTCCTCCATATCAGCAAAGATAAAGGCGAATTTCTTTAAGCCGGTGATGGGTGCAATTCAAAAAGATCAGGCCGTATATTTGAATTAATAAGTTGCCGTTTGGGCGTTAAGCAGGTGAGATATAAAAGAAATAGCATTAGGCATACTAGTTGTAAATAACTACTGGTTAAGGCCTTGCATAAAAAAATTTTGAAATTTCCCCCAGCAGACGTTAAGAAATCAGGGCAGTTTTAACCTGATTATTGTGGAAATCAATTAACTTTTGCGGCGTGCAGATAGCTATCGCAAGTGCGGCAAGCAAAGAATTGAAATTTTTCATCAATCCCCCTTTAGATTCTTCATTTACCAATAGTAGTTTCGGCAATCAAGGCTTACCGTTGCTGCGTTTTCACTTCATACAGCTGTCGTTTTCCAAAGGAGAAAGACCGGTACTCTTTATCTTGAGTTAACATTTGCTCTTCCAAATCAGCAGCTTTTCTCTAATCAACAAGCCCCTTTAAAGCGCTGTCCAAATATAATTAAAGGCAAATGGAGTAAAAGTTAGCTTGACGCATATGCCATAGCTATCGGCATCCTTTATTTTAGGTTGATGTGGAAAATTTCACCTGCCCGGAAAGTCGGGAGTCTTTTTATTCTCCCGCTGAATAGCGGGATTGATTTTTTTGTTTTTTATTTCAACCTGTCCCGAAAAAACCGGGAAGCAAAAACGTAAATGAAGTCGTTACAGACTGGATAAGCTATTGTAATTTAAGTTTATCGCTCAATTTTTTCAATACAGTATTTTAATATCTTCACGCATTATAAAATTATACCTAAAATTATTTTGCATGAAATTACAACCAATAAATACTATTAGTCTGTCGATAGTTTTGCTTGCATGTTGCTTTACCGGGTTTTCTCAAACAGACAGCGCCGCAGCCGCAAAGCCGGAGAAATTTGTTACCAAACACAGTATTAAACTAGATAACAAACAGGTTAATTATACCGCTACTGTCGGTACCATTATTTTAAGAAACGAAAAGGAGGAACCCATTGCTGCATTTGGTTATACTGCCTATACAAAAGATGATGCAACGGATTTTAGTAAACGTCCTGTTACCTTTTCTTACAATGGCGGTCCCGGCTCCTCTTCCATGTGGTTGCACATGGGCGTATTGGGGCCAAGGCGGGTAGTAGTTAATGATCCGTTACCCAACGGGCCCGCCCCTTATAAAATTGAGGACAATAATTATTCCATCCTCGATGTATCCGATATTGTAATGATGGACCCCATTGGTACCGGCATAAGTAAAGCCGTTGGCAAAGGAAAGAATAGCGATTTCTGGGGTGTAGATCAGGATATAAAATCTGTAAGCCTGTTTATCAAAAATTATGTAAACGAAAACGATCGCTGGAATTCTCCCAAATATTTGCTGGGCGAGAGTTACGGCACTTTCCGCTCTGCCGGTGTAGCAGATCATTTGCAGGAAAACCTTGGCATATCCGTTAATGGAATTGTATTGGTTTCAAATGTGCTGGATATAAGAACGCTTTCCTTTAACCCTGGTGATGATTTACCTTTTATTGTAAACTTTCCAACCTATGCAGCAACTTCCTGGTACCACAATATGGTGGCCAACAAGCCTGCAAGCCTCGATGCTTTTTTAAAAGAAGTAAGAATTTTTTCGATGGGTGACTATGCCAACGCATTAATGAAAGGCGATCAGTTAGGCACCGATGAAAGAGATAAAGTTTTAACCAAATTAGTAGCATATACTGGCCTAAGTAAAGACTATTGGGACAAGGCTAATTTACGGGTTGTACAGCCACAATATGCGCAGGAATTATTACGCAGCACCGGTGTAGCCGTGGGCAGGCTGGATTCAAGATATAAAGGCATAACGCAGGACCAGCATGCAGAATATGCCTTTAACGATCCGCAATCGTCCGACATAAGCCCGGCATTTATCAGTGCCTTTATGTATTATTATACTACAGAGTTAAAAGTAAGTAAAGATAAAAATTATAATATCAGTGCCTATGGCCTCACAGATTTTAAATGGGACTGGAAACACCAGCGCAGCAATGGTTTATTTGGGGATGCAGCTTCACCTACTACTGCGCCGGATTTACTGAATGCCATGTCTGCTAATCCCAAATTAAAAGTGCTGGTGCTAAATGGTATTTATGATTTGGCAACCCCTTTTGGCGGTACAGAATATACCTTCGATCATATGGGGCTGGATAAAAAACTAAAGGGAAACATCACCCAGAAATATTATGAAGCCGGGCACATGATGTACATCCACAATGAATCTGCAATAAAATTTAAAAAAGATGTGGCAGAGTTTATTACAGGTAATTTAAAATAAAAATATACTGTTACAGGTGCAGACCAAATTTTCGCTTTTGCCCCTATCCCTTCCTACCGGCAGGCATGCCCGAAAGGGGGATTAAAGTGCTAAACTCGTTGCCTTTCGCAAAAGAACTGTAACAATTGTAAGATGCTGGCTTGCGAAAATTTATGATGCTGCCGATATCATTGAGCGCTTCTTTTTAAAAGAGGCGCTTTTTTTGCAGCTATAGTCAACGGATATCTTTTTCTTCCGGAATGGGCAATTCAATTTGCAGCTGGTTAAAATAATTTTCTTTTACAACTGTGTAGAACCAGATAACATCAGCAATATTATCATGTCCATGAATATCTGCCAACTTGAATATAAGCAGGTAAAGCAGTCCTGCACTGGGTTTCAGGTTTATTTTATTGCTGATGTAGTGGAGCCGATCCGTTTTAGGAATATCACCGGTAGCATTAAACTCCCTGTACAAACCATAGCTTATATCATGTAGCTCAATAGTACGATAAATATTGGTTTGCTGCCGGGGAAAAGGAATCAAATCGGCACCAATAATTTCCATGGCAGCCATCAATGAAACAACACCATGCCGCATGTGTGCAGGCTTGCCTGTTAAAGGATGAGGTATAATTTGTGATTTATCTTCAGCCGGTTTACCGATATCATGCAAAAGGGATACAATCCTTAATTCTTTTTCTACCTGATTTTTATCCAGTTTTAGTTGTTGCAGTAAAGCGAACATTTGTCCATAAAAACCGGTAGCAGGCTTTCGGAAAATATTTTCGATGTTATGGCAAACAGCCTCGAGGTGATGCGTAAGCATAATACTACTGTTATTGCTGTAGTGATTGTCTATCGTATTAGAGGCTTTAAGCCACCAAAGCGATCGCCTGATTTTTGTTTCTAATAATTGTGAATTAAAACTTGTGATATCCATTACCGCTGTTACCGTTTATTGTATTGTTGCAAAAGTAACAAGTTTACATTTGCAGTTTTATTTTCCCTCGAAACTTAAAAAGTTCTGTCATCTTTCAAGAGTTATCATTTTTCTCTTTATTTTATTGCTACCTATAAAAACAAAATATTGCTAAGAAACTTAATTAAATTTAAAAAACAACCAGCTATAAAAACATCCATCAACCTTTTTAATAAAATCACGCTACATTGAAATGAAACAAAACAATAAAGACTACTTAAAGATAATGCTGCACCAACAAAAAACAGCCCCAATCTGTACGCAGGAATTTTAAAATCGTATCTTCCTTTTCTCTTACGAAACCTTAATCAACCATGTCACAAGAATCTGATTCAAAAAATAAACTTGGTTTATGGACAAGCACTTCGCTGGTGGCTGGTAATATGATTGGTGCCGGTGTATTTTTATTACCGGCAGCCCTTGCGGCATATGGAAGCATCAGTATATTGGGTTGGCTGGTTGCAGCAGCCGGCGCATTTTTGCTGGCGAAAGTTTTCAGCAACCTTAGTAAGTTGATGCCGCAGGCAGATGGTGGGCCTTACGCCTTTGCACGCAAAGGTTTTGGCGATTATGCCGGTTTCCTGGTGGCATGGGGTTACTGGATTTCTATCTGGTGTACCAATGCAGCCATTGCGGTTTCGTTGGTAAGTGCACTGAGTACTTTTTTTCCTATACTTGCAACAAATGCTGTTGCAGCAGTACTAACAGGATTGGGGGCCATCTGGTTTCTCACCTGGATCAATACATTGGGAATTGTAACCTCTGGTAAACTGCAATTAATAACAACCATTTTAAAAATAATTCCATTGTTGCTGGTATCCGTTGGCGGACTGTTTTTTTTACACGCAGAAAATTTTATTCCTTTTAATGCCGGTCCCACTTCTGCAATTGCTGCACTCGGCGCTACAGCCACCTTAACTTTTTTTGCTTTTCTGGGTATTGAATGCGCTACCATCCCATCGGGCAGTGTTGCCAATCCTGAAAAAACAATACCACGGGCTACCATGCTGGGTACCATCATTGTTACCATTATCTACATTGCCAGCAGCATCAGTATAATGGGAATGATACCGGCGAAAGTGCTGCAACATTCTGTTACACCTTTTGCAGATGCTGCCGTAATTATGTGGGGAAGCAACGCCAGTTATTGGGTGAGTGCAGGCGTTGCCATTGCAGCATTTGGTGCCCTCAACGGTTGGATTTTGATACAGGGACAAATACCATCTGCCATTGCCAAAGACAAACTATTTCCTGCTGTATTTGCAAAAGAAAACAACAAGGGAATTCCGGCAGTGGGTATTGTAATATCCAGTATATTGGTATCTATATTGATGATGATGAATTATACCAGGGGATTGGTGGAACAGTTTAAGTTTTTAATTTTAATGTCAACCTTTACATCACTTTTCCCCTACCTGTTATCAGCCGCAGGCTATATCATTATCAGGACAAATAAAAATGTAAAAGGCAAATGGATACAGGCCACTTTATTAGGGTTGTTTGCTTTTTTATTTTCTTTATGGGCCATTGCAGGTGCCGGGCAGGAAATCGTTTACTGGGGATTTATATTTTTAATTGCCGGCACACCATTTTATGTATGGATTATCAGTGATAACAAAAACGAATCAAAAAATAAATAATGGAAACAAATTTTACCGCTCATTCCGAAACCGGCAAACTACAATCGCTGTTTATTAAAAATGTAGAACAGGCCTTTATCAGCGAAGCACATATTGAACATCACTGGCGGGAGTTGAATTTTTTAAGCAGCCCCGACCTAAAAACTGCATCAGAAGAATATAAATTTTTTGAAGCTATTTTGAAAGAACAGGGCATCCAATTGTTGTATCTCTCACAGGATGTATCAGTAAACATGGATTCTATCTACTGCCGGGATGCAGCCATTGCAACCAATAAAGGCATGATCATTTGCAACATGGGCAAAGCCGCAAGGATGCATGAACCTGTTGCGGAAAAAGCTGCTTTTGAAGCCAATGGCATACCTGTGCTTGGTACTATTGCGGCACCCGGCACACTTGAAGGCGGCGATGTTGCATGGCTCGATGAAAATACCCTGGCCGTGGGGCGCACCTACCGCACTAACGAAGAAGGCATCCGGCAATTGACAGCTTTACTGCAACCATTGGATGTGGAAGTAATTACAGTACCACTCCCCCATTACAAAGGCCCGTGTGATGTGTTTCATTTAATGTCGATCCTTAGCCCGGTTGATACAAATCTTGCGGTGGTTTATTCTCCGTTGATGCCGATTGTATTTCGCAATTTACTATTGCAAAAAGGCTATCAGTTAGTAGAAGTACCGGAAGAAGAATTTGACAGCATGGGCTGTAATGTACTGGCATTGGCTCCCCGTATTTGTTTAATGGTAGATGGCAATCCCAAAACAAAAATGGCATTGGAAAATGCAGGCTGCAAAGTGATTGTTTATAAAGGAGAAGATATCAGTGTAAAAGGTGGTGGCGGCCCTACCTGCCTCACAAGGCCGGTGATGCGGTTTAAATAATAACAGGCGGAATATTTTTTAATCGTAATGTCGTCTTCTTTTGTATGTGCCATTATACTTTGTGTTTGCGTAATTGTGAATGGTACAAAGTCAACCATTCACAATTCACAATTCACCATTCACCATTCACCATTCACCACCCGATAGCTATTGGGTCATAAAATGCACTCAATTCTTAACATAGCACTATAACAACTTCATACCAAAATACCCCACCAACGTAAATACAATACAGCGGGCCAAAACACCAATACAACACCAGGTAGCTAGTTTGTGCATATTTACATTAAAGCCAACACCAACTGCAATACTTACAGGTGCACCAACTGTAAAAGTCCCTAAAAATCCAAGCCCAATTATACCAAATTTATCCCAAAGTTTATGGGCGAGCCCCGGCTTACTTTCCTTAATTTTTTTAGCAGGTTTTCTGAATTTTGAGATTAGTTTCTCTATTTTTTCTCCCAAATAGGCTGCCGCAAATACACCGGCAATGCCTCCGGTTAAACTTGCAAAAAATATTATCCAGGGCGATAAACCAAAAGCAAAACCTGCAGGAATAGCCGCATAAATTTCGAAAGTTGCCAATGCCAGTACGGTGAGTATTTTGTAAATCATACAAATGATTTTATACAATAATAAGCTTTAAAAAAATAGCGTTCAATTTAAATCAGATAGCTATCGGATGTCGCAGCAAAAGGAATTTAATAACCCTGTTAGCCGTTACAAACGCTGACGGCGGTTATCAAGGAAGTGACATCCGTGTATCGGATTTGAATTGCATCCAAAAAATAAAATCTTTCTTCACTTAGATGAAAATGATTATCATAGTAAAAAAATAAATCCATTATTTAACTTCTTCAAAAACGCCGGTCTGTTTATTCTTCCTTACATTATCCCAGTTAAAATAGCGGCCATTCATAGCTACATACACACCGGCAGGTAAAGATTGTGCAAATGCAAGGGCACTGCCCAGGTTAAACAATCCATCGGAACTGCCAAACTTTATCGGTATCATGGCGCCGGTAAGTATGATGGTTTTATTACTTATTTTTTGTGCCAGTACTTTAGCTGTATCCTGCATGGTATCTGTTCCATGTGTTATCACAATTTGTGTTTCATCGCAGTTGTTGCATTGGTGTACAATCAGTTCTCTGTCCTCAGCTGTCATTGTAAGGCTGTCTACCATCATCAAGGTTCTTATTTCAACAGAAACCTTGCTGCGGCCCATTTCCAGCAAGTCACTCAGGTGCGTATCTTTAAAATACAATTGTCCGTTTAGTTCATTGTATTCTTTATCAAAAGTGCCGCCGGTAATAAATATACGGATTGACATGGTAAGGTTTTTTTAGTGAAGTTAGCAGAATTAAGGAAAGAGATATCCAAAAAAATTCTTTAATTAATATCATACCATATCCATTTTTTTCTTTTTAAAACAATAAATACCAATCTTAAAAGAGGACAAATAAAATATATTATCTTACGAAAAAAAATAAACCATGCCGTCATTTAAAACCCTTGTTACTTACTTCCTGATACTATCATCCTCTTTTTCGTTTGCACAGGTTTCGTCTAAGCAGGATTCCACTAAACTGAATTCAAATGAATTTATTAAAGTTGAGATAGAAGCCAGTTATCCGGGAGGTGTTGCAGCCTGGAAAAAATTTCTGGAGAAAAACTTAGACGCCGGCGTAACAGCCAAAAACGATGCCCCTGTTGGAAAATATTCAGCTATGGCAATTTTTATAGTAGATAAAGATGGCTCATTAAGTGATGTAAAAGCACTTACCAAATTTAATTATGGAATTGAAGACGAAATGCTACGGGTTATATCCAAATCAGGTAAGTGGACACCTGCATCGCAAGATGGAAAGCCTGTAAAAGCGTATCGTAAACAGCCGCTTACATTTATTGTTGACAGCGGCGATTTTACCATCAACAGTACTGAACCTTATACCCTGTTTACCAATATGGATAACGAAATAACTGTTACAGCCAGAAAAATAAAACCTGCTGATATTAATATCAATGTGCCAGGTGGTAAAGCAATTGCTTTGGGACAAGGGAAATTTATTGTTAAGATAAATAAACCAGGCCGGGTTATTATAGAAATTGTGAACAGTAAAAAAGATGATAAATTAATTGGAGAGGGGAGTTTTGATGTGAAGGCGAAGTAGAAAAAAGGCAAATCAGATGGATAGATGGTTTTTTTAAAATTGCTGAGATAATTTTATTAAATCCAAAAACCAATAGTTGAAATAAATTGTTAAAAACCCAAATTCCCTTAGTGGGATCTGGCACAAGTAATTATACTATGCAGGGGATAAAATAGTGAGTTGGTTCTTTGGCTACTTTTAGACAAACCTTAGTAGATACGAAATCACCTTTATAAGCAGACCTTATTGCCTTTTTGTTAATTGGAACAGGAATATTACAAGCAGTCTGAATAAAGTAATAAAGTCGGTTATATTTAATTAAAAACTCTACTAAGGTTTAAAGACAAAGCAACTTAACATGTCACTAATTTATCCCTTGAGGAGTATAACATATTCACAAAAACTTTCGGAACCACGTGAAATGCAAATACTGTTAACGCTTCCGGTATTTTCTTTTTATAGATCTTTTGCTGTGGTGGATGGAACTAATAAAAATTTCTTTCTTCCGCTTATAAACTTTGTACACAATTACAAATGGAAAACGTTCAACCAGCGCCTCCCGGTATAGAGGATTTCCTTTGGAAGAAAATGTTTCGGGCTGGGTTATTATTTCATTTATTTTATTTTCAACCGCATTTAAAAAATCATGACCAAGCCCCGGTAATTGATCTTCTTACCAGGCAAAGCTCTCACTAATTTCTGCCTTTGTTTTTTCATGCAGCCAGTAGGTATAAGTCATTTTCTGGTTTTTGTTTTGGCTTTGTAACTGGAGATGGCCGCTTTCTTTACATCTTCAAATTTGTACAGTTTGGCTGTACCGTTTTCATATTCAGCAGTTCGGCGGTCCATTTCTTTTACAAAATCTTTATCATCCCAAATATTATTGTAGCCCTGCTGCGCCATTGCAATGGTTTTAACCACAGACAGTACTATTTTTTTTTGAGCTGTACTAAGGGCGGATAAATAAGTGCCTATTTGTTTTTCGACTGATGCAGTTGCCATAAAATTTTATTTAAACAAATTTACTTTTTATTTCACCAGGGAAATTAAACAGTAAACTATTTAATTATTGTTACTGGTCAAAAAAAGCACCAATGCTATTTTCAACCAATCTCCTACATTTTGTGTTGTATCTTTACAACCTCAGAAAAAATAAATGGCGAAACAAAAAAAGACCCTCTTAGAAGAAATTATTCACACCGATTTTATTGAAGTGTTTGGTGCAAGGGAGCATAACCTCAAGAATATAGATATTAAAATTCCTAAAAACAAACTGGTGGTTTTTACCGGCGTAAGTGGCAGTGGTAAGTCGTCCCTGGCTTTTGATACCATTTACAACGAAGGACAACGGCGCTACATGGAGAGTTTTAGCGCCTATGCCCGTCAGTTTATGGGAGATATGGAGCGGCCCGATGTGGACAAAATAACCGGATTGAGTCCGGTGATCTCCATTGAGCAAAAAACCACCAACAAAAACCCAAGAAGCACGGTGGGTACCGTTACAGAGATATATGACTTTATGCGGTTGCTGTTTGCAAGGGCAAGTGATGCGTATAGCTACAACACCGGCAAAAAAATGGTAAAGTTTAGTGAAGAAGAAATTGTGCAGGACATTGTTGGCAAATTCAACAACAAAAAAATAAGTCTGCTGGCGCCGCTGGTTCGTGGCCGAAAAGGGCATTATCGGGAGTTGTTTGAAGACATCCGAAAGAAAGGGTATCTAAAAGTAAGGATTGATGGTGAAGTAAAAGACCTGTTACCCAAAATGCAGTTGGACCGATACAAAATTCATGATATTGAGGTGGTGGTAGACAGGCTACCCGTAACGGATGATATGAAACTGAGGCTGAGCCAAAGTGTGCAAAAGGCTTTGCAAGTGGGTAAAGATTTGATGTTTGTAAGCATTGCCTCCCCAAACCTCCCGATAGATCGGGAGGCTTTAGTGCCTGATGATTTGGAGAGTTCTTCTACTAAACCGGCAGTGGATTCATCTACTGCAAAGAAAAATCAAAAAAAAACAAGCATTGCTGCAACAAATAATGAAAACCTCCTTGAATCATCTGAGACCAAGGCTCCCCCTTCGGGGGCGGGGGGGGCTGCTGGGGGAATTGCTATGTACAGCAAGCAACTAATGTGCATTGACACAGGCATCAGTTACGAAGAACCTTCGCCCAATGCATTCTCTTTCAACAGTCCTTATGGCGCCTGCCCGGTTTGCAAGGGAATGGGCAATGTATACAGCATTGAAATGGAAACGGTGGTTCCCGATAAAACA
>Ga0163154_10002437_pt1 | contig 27238 bp, 24 predicted proteins | sample OliLakLV19MP9P1_FD_148649 | JGI IMG/M metagenome (GOLD analysis project Ga0163154, IMG submission 148649) | Freshwater microbial mat bacterial communities from Lake Vanda, McMurdo Dry Valleys, Antarctica - Oligotrophic Lake LV.19.MP9.P1 | ecosystem: Environmental > Aquatic > Freshwater > Lake >... | reverse complement strand
GCCTGGGTCTGGACGGGGAGGTCGAGACGTTCCACGCGAGTATCAAGAAGCTGCGCGACCTCTACGCCTCGCGCCACGTCAACCCCCGGGAATCGTTGACGATCGGGGTGGCGCTGACCAATGAGGGCGCCCCGCACGGCGTCGCGGTGGTTTCCTCGCCGCAGCCCTCGGTCGACGACCCGACCGTGCGCACCTTGGGCCGGATCGCCTACGGGCTGTCGGGCCTGGTCGACGCGCGGATGGCGCAGGCGCAACAGGAGGTCCTGCAGGCAGCGGCCACTATGCCCCGCGAGGAGCTGCGGCGGCTGCCTCAGGTGCAGCTGGCGGGCGAATAGCAGGGCCCGGCGGGTCACCAGCTCACGGGGTCACTCGCCGGAGGCACGTGCCGTCGGGCGCGGGATCGTGATGCCGTACTCCCTGACCTTGCGGTAGATCGTGGCCCGTGAAACGCCGAGTAGGGGGGCCGCCAGCGCCTTGTTGCCGCCCGTTTCCAGCAGCGCGTTGACGATCGCGTCGCACTCGATGGCCTCGATCGGGGTGAGTACCCGGCGCACCGTGGCGCCAATCTCGGTGGGCAGGTCCGACACCTCGACGACCCCAGACCGTCGCCGGCTGACGATCTTCCGCATCACCTGGCTCAGCTGCTCCACATTGCCCGGCCAGCGGTTGCGCCGTAGCACCCGCATCGCCTCGGCCGACAGAGTCAGGTCCCCGCCGTGGGTCAGCCGTCGAATGAAGTGGCGGACCAGCTCGGGCACGTCCTCGATGTGATGCCGCAGCGGTGGGACCTCGATCGTTCTGGGGAAGCAGTCGAGCAGTGGCCTGATCGCCGGGTCGACGTCACCCGGGCTCATCGTCGCGACCAGCCACATCCGGTCGGCCTCGGTGGCCTCGCGGTACGGCTCCAGGGCGTCGGCCACCTCCTCGGCCACCGCTGCAGGCAGCTGGTCGATATCGCCCAGGATCAGGCCGCCGGTCGTCTCGGCGAGCTCCTCGGCGAGACTCGGCAGCCAGGTCCGGTGATCGGCCGCGTCCAGCACCCGGACGTGAGCCGCTGGGTGATGGAGTTGATGAGTGGCCCGGGCCAGGGTCTTGCGGCCAGTGCCACGTTCCCCCGACAGCACGATCCACTCCCCGGTGATGAGATGACGCTCGATCGCCTGCGCGCACTTGACCCAGAGCGGGCCCGAGCCGACCGCCGTGGGCAGTGTCATCGGCTGCTGCCGGACGTCGGCGCCGCTGAAGTCGCTGGTCCGGCTGAGCATGTGGACCTCAAGCACGCCCCCCACCGGCCCACCGTGCGTCCCGCTGGGTCGGCAGTGCACCCGGGCAGTCGCGCCACTGGGCAGGTCCACGACGATCTGTCGGCGGCTGCCGCTGGCCAGCGCCTCGACGGCGGCGCTGATCAGCGGCGTCTGATCGGCCGGGTCGAGCAGTTCGCGGGCCCGGTCGTTCATCATCAACAGATCATCACTGACCGCGAGGATGGCGCCGCGATTGCGGTGGCAGGCGGTGAGGTAGTCATGCAGCAGCGCGACCTCACCCCGCCCCGCCTGGTCCAGCAGGCTGTCCTGGATGTTGCGGGCGATCAGCATCGCGGTCGCCATCATCAGCGCGTTGGCGTCCCGCGCCCAGCCCGTCAGATCCAGCACCCCGAGCAGCTTGCCCGAGATCGGGTGCCGGATCGGGGCGCTGGCGCAGGCCAGCCGCTCGAGGTTGTCGACGTAGTGCTCGTGGCCGAAGACGTGAGCCGGGCCGCGGCACTCCAGTGAGGTGCCGATCGCATTGGTACCGATCGTGCTCTCGGCGTAGCTGAAGCCAGGCGCAAGCCAGACCCGATCCAGGTGGTGGCGCAATTGTGAATCGCCGGTCCGCCGATCCAGCACCACGCCCTCGTCGTCGCACAGGATGACGCTCATCGGTTCGCCGGCCATCCGGTCGGCGACGTCATCCAGGATGTCCTCGGCCACCCGCAACAACGACGACGTCCGGTAGCCGGCCGCCTCGTTGCCCAGGTCGATACAGTTGGGGTCGACGTTCAGCTGCGCGGATCGCGTCCAGGACGCGAGGATCGTCGGCCTGACCAGTTCCTGGCTGACCGGCTCGGCGGCGAGGAACGCCGCCCGGGCCCGCTCGATCGCCCGCGATGACTCGGGGGTCAGTGGCTCGACTGTGGTGCCGACCACTTCGGGAAGCTCGAACAGGTCTCGATCGAGGGAGTGACCTGGACGTTCGTCCATAGCAGCCTCCTCGCTGTGGTCCGCTGTGACGCGGCGAGTCTCCGGTGACGCTCCGGTCGTTCACCAAACCCTAGGCACGGGTTTAGGAATGATCGTCTCATATTGAGACCTCCGTCTCACACCGTCAAGGGTGGACTTCGGTCACCACCCCACACATGCCTGGGGCCCGCGACCCCCAGGCAGTTGCGTGTTGACACCGCGGTCTCCGGCACCCGCGCCGCCCGGGCCGTGAATGCGCAACTGAGCACCATCGTCACACCCCCGAGAACTCGACGCATCGTCGCAGAGAGTTCACTACCAGTGAGGAGACGACATGAGCCGACAGAGTTTGGCTAAGGCGCACCAGAAGATCCAGGAACTCGCCTGGGAGCCCGTGTACCACGAGCCGTACATGAAGTACGGCACGGACTACACATTCCGCAAGGCACAGAAGAAGGACCCGCTCAAGCAGGTCCTGCGGTCCTACTTCCCGATGGAGGAGGAGAAGGACCACCGCGTCTACGGGGCACAGGACGGCGCGATCCGCGGCAACATGTTCCGCCAGGTCCAGGAACGCTGGCTGGAGTGGCAGAAGCTGTTCCTCTCGATCATTCCGCTGCCGGAGATCTCGGCTGCCCGGTCGATGCCGATGCTGTTCCACACGGTTCCCAACCCGGAACTGCACAACGGTCAGGCGATCCAGATGATCGACGAGGTGCGTCACTCGACGATCCAGCAGAACCTCAAGCGCCTCTACATGAACAACTACATCGACCCTGCCGGGTTCAACACCAGCCTCCGTGGTTTCCACGGCGACTACTGCGGCACGATCGGTCGGCAGTTCGCGGAGGGCTTCATCACGGGTGACGCGATCACGGCGGCCAGCATCTACCTGACGATCGTCGCCGAGACGGCATTCACGAACACACTGTTCGTGGCCATGCCGGCCGAAGCCGCGGCCAACGGTGACTATCTGCTGCCAACCGTCTTCCACTCGGTGCAGTCGGATGAGTCCCGGCACATCTCCAACGGGTACGCCACGCTGCTCATGGCGCTCTCGGACGAGGACAACCGGCAGCTGCTGGAGCGCGACCTGCGCTACGCGTGGTGGAACAACCACCGCGTCGTCGATGCCGCCATCGGCACGTTCATCGAGTACGGCACCAAGGACCGGCGCAAGGACCGCGAGTCCTACGCCGAGATGTGGCGCCGCTGGATCTACGACGACTACTACCGCAGCTACCTGGTTCCGCTGGAGAAGTACGGCCTGGTCATCCCGCACGACCTCATCGAGGAGGCGTGGAACCAGATCTGGAACAAGGGATACGTCCACGAGGTCGCGCAGTTCTTCGCCACCGGTTGGCTCGCCAACTACTGGCGCATCGACGGAATGACCGACAAGGACTTCGAGTGGTTCGAGTACAAGTACCCGGGCTGGTACGACCGCTACGGCAAGTGGTGGGAGAACTACAGCCGGCTCGCGACCCCGAACGGGCACCACCCGATCGTGGCCGAGAACGTCGACTACGTTTACCCGCACCGCTGCTGGGTCTGCATGGTGCCGTGCCTGGTCCGCGAGGACATGGTCATGGACCAGGTCGACGGCCAATGGCGGACCTACTGCCACGAGGCCTGCGCCTGGACGGACAAGGAGGCCTTCCGGCCCACCTACCAGGGCCGCCAGACCCCGAACATGGGCCGCCTGGTCGGTGCCCGTGAGTGGGAGACCATCTACCACGGCTGGAACTGGGCAGACGTGGTGCAGGACATGGGCTTCGTCCGTGATGACGGCAAGACCCTGACTGCGCAGCCCCACCTGGACCTCAACCCCAAGAAGATGTGGACGCTGGACCACCTTCGCCGGTTGGGCAATCTCCAGAGCCCGAACGTCCTGCTCAACGAGATGAGCGACGACGAGCGCACCGCGTTCGCCGCCGACTACGTCCGGCAGGGCCCGGCAGGGCGACCCGCACCCGCGATCGCCTGAGCGCGGGTCAGGCGAGGGGGGAGGGCCGGTGCCCCGGCCCTCCCCCTGCTCTGCCCGCACCCGCCACGCTCATTACACCCGCATGTGTGGACCCGCTGTTCCGACGACACCGTGATGACCCGCTATCCGCCGCCTGAAGGGGACGCCGCCGATGACTGACAAACACACAGTCCGATTCGAGCCGGTAGGTATCGAGATCGAGGTCGACGAGAACCAGAACATCCTGCGGGCGGCCGCCGAACAAGGCGTCCAGCTCATGCACGGCTGCAAGGAAGGCCAGTGCTCGGCCTGCAAGTCCCTTGTCCTCGAAGGCGACGACATCGAATTGGAGAAGTACTCCACCTTCGCGTTGCCCGATTACGAGAGGGACGAGGGCATGACCCTGTTGTGCCGGGCGCACGCCTACGAGGACCTCGTCATCGAACTGCTCAATTACGACGAGGAGATCATTCGGTCGGGTCTGCCGCTGCGGAGCGGCAAGGCGGTGGTCGTCTCCAACGCGCCCGTCACCGCGGACATGAGGCATCTGGTGCTGCAGCTCATCGAACCCGAGGAGATCAAGTTCTTCCCGGGTCAGTACCTGGACATCACGGTGCCCGGGACCGAGCACAGCCGCTCCTTCTCGATGGCCAACGTCCCCGACCGGGACGGGCGGTTCGAGTTCGTCATCAAGGTCTATCCCGACGGGGTCTTCTCCCACTTCCTGGCCACCCGCGTGCAGATCGGCGATGAGCTGTCCGTGGAAGGTCCGTTCGGTACCTTCACGCTGCGCGAGAGCAGGACCTCGAACCTCATATTCCTGGCCGGCGGTGCCGGTCTGGCCCCAGTACTCGGTCTGCTTCGGTCGATGGCCGACCGCGGCGTGGACAGAAAGGCGGTGTTCTACTACGGGGTACGTCGTGAACAGGACCTGTGTTTCGAGAAGGAGCTAAGGGACCTGGAGGACCGGCTGCCGGGCTTCCGATACGTACCCGCGCTGTCAGAAGCCACAGTTGGCGATGGCTGGGACGGCGAGACGGGCCTCATCACCGATGTCGTCCGCAGATGTGAACCCGACCTCAAGGGCCGGGACGCCTACATCTGCGGTCCGCCACCGATGGTCGATGCGGCCGTCACAATGCTCGCCGACCTCGGCGTGCGCAGCACCGACATCTTCTACGACAAGTTCACCACGACTGGTGACCCCGCAGGCGAGGAGAGCCCATGACCATCACTGAGCGACCACAACGAAGTGTTCCGCAGCCGACGTTCACCGACGCCGAGGCGGGCGCCAAGGAGTTCCCCGACTCGGGTGCCGACGCACGACGTTACAACTACTACAAGTCGGCCAAGCGCAAGCAGACCCTCTACGAGGACGTGACCGTCGAGGTGCAGCCCGACCCCCGTCACTACCTGTCCCAAGGCTGGATCTATGGTTTCGCCAACGGCGAGGCGGGATACCCGCTTCACTGGACCAAGCTCAAGGCCTGGGGCGTGGACAAGCCGGAGCCGGTGCCCGGCATCGGCACGGGAGGCGGCGGAAAGCTGGACTGGCCGGCACACGGCTGGCACGAGTTCCGGGATCCGAACGAGGAATGGGAACTCACCTTCTTCCGCAACAACGCCAACATCATCCGCCAGGTGACGGCCAACATCGACAATGCTCGGAACGCCAAGTCGTTCGACCAGTGGTCGAAGAACTGGGTGCATTTCGTCGAGCACAACGTCGGTGCCTGGATGCACGTCGAGCACATCCTGGGCCTCTATGTCTTCGCTGCCAGCAACCGGTCGGCTCCGACCAACATGCACAACACAGTCATCGCGGTGAACAGCATGCACAAGATCCGCTTCGCCCAGGACATCGCGCTGTACAACCTCACGCTGTCGGAGGAGATCAAGGAATTCGACGGTGCGGCCCACCTGACGGCGTGGAACTCCGACCCGGTCTGGCAGGGCGTCCGCCGGGTGACCGAGGCGTTGACGGCCATCGACAACGACTGGGGAGAGACGATCTTCGCCACGAACGTCGTTTTCGAGCCGCTCATCGGAGAGCTGTTCCGCAGCCAGTTGGTCATGCAGTCGGCGGCCGGCAATGGCGACTTCGTCACACCGACGGTCATCGGTTCCGGTGAGAACGACTATTCCGAGCGCGACCTCAAGTGGACCATCGCCTGCTTCGCACCGCTGGTCCATGACAAGGAGTTCGCAGCCCACAACAAGGAGCTCATGCAGGGCTGGCTGGCCAAGTGGGTGCCGCAGTGCCTTGAGGCGGCGCGCACGCTGCAGCCGATCTGGTCCCAGGCAGATTCCCGCCCGCCCAAGTTCGAGGACAGCCTCGACAAAGTCAAGAGCCGGTTCGCCGGCATTCTGGCCAATCTCGGCCTGGAGACCCCGAAGGAGCTGAACCAGTGAGCGCAACCGGAACCGCGACAGCATCTGTCGCCGACATGACATTCGGCGACAAGGCGACCGCTTCGAACATGTGCGGCTACACCTTGATGAACAATCAGGTGGGCGTCGTCATCGCCGAAGTGCTCGACCGACTGGACAACGTCACGGTCACCCCTCTGCCGTCGATGATTCGTATCGACGGCGTCGGCAAGTTCGCCCTGAATTACGCCGAGATGGACGAGGCCGCCGGTCAGGAGCCGGGCTGGTTCAGCGCTTCCGAGTTCGAGGAGAGCATGTCCACCCACTACGGGAAGATGGTCCACCTCGACGACCAGACCATCATGTTCGCCAGTCCGGAGGAATCAGCCGAATACACCGGCTTCGACCTGCCCGTCGTCAACAAGTAACACACCGCTGCCGCCGGGCCGCCGTCACCGCTAGTTGGGGCGGCGGCCCCTCGGCAGTTGATTCCGAGAGTTCTACATCGATCAGCCGTCGTGGTGTCCCGGTACACCGCGGAGCCGCTCCCGCGCGGCGAATCTCCACGCTCCGCAACTCAATGAGGAGGATGTCACATGGCGAAGGAACTGCGCTTCGGTGAAGATGCACGTCGGCTGCTTCAGGCCGGCGTCGATCAATTGGCGGACGCCGTCAAGAGCACGCTCGGTCCCAAGGGACGCAACGTCGTCCTGGAGAAGATCGTCGGGACCCCGGAGGTGACCAATGACGGCGTGACGATCGCGCGGGAGATCTTCCTGAAGGACCCGTTCGAGAACATGGGCGCGCAGCTGCTCAAGGAAGCCGCCATCAAGACCAACGACATCGTCGGTGATGGCACCACCACCTCAACCGTTCTCGCCCAGGCGATCGTCCGCGAGGGGATGAAGGCGATCGCCGGCGGAGGCAATCCGGTCCTGGTCAAGCGGGGGATCGACTTGGCCGTCGGCCTGCTGGTGGAACGACTGACGGCGGTGGCCCATCCGGTCGCCACGGAGGAGGACTACTCGCGCGTGGCCTCGATCTCGGCCAACGACGACGACGCGATCGGCGCGGTCATCGCCAAGGCGCTCTTCACGGTGGGTGACGACGGCGTGGTGACCGTGGAGGACTCCAACAGCCTGGGGATGTCGGTGTCCTTCGTCGAGGACTTCGAGTTCGACAACGGCTACATCACGCCGTACCTGATCACGGACGCCAGCGCCATGGAGGCGGTGCTGGAGAATCCTTACATCCTGTTCACGGCCGAGAAGGTCAAGGATGTCAAGCACATCATGCCGGTGCTGGACCGGATCATGCGCGATCCCGCGCCGCTGGTCGTCATCGCCGAGACCGTCGAGGGCACCGCGCTGCAGATGCTGGTGCACAACCACGTCAACGGGATCTTCCAGGCGGTGGCCATCAAGGCGCCTGGTTTCGGTGACAAGCGGGTCCACCTGCTGGAGGACATGGCTGCGCTGTGCGGCGGCCAGGTGCACAGCAAGAGCTCCTCCTTCGCCCTGGAGCAGATCCAGGTGGAGCACCTCGGCCGGGCCGCCCAGGTCCGGGTGGCGGGTGAGCACACCACGATCATCGGCGGCGGTGGCGACAAGGCGAGGTTGGAGACCCGGCTCGCGCAGCTGCGGACCGAACTGTCGCGGGCGACGATCGGCACCGACGAGGACTGGCTGTCGGAGCGGATCGCCCGGCTGTCGGGCAAGGCCGCGATCATCTGGGTCGGATCACCGACCAATGCCGAGGCCAAGGAGGTGCGGCACCGCGTCGACGACGCGCTGCAGGCCACTCGGGCGGCGATCGCCGAAGGGATCGTGGCCGGCGGCGGATCGGCGCTGCTGCACGCAGAGCCGGTGCTGGACGAGTTGACGGTCAACGCCGACTACCGCATCGGTGTGGAGATCGTGCGGAGCGCGCTCAGCGAGCCGGTGCATCTCATCGCCTCCAACGCCGGCTACGACGGCGACGAGGTTGTCAAGCGGGTGGCAGCGATGGAGGTCGACGAGGGCTTCGACGCCCTGGAAGGCCGCTACGGCAACATGGTCGAGATGGGGATCATCGACCCGCTGCGGGTGGTCCGCTCTGCCCTGCAGAACGGCGCCTCGGTGGCGGGCCTGATCCTGACCACCGACTCGCTGGTCGCCGAAGAGGTGACGCCGTGGAACAAGGCCCTGATGACGGAGTTCGGGCCCCTCGACGAGGGCATTCCGCAGCCGTCCCCGGATTCCAGCACGCCGCAGTCGCTGGGCCTCGGGCCGTCCATCGGCTGACATGTCGGCACGGACCCGGTCGGTGTCCCGCCGACCGGGTCAGTGGATCGCCGTGATTGCGATGGGTATTCGGGCAGCCTCGGCCAGCCGCTGGAGGTCGTGGGGGTCACTCGTCAGGATCTCATCGCCAGAAGACGCGATGTCGACGATGGAAGCATCGACGACGTCCGCGGAGCCGCAGGCACCCAGTAGCCCACCGATACGACGAGCGGCTGACCTGTCCAGGCTCACTTCGGCGATCCCCTGCAGCATCCGTGCCAGCCTGCCCTGCCGGCTGCCGTTGCGCCATGCTTGAGCGACCGCGGCGCTGCTGGTCCTGACCTCCATGCCCTTGAGCTGAGCATCGCGCACGAAGGCCATGACCGTGCGGTCGTCCCGATCGATGGCTATCAGTGCGCCGGTATCGAGGACCAGGGCCATCAGGCGCTGCTGGACGGGCTGCCGGCGACCACTACGTTGTTCTCGCGTGCCGCCGCAACGAGCCGCGTCATCTCCTCGGAACGCATCGGGCCGTCCTCCGACTCGGCGGCGTCCAGGGCGAGGCCCAGCCGGCGATTACGGACACGGTCTGAAGCGGCCTCGGCGAGCCAGGCCGACACGCTCACCCCCTCGATGGCGGCAGTCTCGCGGATGAGGTCGGTCAGTTCCGCTTCGAAGGACACGCTCAGCTTCTTCACGGTCATGACACGATACGACCGCGAGATACCGATGGTAGTAGCTGGGCGAGGATCAACCGCCGCCGCGAGACGAGCACGGCGAGGACGAAGCATGCGGTGCACACCAGACCCATCGCTCCGGCGATCGAGCTGTCCGTCGCCAGGGCCAGCCGGTGCCCGCCGACGGCGCCGATCCAGCCCACACCGACGGACCCCGCCACCAGGACCGGTAGCCGATTGGTCAGCAGGTATGCCGTCGCGGCCGGAACGATCAGCATGGTCACCACGAGGATGGCGCCGACTGCCTCGAAGGCCGAGACCGCGGTCACCGCGACGGCGATCACCAGCAGCCGGTTCAGCAGTTGGGGGCGCAACCGGACGGTCGAGGAGAACTCCGGGTCGAAGGTGGTGGCCGTCAGCTCCTTCCACAGCAGCGCCAGCAGCGCGAGATCGACGAGCACGACGACTGCCAGCACCACGGCGGCTCGCGCGAGGTCCACCCCGCCGACGCTGATGGTGTCGAAGGGGACCAGCGCGATCTCGCCGTAGATCGTGGAGTCCAGGTCGAGGTGAATGCCGTCGGCGTAGCGGGTGATGCCCAGGACGCCGAGTGAGAAGAGAGCCGGGAAGACGAGCGCGATGGCCGCGTCCGAGGCGACCAGACCGGTCGCGCGCAGCGCATCGATCGCCACGACGCACAGCACGGCGAACGCTGCGGCGCCGAGCACCACCGGCAGCGGGGCGCGGGTGTGCGCGACCAGCCACACCGAGACGATGCCGGGCAGCACGGCGTGGCTGACGGCGTCGGACAGCAACGCCATCCGTCGCAGCACCAGGAACGGTCCCAGCAGCCCGCACGCGGTCGCGGTCAGCCCGGCGACGATGACGATGACGAGGTTGTCGGTCATCGCGTCCCACCGGCCGTGGCGGCCAGCCGCCGCAGTTGGTCCAGCGCTTGCGGCCCCAGGCTGCCGGCCAGGTCGTGCGGGTCCGGTTCACGGGCATCCGGCAGGTCGAGCCGCCAGCCGTGCGCCAGCCATGCCGACCACAGCGAACGGCGCTCGCTCAGGTCCTCGACCTGTTGGCGGCCCCGCGGCGTCAGGGTGCTGCCGTCGTCGGCCAGCAGCCCTCGTCGGCGCAGCGTCGTTCGCCGGTAGCGGTCCATCAGGCTGCGATCCGGGGCGTGCGGGTCGCTCAGCAGCGCCTCGTCCCGGCTGCGCCGCCGCCGCCGAGCCAGCGCCTGCGCCTGCCAGATAGCCCCGCGACCTGGTGCGAAGGCCACCGCGACCAGGGCGAGGGTCACCCCCACCAGCACCACGACCGGTCCCGTCGGCAGCTGCGCGCGGGTGGCCGCCAGCGCCCCGACGGCGCCGACGACCGCACCGGCCGCACCGGCCAGCACCAGCACCTGGTGCAGCCGGTTGACGAACTGTCGGGCCACCACCGTCGGCACGACGAGCATCGCGACCATGAGGATGGCGCCGACCAACCGCACCCCGATGACGACCGCGACGACCAGCAGCACCGTCATCCCGATCTCGACGAGGCGGACCCGCAGGCCGAGGGCGGCGGCGTGCGCCGGGTCGAACAGCGTCGCGGTCAGTGCACGGCGGCCGACGACGACGGTAGCCAGCGCGACCGCGCCGATGCCTGCCATCACGGCGACGTCGCTGATCAGCAGGCCGGCCGCCTGACCGAACAGGTAGTTGCCCAACCCCGCCTGGTCGGCGTTGCCGCTGCCCGCGATGTAGGTCAACAACACGATGCCGAGACAGAAGAAACCGGAGAGCACGACGCCGATCGCGGTGTCGGCCGGCAACCCCAGGCGCTCGGCGCCGACCATGAGCACGGCAGCGGCCAGACCGGCGATCGCGGCACCCACCAGCAGCCCGGGGACGTCCTTCGCCCCGGCGAGCAGAAAGGCCAGGCACACTCCGGGCAGCGTCGAGTGCGAGATGGCGTCGCCGACCAGGCTGCGCCGTCGCAACACGGCGAAGGCGCCCAGCACCCCGCTGGTGACACCCAGCACCACGGCGCCCAGCAGCACCACGACGTCGGTGTATGGCAACCCGAGCAGGGCCCCCAGCGAGTCGGTCAGGCCGGCCATGCCAGCCCGCGCCCGCCGCCATAGGCCTCGGTCACCGCTGCCGGCGTCAGCACCGAGGCGACCGGCCCGCAGCCCAGCGACCGGACGTTGAGCAGCAGCGCCCAGTCGAAGCATTCCCGGACCTGGCCGATGTCGTGGTGGACAGCGATGACGGTGTCCCCGGCGGCGCACAGCTCGCGGAACAACGCCAGCAGGTCCACCTGGGTACGGGTGTCGATGCCCGAGAACGGCTCGTCCATCAGCAGCACGCGCGCCTGTTGGGCCAGGGCCCGGGCGACGAAGATGCGCTGCCGCTGGCCGCCGGAGAGCTGGCCGATCTGCCGTCGGGCGTAGCCGGCCATCCCGACGCGCTCCAGGCACTGCGCCGCGATCGTCCGGTCGGCGCGGCTGAGTCTGCGGAACCAGCCGGCCGCCCGGTACCGGCCCATCGCCACCACCTCGCCGGCGGTGATCGGGAAGTCCCAGTCGACCGAGGCCGTCTGCGGGACGTAGGCGACGTGATCCAGTGCCGCGGCGCCCTCGATACCGGCGATGCGGACCCGGCCCGCATCGGCGGGAACCACCCGCAACGCGGCCTTGAGCAGCGTGGACTTGCCGGCGCCGTTCGGGCCGACGATGGCGGACAGCTGACCGGCGGGAAAGGTCGCGGCCACCTCCCACAGCACCGGCGCGGCGCGGTAGGACACCGTCAGGCCGCGGATGTCCATGGCCGGGTGCAACGCGCTCGGGATGGTCGCGACGTTCTCGATGACGTGCACCGCAGGTGTCATGGTGTACCTCCGAGGGCGGTGGCGATCCGGATCGAATTGGCCCGGACCATGCCGGGGTAGGTGGCTTCCGGCGTGCCCGCCGATCCGCCGGCGTCGGCGAACAACTCCGCCCCGATCACGGCGTCGTGCCCTCGTTCGGCGGTGGCCGCCAGCAGCGCGTCGATGGTCTGCCGGGGGACGCTGGTCTCGACGAACACCGCGGGCACCTGACGCTCGGCCAGCAAGGTGGCGACCCGCTCGACGTCTGCGGTCGTCGCCTCAGCGGCCGTGGAGATGCCCTGGATGGCGGCCACCTCCATGCCGTAGCGCCGGCCGAAGTACTCGAAGGCGTCGTGTGAGGTGACCAGCAGCCGGTGCTCGGCGGGAATGCTCGCGATGCGGTCGCGGACCTCGGAGTCCAACGCATCCAGTTCGTTCAGGTACTCCTCGCTGTTGGCCCGGTAGGTGTCGGCGTGCGCCGGGTCCAGCTCGATGAGCGTGTCGGTGACCGAGCTGACCGCCATGCGCCACAGCGCGACGTCGAACCAGACGTGCGGGTCGTACTGCTGGTCGGCGGGGTCGGTGCCGGGGGCGGGCAGCAGATCCTCACGCGCGATGGCGTCGGTGATCGCCAGGGTGGGCCGCCGGTCGGCTATGTCGGCGAGCAGGTCCGCCATCTTCCCCTCCAGGTTCAGCCCGCCATAGATCACCAGGTCGGCCTCCCGCAAGGACTGGACGTCGCCCGCGCTGGCCCGGTAGAGGTGCGGGTCGACACCCGGGCCCATCAGTGCCGTCACCTCGACCCGATCGCCACCGACCCGGACGGCCGCGTCGGTGATGAAGGTCGTCGTCGTCGTGATGGCGACCTTCCGGTCGCCGATCTGGACCTCGGCCCCGGTGGCCGCACTGCAGCCGACGGTGAGAACGGCCAGCAGCATTGCCGCCGCCCCAGCGCAGCTGGCCCTGGTGGCGGCCCCCGCCGCCTTGGTGAGCCCCCGTCGCCTCACGTGACCACCCGGCCATGCACGACGCGGGCCAGCGGCTCACCGAGCGCCACGTCGCCACCGTTGAGGCGCACCCACAACGGCCCGCCGAACGGTGCCTGCTCGATGACCTGCAGGGTCACGCCGGGCCGGATGCCGAGACCGGCCAGGTGTCGCAGCGCCGCCTCGTCCCGGTCGTAGATTCGTTCGACGACGAAACCGGTACCCCAGGGCACCGCGTTGAGCCGGGTACCCCAGGACTCCTGGTGCCCGTCGCCGCTGCGCGGGATGGGGTCACCGTGCGGATCACGGTCCGGGTGGCCCAGCAGGGCGTCGATGCGATCGAGGACGACGTCCGAGACCGCGTGCTCGATCATGTCGGCCTCGACGTGTACTTCGTCCCACGACAGCCCGAGAGTCTCGACGAGGAACGTCTCGATGAGCCGGTGGCGGCGCACGACATGACGGGCGTGGCCGGCGCCGTGGCTGGTCAGCGCTGCCCGGTGGTCGGCCGACCGCTCCAGCAGGCCGTGCTCGGTCAGCCGCTTGAGCATGCTGGAGACAGTGGGTGGGGAGACCCCCAGGTGCGTGGCCAGGGCCGACGTACTTACGGGTTCACCGCGGCCGGACAGCACGAAGATCGTCCGCAACGCGTCCTCGACCGCCGGGGTCGGGGACAGTCCGCAGCAGGCTGCGGAGGACCGGACATCCACCATTAGGCACCTCTCACATCGGCGTGAGCCTCATCTAATGCCAGAAACGACGAGGTGTCGAGTGCGGCGATGTCTCAATTCGAGACGCTTCGCCCGCGTCGGTCGACGTGCGTCGCCCCGGGCGGTGGTGTCCTATCGGTCAAACGACGAATGATAAGTCGCCTCGGTGACTCGGCTGTCTCAATAAGAGACGACCGGCACTCAACTGTCGCGGTCGAGGTCCAGCGCCAGGGCACGCATGAGAACAAGTAGCCGGTCCTGGGCTGCCGTGGTGCCGTTTCGGGCGCTGATCGTCATGCCGTTCCTCGATGCCACCAGTCGTACGTCGGCAGAATCTTCCTCGGAAATCATCGCCATGGCCCAACGGGGGAAGGACAATGAATCCACGGTGGCAGTGTCCACCACCTCCACGGCATGGTGTCGCGGATCCTGCAAGATGCGCGAGAAGAGTCGGCGAACCACATCCTCCTCGCCCTCGAGGGCTTGGCAGACCACATCCCGGTACAGCAGCAGGGCGCCGGTCACCTGTGCTGCGACATTGTTGAGCCGGGAGACCCGGAATATTTCGGCGTGCTCGGTCGTGCGGTGAAGAGGAAGGATGAGACTGTGGCTGCGGTAGATGAGACGAAAGGCCGGGGTGGCGCGCGGCTGTTCGTCGGCGATCGCCCGCAGTTGCCCAGCGAGGGACGCTGCGTCCTCGAACCCCCCGCCGACCTGCTTGTCGCCGCGCACGGCGCCGATCCTACCGCGCAGGTCAATAGCCCTTGCCGAAGCCCCGCGTGGCGCCACGCATGAGATCGAGCACCCGCTCCGCGTCCGGTGTCGAACCGCGCGGGGTGGCGACGGTGATGCCTGATCTGTTGGCGATCAACGGGATATCGGGCTCGCCGTGCTCAGCCACCTTCGCCATGGCCCATCGGCCGAATACACGGTCGGTGACCGTGGCGGTCTCCAGTATCTCGACATTCTCGTGCCGCTCGTCCCGCTCGATTTTCGCGAACAGATCGCCGACCACGCTCTCGTCACCCTCCAGCGTCTGGGCGAACCAGTCCTCGTACACCAGCAGGGCGCCCGTGACGCTGGTCTTGGTGTTGTTGGACCGGGCCACGCTGAAGATTTCGCCGTGCACCTTCTTGCGGTCATCGGCCGGTATCACGCTGTGACTCCGGTAGATCAAGCGGTACAGGTAGGTAGTCTCAAGCACCATTGCCTCCATTCATCGCGCCGGTGACTCGCCATTCAGCCACCATTGGCCGACCACCGCGAGGATCACGATAGGCGACGCCTCCGCCACACCACAAGGCTGGTTTGATGACGACGTCAATCGCGCAGGCGTCGCTGGAGGAAACGGCGCTGGGACTCGTTGACGGCCAGCGCCACGGCATCGGCGAAGGCCGCCCGTGCTGGCTCGGCTCGACCGGACCGGGCGAGCAGGTCGCCCCGGGCGACATGCCAGGCGTGGTAGGAACGCAAACCCGCGATGGATTCGAGGGCGCGCAGCCCAGCGGCCGGGGTGTCCGCTGCCGCCAGGGCAACGGCCCGGTTCAGGGCCACGACCGGAGAGGGATCGAGCGTCAGCAGGCTGTCGTAGGCGCTGACCACCGAGGCCCAATCGGTGTGCTCCGGCGTGGCAGCGTTGGCGTGCAGTCCGGCGATGACGGCCATCAGGACGTACCGGCTCGGGGGGGCGGCCAGCATGGCGCGACCGAGCAGCGCGTTGGCGTGGGCGATCTCGTCCTGTCGCCAGGTGGACCGGTCCTGCGCGTCGAGCAGGACCAGTTCCCCGTCGCCGTCGGTGCGCGCGTCTCGTCGTGAGTGGTGGTAGGTCATCAGGGCCCGCAGGCCCAGAACGTCCGGCCGACTCGGGAGGAGACCATCGAGCAGGCCGACCAGGCGCAGCGCCTCGGCAGCCAGGTCCACCCTGGTCAGCGAGTCACCGCCGGCGCTGAAGTGGCCCTCGGTGAAGACCAGGTAGATCACCGACAGCACGGCCTCCAACCGGTCCGTCAGATCCGCGGGCAATGACAGCGGGATCGCCGCTGCCTTGATCTTGCGCTTGGCGCGCACGATGCGCTGCGCCAGGGTCGTTTCCGGGACCAGGTATGCGGCGGCGATCTCGGTGGTGCTCAGACCCAGGACGAGCCGCAAGGTGAGGGCCACCTGGGCGTCACGGTCCAGAGCCGGGTGGGTGCAGAGAAGGATCAGGCGCAGCCGCTCGTCCGGAATGATCACGCCACCGCTGAGCAATCGGCCGTCCGGGGTCCCCTCGACTCCTTCCCAACCCACCGCATTCCCCTCGCGCGCCGGATGGCCGACAGCGACCGTGGGGTCGCCCGCGGCGCCGAGCGCCCGCCGCGTCTGACCGGCCTCGTGCCGCAGCCGGTCGATCGCCGCGCGGCGCGCAGCCACCAGCAGCCACCCGCCGGGATTGGTGGGAACCCCGTCGCGAGGCCAGGTGCGCACCGCGTTCTCCAGGGCCGTCGCCACCGCCTCCTCGGCCAGGTCGAGGTCGCCGTAGCGACGGGCGAGCAGGGCGAGCACTCGCCCGCCCTCCTCGCGGATGGCGGCCTCCAGCGCCGCCGCCATCCCTCGGACCGGTGGCGCGCTGATGCCGCCCTCGGTCAGCTCCCCGCTGCTCACATTTGGTCGGCTCACATTTGGTCGGCTCACATTTGGTCGGCTCACATTTGGTCGGCTCACATTTGGTCGGCTCGGAACGTGGTAGGCCGGACCTCGATGGAACCCGCCGGCACGGGGAGCTTCTTCGCCCACTCCAGCGCCTCGTCGAGGTTCTCGGCCGTGATGAGGTAGAAGCCGCCCAGCTGCTCCTTGGTCTCGGCGAACGGTCCGTCGGTGATGGTCGGCTCCGCGACACCGAAGCTGCGGCGGATCGTCGTGGCGGTGGCGGTCGGCTGCAAGCCGGCTCCGGCGACGAAATTGTCCGACGCGCGCAACTCGGCGTTGTAGTTCATCCAGCCGCTGAGGAACTGCTGGAACTCCGGCGAGCCGGGGGCGGGCGCAGGGAAGCTCTCGTCGCCGTGGATGAGGATGACGTAGTCCATGTCGGGTTCCTTTTCTGTGGTGCCGCGGGCGGTTCCTGCGGTCGCCACGATGACGGAGCAGCGCGCAAGGATCGACAGCAGTGCCAAGTGACATGGGTCACAGTAGTCGACGGCGGCAACCGACGGGCAGGTCATACCCTGGTGCGGTGTCCATGACCACCGGCGCGCCGCGTCCTGAGCTGAGCCCCCGCGGTCGGCTGGGCCCGACCGACCGAGAGCGTGCGCTGTCCGACATCGCCACGCGCGAACTCGACGTCGTCGTGGTGGGCGGTGGCGTGGTCGGCTGTGGTGCCGCACTGGACGCCGCGACCCGCGGGCTGTCGGTGGCGCTGCTCGAGGCCCGTGACTGGGCGTCCGGGACGTCCAGCCGCTCCAGCAAGCTCATCCACGGTGGTCTGCGATACCTGGAGATGCTGGACTTCGGCCTGGTCCGCGAGGCGCTGCGCGAGCGCGGCCTGATCCTCACCCGGCTCGCCCCGCACCTGTGCCGACCGGTGCCCTTCCTGTTCCCGCTGCAGCACAGGGGCTGGGAGCGGGCGTACGTGGGCGCCGGCATCGCCCTGTACGACGCGATGGCGATCGGCGGCGGGCACGCTCGCGGGCTGCCCTTTCATCGGCACCTGACACACAAGCAGGTGATGGCCCGCTCGCCCGGCATCCGCCGCGACGCGATGATCGGCGCCATCCAGTACTACGACGCCCAGATCGACGACGCCCGGCACACGATGGCGCTGGCCCGGACGGCGGCGATGTACGGCGCGTCGTGCGCCAATCGGGTCCGGGTCATCACGTTCCTGCGCGAGGGCGAGCGGGTGGTGGGGGTGCGTGCCCGCGATCTGGAGAGCGGTGAGTATCTGGATGTCCGCGCCCGGCAGGTGATCAACGCCACGGGGGTGTGGACCGACGACACGCAGTCCCTGGTCGGTGAGCGCGGCCAGTTCAAGGTGCGCGCCTCCAAGGGGATTCATCTTGTCGTGCCCCGGGACCGGGTCCAGTCCAGCAGCGGGATCATCACCCGGACGGCCAACTCGGTCCTGTTCGTGATCCCGTGGGGGCGGCACTGGGTGATCGGCACCACCGACACCGACTGGTCGCTGGACAAGGCGCACCCCGCGGCGTCCAGTCGCGACATCGACTACCTGCTCGAGCAGGTCAACAAGATCCTCGTGACCCCCTTGACCCGGCAGGACGTCGAGGGTGTCTATGCGGGGCTGCGGCCATTGCTGTCGGGAGAGTCCGATCAGACCAGCAAGCTGTCCCGAGAGCACGTGGTGGCCCACCCGGTGCCGGGGCTGGTGGTCGTCGCCGGTGGGAAGTACACGACCTACCGGGTGATGGCGGCAGACGCCGTGGACGAGGCTGCCCGGGCGCTGCCGTTCCGAGTCCCCGACTCGATCACCGACCGGGTTCCGCTGGTGGGAGCGGAGGGCTACCAGGCGCTGTGGCACGCTCGGCTGCGGCTCGCGGCCGAGTCCGGTCTGCACGTCGCCCGGATCGAGCACCTGCTGCGGCGCTTCGGCGACGACGTCATCGACATCCTGGCCATGGTGGCGGCAGATCCCGAGTTGGGCAGGCCGTTGCCAGGAGCCGAGGATTACCTGCGGGCCGAGATCGCGTACGCCGCCAGTCACGAGGGCGCTCGCCACCTCGACGATGCGCTGGCCAGGCGGACCAGGGTCTCCATCGAGTCCTGGGACCGCGGCGTTGCTGCCGCGAAGGACACCGCGCAGCTGATGGCCGGGATCCTGGGCTGGACCGCAGAGCAAGTGGACCGGGAGGTCGAGCACTACTTGGCGCGGGTCAGCGCGGAGCGGGCCAGCCAGGAGCAGCCCGACGACGAGACCGCGGACGCCATCCGGCTCGGCGCGCCCGAGGTCGTGCCGCTCGCATGACGGCCACGACGGCGCTCGTCTCCGGATCTCCAGGCGTCACCGACACCGTGGCGCGGTCGCGGGCCGCGCAGCGGGTGTGGGCCACCGTCGACGTCCGGGACCGCGCGGCGGCCCTGCTCCGGTTGCACGACCTGGTGCTTGCCCGCCGCGAGGAGCTGACCGCGATCGTGGCGGCGGCGACCGGCAAGAGCCGACGGGACGCCTTCCTGGAGATCGCCGCCGTCCTCACCATCGCTCGGTACTACGGCCTGTCGGCGCCACGCATGCTGCGGCCCCGCCGGCGGATGATCACCGGTGTGTTCGTGCCGGGATTGATCACGGGCGTCGAGCGGCGGATCCCGGCCGGGGTGGTCGCCAACATCGCCGCCTGGAACTTCCCGCTGGTCTTCCTGTTCGGCGACACCGTGCCGGCGGTCGCGGCGGGCAACGGCGTCGTGCTCAAGCCCGATCCGCGCTCGGACGAGGTCGCCGCTGCCGTGTTGTGGCTGATGAGCGACGCCGGCCTGCCGGACGGGCTGGTGGGCGCGGTCACCGGCGGCACGACCGAGTTGGGGGAGGAGCTGATCGACGCCGCAGACCACGTCCTGTTCACCGGCTCCACCCGGGTCGGGCGATTGGTGGCCGAACGCGCGGGACGCAACCTCACCGGGGTCACGCTGGAGCTGGGCGGGAAGAACGCGATGTACGTCGCCGAGGACGCCGATGTGGCCGCCGCGGCCGAAGCAGCCGTGCGTGACTGCTTCGGTGCGTTGGGCCAGGTGTGCACTGCGACCGAGCGGATCTATGTCCATGCCGACATCCGCGAGGCCTTTGTGCGGCGCTTCGTCGAGCGCACCCGCGCGCTGCGGCTCGGTGTCGAGCCCGAGGCAGATCTCGGTCGGTTGACGTCAAGCGAGCACCTGGCCACCGTCGAGGCGTTCGTCGCCGATGCGGTGAGGCGGGGAGCGACGGTCCTTGCGGGCGGCAAGGCCCGCCCGGACCTTGGCCCGGCCTGCTACGAACCGACGATTCTCGCCGACGTGCCCGCCGACGCTCGGGTGAGCGTCGAGGAGACCTTCGGACCCGTCGTCTTCGTCACTGAGGTGAGCCACGACGAGGCGGCGCTCGCGCAGATCAATCTGGGTGACGCGGGCCTGATGGCGTCGGTGTGGACACGCGATACGGCCAGGGGCCGCCGGCTCGCGGCTCGGATCCGCGCCGGCACCGTGGTCGTCAACGAGACCTATCACATCGCCTGGGGGTCGCCTGGCCTGCCGCTGGGCGGGCTCGGCACCTCGGGGCTGGGACGGCGATTCGGTGCCGACGGGTTGCGTGAGGTGACCCGGGCGCAGGTGACGCTGGTGCACCGTGGCGGGTTGGTGCGCCGGGTGGTCGACCGGCCCGCGCCACAGACCGAGGCCGTGCTGGTGGGCATGGCGCGGGCGATGCGGGCGCTGCGATGGCCATGACTGTTCCCCCGGCCGAGGTCGTCGACGTCGCCATCGTGGGAAGCGGCTTCGGCGGGTCCGTGGCGGCGTTGCGGCTGTCGGAGAAGGGGTACCGCGTTCTCGTCCTGGAGGCCGGCCGCCGGTTCGCCGACGCCGATCACGCCAAGACGTCGTGGAACCTGCCCCGTTTCCTGTGGGCACCCCGCCTGGGGTGGTACGGCATCCAGCGGATCCATCGGCTGCCCGATGTGGTGCTGCTGGCCGGCGCCGGTGTCGGCGGTGGATCGCTGAACTACGCCAACACGCTGTACCGGCCGCCGCCGGTGTTCTACCGCAGCGGCTCCTGGGCCGGCGCCGCGGACTGGGAGACCGAGTTGAAGCCGCACTACGACATGGCCGAGCGGATGCTCGGCGTGGTGGTCAACCCGTGCCGGGGGCCGGTCGAGGACGCGATGCGCGCCACCGCCGAGGCGCTGGGGGTCGGCCACACGTTCCACCCCACTCCGGTCGGGGTGTTCTTCGGCGCAGCGGCGGGCCAGGGCACCGCGGCACCGGGTGAGCAGGCAGCCGATCCCTTCTTCGGCGGCCAGGGGCCCGCGCGGCGGGCGTGCACGCAGTGCGGCAACTGCATGGTCGGCTGCCGGGTGGGCGCCAAGAACACGCTGCTGAAGAACTACCTCGCGCTCGCTGAGCGGTTGGGGGCGCGGATCGAGGCGCTGCGGACGGTGACCCGGATCGAGCGGCTGCCGGTTGCCGGGGGCGAGGTTGACGGTGTTGGCGACGCGAACGATGCGAACAGGGCGAGCGATGCGGCGCCGCGGTGGCGGGTGACGCATCAGCGCACCGGTGCGCCGGGCTTGGGCGCGCTGTGGCGTGACACTCAGGTGGTGCTTGCGCGGCACGTCGTCATGGCGGCCGGGGCGTGGGGGACGGCGAAGCTACTGCACCGGATGCGGGCCACCGGCACGCTGCCTGACCTTCCAGCGGCACTCGGCACGTTGACCCGGACCAACTCCGAGGCGCTGCTCGGCACCGTCGCAACCGCCGTCCCTGCGGGGCAGGACCTCAGCCGCGGGGTTGCCATCACGACCTCGTTCCACCCCGATGCCGACACCCACGTCGAGAACTGCCGCTACGGGGCTGGATCCAACGCCATGGCGTTGCTCAGCGGAATGCTCGTCGACGGCGGAGGATCGATCCCGCGCTGGCTGCGCGCCCTGGGCCGGGCAGTACGTCACCCGGGCCAGGCGCTGCGGAGTCGCTGGATCTATCGCTGGAGCGAGCGGGCAGTCGTCGGTCTGGTGATGCAGACCCGCGACAATTCGCTGACCGTGTCCCCGGTGCGGCGCTTCGGCTCGTGGGGGTTGACCTCACGGCCCGGGCACGGCGAGCCCAACCCGACGTGGATCCCGGCGGGATATCGGGCCGTGCGCCTGTTGGCCGAGGAGCTTCGGCAGCGGGTTGGGACTCCGACCGACGTGTTCGGTTCGGTGGGTGACGCGTTCAACGTCCCGATGACGGCGCACTTCCTGGGCGGGTGCCCGATCGGCACGGACCTGGCGACCAGCGTGCTCGATCACCGCCAGCAGGTCTGGGGGCATCCCGGGCTGTTCGTGCTGGACGGGTCGGCGATCTCCGCCAACCTGGGCGTCAATCCGTCGCTGACCATCACCGCGCAGGCCGAGCGCGCGATGGCGTTGTGGCCGGACAGGTCGACAAGTGATTGACCTCACACAATTCGACACCGTGAAGTGAATCCGATCTGACCGGGTATCGACCGAGTTCCCCTGTTACTAAATCGTGACATCACAGAGTTGGGTGGCTGTGTCCGCCAGGCGCTAGGTTCGCTCGCGACGCGGCCTTTGTCGCATCCCTCAACGTAAGGAGCAGCTCCATGCGCATTCGCGCGCTTGCAGCGGTGGCTGTCGCCGCCGTCGTCGTCGTCCCGGTCGGTATGGCCAGCACGGCCAGTGCCGCCCCCGGCGACGCCCTGGTCACCGTCGTGCACGGGATCGCCATCCCCGACTTCGAGGTCGTCGACGTCTATGTCAACGGCGCGTTGACCTTCGAGGACCTCACCTTCGGTGATGTGCTGGACGCCGAGCTGCCGGCGGGCTCGTACGACATCGACGTCACGCTCCCCGACGCTCCCATCGGAGAGGCCGCGCTGTCGGACACCTTCGAAATCACGGGCGACGTCTCGATCGTTGCCCAGGTGGACGCCCTCGGCGCGCCTGTACTCGTTACCTACCCGGATGACTACTCGCCGACCGCCGCTGGCCAAGCCCGCGTGGTCGTGCGGCATGCCGCAGAAGCCGCCGACGTATCGGTCGATGCGAACGGCGCCGAAGTGATCGCGAGCTTGAGCAACGGTAACAGCGCTGCTCTCGAGGTCCCTGCCGGGACCTACTCCGTTGTCACAAAGCTCGGCGGCAATCCTGTCGAGGGCCTCTCCGCCGAGGGCCTGGCCCTTCTTGCGGGCAAGGTGTATACGGTGTACGCCGTTGGTGACGACATGACGTTCGAGACCAGCGGCTACAGCCTTATCGTCGATGTCGTCGATGTCGGCGAGGACGTTGCTACGACGACGGCTCCGTCGACCACCACCGCGCCCGCCACCACCACCAAGCCCGCCATCCCCACCGCGGTCCCCGCCGGTGACGGCAGCTCTGGCTGGTCCGGCCCCCTCGGCCTGCCTGCGCTGATCGCCATCACGCTGGCTGCCGGCCTCGCTGTGGCTGCCGGCTTCGCGCTGCGCGGCAACGCCACGCACCGCCGCTGAACCGCGGCTCCTCCGGTCAGGCCGGGTGGCTCCCCTCGGGGAACCACCCGGCCTGTGCGTTTGAGCAGCTGGCACGGCAACCGGGGTTACCAAATAGTTATAGAAGCAGCGAAACCCATTTGTCGGACTGCGCTAGCTTCGGCCTGTCTTGGACTCCGGTCCACCTCCATGTCAGGAGCATTCATGCGCGTGCGCGCACTCATAGCGGTTGCGGCCGTCGGCCTGTTCATCCCGCTCGGCCTCGCCCCGCCAGCCAGCGCAGCCCCGGGTGACCCTTCGGTCGCCGTGATCCACGGCATCGCCGACCCGTTCTTCGAGGTCGTCGATCTGTACGTCGACGACACCAAGTTCGACGACGTCACGTTCAAGGACAGGACCCGCACGACGCTGGCGCCCGCCCGGTACGCCGTGGGTATCGCCGGACCCGATTCGACGAGCTCAGCCGACGTGGTGCCGATCTTCTCGCGCAACTTCGATGTCTTCGGTGACACGTCGATCGTCGCGCAGGTGGACGAGATCGGGTTCCCTGTCATCGAGTCCTACCGCGACGACCTCACGGCCACGGCGGTGGGCAAGGCCCGTGTGGTGGTCCGCCACGCCGCCGCCGCGGACGTGGTGTCGATCAACGCCAATGGCGCCGAGGTCATCGCTGCCCTGCGCAACGGTCAGAGCCAGTCGCTGGAGGTGACCGCGGGGTCGTACACCTTCGAGGCGAAGTCGGGGGCCGACTCGATAGAGGGCCTCAGCGCCACGCTCGACCTCAAGGCCGGGACCGTCTACACCATCTATGCCGTGGGCGGCAGCTTCCTGCCCGAGCTGGTCGAGGTCGACCCGGATGTGGCATCGAAGGTCGCCGAGCTCGACGAGGAACTCTCAGTCGAGGACGGCGTACCGGATGAAGAGGAATGGGAGTTCCCGGAGATTCCCTACAGCCTGATCGTTGACGAATACAAGGCGGGCGAGGTCGCCCCGGCGACCACGGCCACCGCCACGTCGCGGCCGCCGATCCCGACGGCGGTCCCTGCGGGTGACGGCACCTCCGGCTGGTCGGGCCCGCTCGGCCTGCCGGCGCTGATCGCCATCACGCTGGCTGCCGGCCTTGCGGTGGCGGCCGGATTCTCGCTGCGGCGTGGCAACGCCACGCACCGCCGCTGATCGACAGCTCATCAAGCCGAGACCGGCGGTTCCCTCGCGGGGCCGCCGGTATCGGCGTGTCGGGACGCCTTGCCGGAGGCGTCGTCCTCCTGGCCGTCGCCCTCGCGGGTTGCGGGCAGCAGGACCCGCTGCCGCAGTGGGACGGTGACGTCACGCCTGTGCCGTCCGGCGCCACCGCAGCCGCCGCGCCAACGATCGCGGCTCCACCGGCACCACAGCCGTCAGAGCCACCCCCCACCACCCCCACCGCGGTCGGGGGCGAGGCGTTCCTGCCCACCCGGCTGACCCTCGATGCCATCGACGTCGACGCGCCGGTGATCGAGGTGGGCGTCGAGGACCGGGTTCTCGGCGTCCCCGACGACCCGGCCGAGCTCGGCCGGTGGAGTGACGGCGCGCGACCCGACGACCGCACCGGCAGCATCGTGCTCACCGGTCACGTCGACTATCAGGGCCTGCCCGGCGCGCTTCGCCCGCTGGACACCCTGCAACCGGGGGAGGAGGCCGTATTGACGGGGGCCGGCGGGCAGCAGGCCCGCTACGTCACCGAGAGGGTCGATGTCTTCCGCAAGACCGCACTGCCGTACGAGGACATCTTCCTCTACGACGTGCCCGAGCGGCTCGTCCTCATCACCTGCGGTGGCACCTTCGACCGCAGCACCGGCCACTACGACTCCAACGTCGTCGCCTACCTGCGCCGGATCTGACACCAGCCTCTACGGTGCCTGCGTGAGCCTGCCCGCACACCGCCCCGTCCTCGTCATCGACTACGGCGCGCAGTATGCCCAACTCATCGCCCGCCGGATCCGCGAGGCCAACGTCTACTCCGAGGTCGTCCCGCACACCACGGCGGTGGCAGATCTGCTGACTCGCGACCCCGCCGCCATCGTCCTTTCCGGCGGCCCCGCCAGCGTCTACGCCGACGGAGCCCCGGGCGTCGACCCGGCGGTCTTCGACACAGGTGTGCCGGTGCTGGGGATCTGCTACGGGTTCCAGCTGATGGCGAGGGCGCTCGGTGGCGAGGTCAGCCGCACCGGCAGGGGGGAGTACGGCCAGACCGTGGCGGCCCGCACCGCAGGCCCCGACCCCAGCACCCTGCTCGGCCACGACCCCGACACCCAGCCGGTGTGGATGAGCCACGGCGACGCCGTGACCCGGGCCCCGGAGGGATTCACCGTCACCGCGACCACGCCCGGCGCCGGCGTCGCAGCCTTCGAAGACCGCGCCCGTCGGCTGTTCGGCGTGCAGTGGCACCCCGAGGTCAGCCACACCACGCACGGCCAGGCCATGCTCACCCGGTTCCTGCGCGACGGCGCCGGGATCGAGCCCGACTGGACCCCCGGAAACCTCGTGGCCGAACTCGTCGCAGCCATCCGCGAGCAGGTCGGCGACGCCCACGCCGTCTGCGGGCTCTCCGGCGGCGTCGACTCCGCGGTGGCCGCCGCCCTGGTCCAGCGGGCCATCGGCGACCGGTTGACCTGTGTCTTCGTCGATCACGGACTGCTCCGCAAGGGCGAGGCCGAGCAGGTGGAACGGGACTTCGTCGCAGCCACCGGCGTCCGCCTCGTCGTGGCCGATGCCGCCGAGCACTTCCTCGACGCTCTCGCCGACGTCAGCGATCCGGAGGACAAGCGCAAGATCATCGGACGCGAGTTCATCCGAGCGTTCGAACGTGCCGCCGCCGAAGCTGCGACTATGGGCGCAGCTGCCAGCACCGCGGCCACCTTTCTGGTGCAGGGCACGCTCTACCCCGACGTGGTCGAGTCCGGCGGCGACGTGACGGCGACCATCAAGAGCCATCACAACGTCGGCGGCCTGCCCGACGACCTCGCTTTCGAACTGGTCGAGCCGCTGCGGCTGCTCTTCAAGGACGAGGTGCGCGCGGTCGGGCGCGAACTCGGCCTTCCCGCGCCGATCGTCGAGCGTCACCCGTTCCCCGGCCCGGGCCTCGCCATCCGGATCATCGGCGAGGTCACCGCCGAGCGGCTCGCCACGCTGCGCGAAGCCGACGCCATCGTCACTGAAGAGCTGGTGGCGGCGGGCGTGGCCGGTGATCTGTGGCAGGTGCCCGTCGTGCTGCTGGCCGACGTCCGCTCCGTCGGCGTCGCCGGTGACGGGCGGACCTACGGCCATCCCGTCGTGCTGCGACCGGTGACCTCCGAGGACGCGATGACCGCGGACTGGGCCCGGCTGCCGCACGACCTGCTGGCGAGGATCTCGACCAGGATCACCAACGAGGTCCCGGGCGTCACCAGGGTGGTGCTGGACATCACCAGCAAGCCGCCGGCCACCATCGAGTGGGAGTGATCGCCGGCGCGCGACGATCGACGTAACGCAATCGACATGGCGAGATGCTTGTCTGCAGGGCACCATGGCGCGCACGCTTCAAGAGTCAGTGGGAGGTGAGACATGGCCGGCATCGAGAACCCCGACGAGCGTCCCGCCGTCGAAGTGTCGCCACTTCACCGCGCCGACCGCGGCCTGTCGGGCTTCATCCTCACCGGCCGATGGCCGGACAGCACCCGGGAGTGGGTGCAGTTCCTGACCCTGGCGGTCCGGCTGGCCGCCGTGCCGGGGATGGTGCCGACGACATCGGTCTACCGATCGACCGACGAGCGGCCCGACCTGGATGAGTCCGATATCCGCGGCATCGTGGGCGTGGTCGAGTTCGCGGGCCGTGTCATCTCCACCGATCCCGCCGACCGGCCGCAGCCCGGACCGGGGCTGCCCGCTGCGCTCGTACTGCTGCACCCACCGGAGGAGACGTCCTCGCGCACGCCTGACGCCGAACGCCCAGCCTCGGGTTGCGTCCTGCTGCCGGGAGTACCGCACCTCGGCCTGGACCACCGGGCCGCCTGGGTCGAGGCCGAGGTGCGGT
>Ga0163154_10002436_pt1 | contig 27241 bp, 26 predicted proteins | sample OliLakLV19MP9P1_FD_148649 | JGI IMG/M metagenome (GOLD analysis project Ga0163154, IMG submission 148649) | Freshwater microbial mat bacterial communities from Lake Vanda, McMurdo Dry Valleys, Antarctica - Oligotrophic Lake LV.19.MP9.P1 | ecosystem: Environmental > Aquatic > Freshwater > Lake >... | reverse complement strand
CTGCCTGTTTTGAGCGCGGCGAATGCTCAGGTTCAAAAGGCAGGCAGGTCTGGTTCCGCCCAATCCAGACCCGGAAAGCGGGCGAAATCTCGATCGAACGTGCGCCAGCGGCATCCGTTCTCGATGGCCAGTGCGGCTAAATAGGCGTCGGCTGCCAGCTTGCCTATGGCATCACCCTCGCGGCAGAGCCGAGTAAAAATCTCGAAGTGACGCTTTCCCGGATTGACCGGGAAACAAAGCGGGTTATTTCGGATTCTCTCGACTTCATTCAGGGCCAGGTCGAGCGGCGTGGGCACGTTGAACACGCGTGAATTGGTCACGATGCGCACAAATGAAGAAAGGACCAGCTCAGACATCATGAACGGGCTCGGGCCGGACAACTCTCTTTCCAGCCAGACGCGCACGGCGACATGCTTGAGCGAGTCACTTCGATGGGCATAAATCAGAACGTTTACGTCGTAGAGATTCACAGGCCTGCTTATCTCATGCGGTCGAGATCAACCACGCCGGTGGCCGGGTCGCACAACTCAGCATCCTGCGTGTCTTGAAGGCTGACATTGCTGTTGAGATCTACACCCGGATGGACGCCCCCCTGACCAAACGTCAGAAAACGAAATGGCTGTGCGACCGAAACCGGGTGTTCCTCTCGGCCGAGTTTTTCCATCAATGCATCATGCACGATGTCGGCCAAGTGTTTCCCCTGGTCGGCGGCGTAACGCTTGGCGCGTTCAAGGAGAGGATCGTTGATATCAATCATCGTCCGCATGTTTTTACTCTACGGCGAAAATCATCTCATCGTCAACTATTGAGACGGTGATACATGCAGAACGGTACTTACTTCCCAAACACAAATTCCGTCTCCGGCGACCAGGAGGTGCTCCAGTAGTCGTGGAAGGAATAGGTGTTGGCCTTCGATACGCTCCGGCCGGTGTTCAGCTCATAGGCCTGACCCTTGTTGTCGTTCACGCGGAAGCTGAATTTGATGGGCTGGTTGGCATCGAGTTGCTTGCGGACTTCAGGAATCTCGGACCACGGCAAAGCCATCTCGACAATTCGCGTGTTGCCCTCGCGGACGATCGAGAGCTTGCCGTTCTCGACAGGTCCGCCGTCTTTCTCGGCCTTGCCTTGACGCGGATAAAAATGCTTGCGGGGCGTTCCGGGCGCCAGCAGCCGCCAGATTTCCGTCCCGCCGCCATGCTTCGCCGAGACCTGGTTCAGGGCATATTCATAATCGGTGCTCTTGCTGACCTGATACTTCGGCATTGTGCCCGGCGCAAAATCGATCCAATCGGTTTGATCGATCGGCAAAACATTGAAGGCAATCTGCACGCTGTCCGTGCCGTCGCCCGAAGGCAGGTCCGGGCCGCGGCGGTAGCTGTATTTGCGAACACCTTCGGGCCAGGTGAGTTCCTGCACGCGCTTAATCTCTCCGGTCTTGGGGTCCTTTTCGGTGCGATAGGATTTTTCGGGATAAAAATACTGATCGTCATCGCGCGTGGCGAAGCGGACGTTGCCGTCATAGGGGCTGGAATCGCTGATTTTGGCAGCAAAATAGAAATTGTCGTCATCATAAGACAGGAAGCCCGAGGCCACCCCGTCGCCGATGGATTCGTCAAACTTGATGAAGGGCAGCCAGGCTTTTTCGGTGAGGTTTTTCCCCGCACCGGCCTGGGCGCGGATGGGCTGGGGCAGGGCGTTTTGCCAGTCGTCCAGCTTTCCGTCAACGGCGATCGTTGCTTTGGCGATCACGTTGACGTGCATCAATTCCGTATGCGAGGCCTTCCCATCCGCGCCGGCGTCAAAGCCGAAGGTCAAAGGATAAGTATTGTCCGGCGACGATTCGCCTCCGGTGATTTTCAATTCGATCACCTTGGTTTCGTGAGGCTGGAATTCGATGGCCTGATCCTTGCCGTCGAGCGCGAGTACGCCCAGTTTCACGTCAAGCTTTCCGCTGACGGGGCGGTTGAGGATGTTGGTCAGCGTCAACTTCAGCGTCGGCTTCTCGCCGATCGTTGCCAAGAGATCGTGGGCGATGACATCGATCGGCTCATAGCCATCGATGCGGGACTTCCGAACGGCTTCAATCAGCTTATCGAAAGACCCGGCACTGCCATCCCCGCGAACGAAATAGCCGAGGCCGTTGAGCGGGACGACGACTTTCCCGCCCGCCGAAGCGACGGGATTGCCATAGAAATCAAACGATGAAAAAATTCCGCTCGGGTTGTCGATGCTGAGGGTTCCGCCGGTCAGCACGGATGCTTTGGACAGTTCTTTGGTCAGGCGTTGACGATCGGCATCATCGCCGGTGGGGGGCAGGGCATCAAGCTGCTTCTGGATATTTTCGATGGCGGATTGATTGTTCACGCCGTTGACAGAGCGATAGAGAAGCAGCCCGCGCGGGTAGACGCCGGACAGATCACCGACGATGGCGATCGAGCCATCATCGGGTTGGGCGGGATCCTGAAAAACGTAGATCCAAGGCAAGCCGTTTTTGAAGAGAATTTCCTTGAACGGACGCTCGCCGATGAACTGCTGCGTCGCGGCGATTGCGGCGGCGGGGGCCAGCGCCTGCACGATCCGCCTGGGTTTGGTCGTGCCGTCGGCCTGCCGCACTTGCACATCGGAAATCTCTCGCGCGTTCTCGTGATTCACACCGGCAGTCCGGCTCTGCCCCAGCGAACGCATCGATGCGATGACGGCGGCGACGCGATCCTCGCTGTTGGCGATCCAGCTTTCCGTATCCCACACGCGCACCGGCCCGTTAGGCGATTCGCGGTTGACGAACTTCTTGATCAGCGCTGGTTGCGCGGTCATGGGCTGATAGTGGATCGAGGTGAAATCCAGCCACTTGAGAAAATCATCTTTGCCGTCGCCGAAGAGTTTGTCTTCGGTATTCATGCTGGAGCAGGTTCCACCGATGAGCACTTCATTTCCGCTGCTGGCGCGCCCGGCGACGATGCCCTCGGCCATGGCGGTATAAAGATCACGATAGCGCGGCATGTCCGCGCCCCAGCCACTGATGCTGATGCCTTCCCACGGCTCATTCCACAACTCGATCGCATTGACCGGACCTTTGGGCCACCCGAAATTTTCGACCAGCATCTGATTCCACTTCTGAAAGTCAGGGTCGTATTGGGGCAACGCGGTGAAGTCGCCGGGGTATCCCATCGGGCCTTCATCTTTTTCGTTGAGATACGAGCGCATCGTCCCGAGCGGCATCCACTGCTGCCCGCCGCCAGTGGAGACGGTCATCAGGACGGTGATGTCATTCTCGTGAAGGACTTTCAGGTATTCCTCGATGCCCTTCCATTGATACTGTGAGTTGGCGTCGGTGGTCAGCGCCCAACCGGCTTCGATGCGAGTCCCCTTAACGCCGATTCGTTTGAACATCGGGGCCACTTCCGGGGCCATCACATCGATCGCGTAACTCGGGTATTGCACCTTCCCCGGGGCCGCCTTGGGCACGCGGATGCATTGCGCAACAAACTGCCTCCCGTGCCCGTCAATCTGAAGGAAAACGGCATAGGCGCCGAAATTTTCAGGGACTGGAAGCGTGACCTTCTGATCGACGAACCCCTTTGCGGGGATATCGATCGCCACGGCAGCCTCACCCACATCGGCCACCTTCTCGACGGCCTGCATGAAGCCGTCATCGGGGTCGGGCGTGGTGGTTGCATATTGCACGACGAGGAACTTCCCCGAAGCCTTGAGCGGTTGATCCAGGGTATTGGAAATCTGAATGGTCATCTCCGCCTGCTCGCCCGGCCAAAACGCGCTGCCAGGCGCGGAGGCTTCGATGAACACCGCAGTGAAATCTTTTTTATCTCCGGGCTGGATGTCGAACGCCTGCGCAAAATTGCGCAGCGACGTCAGTGAACCCGCCCGCACGGGGGTGTGGAAGCCCTGAGCAATGAACGCCGTTGCTGCCAGCAGAACACCGAGGCGCCTGGTGAGGCATGCTGCATAGGAGGTACGCTTGGAACGGATGAGCGGATCAGACATTCGAATCTCCATCACGCCGGAAAGGCCGGACCAGTCAGATGCTTGCACGTGCGTGCACCTGCGGGTCGGTAGTAAAACATACTCCGCTGAATCAGGACTGTTGAGTTTGTATTACAAGAAGGGATGAACATGAACAACGAGGCGAGATCTTCGACGGCCATATTCTCAGACACGATTCACTTGGTGAATTCAGGCTGCACTGCCGGCATCTCGCCGAGGGTGGGGAGGGTCGTGGAATTTTTTCGCGCGAGGGGCGCGAACATCCTCTGGAGGACGAGCGATCCGGTGGCGGCGGAGGATCTAATTGGCCCCTACACCAACTGGGGAGGAGACAAGATTTGGCCGGCAATGCAGATGATGTGGCCACGCTATTCGCGCGGGCAGTGGCCACCGGATGGGACGATCGACGGCAAGCCGTGGACAGTGGTAGAGTTGAGCGAGCGTCGCTTGGTGATCGAAAGCGACGTAAACGCCGAGTTGCGCGTCAGAGCACGTCGAACGTTCGAGCTCGATGCGAAATCGCCCAGGTTGCAGATCGATAGTGTCCTGACGCGCGTCGAGCGATCACCCTTGCCCGTATGCATCTGGAGCGTCACGCAAGTGAAACGACCCGATATCGCTTTGCTGGACGTCGCCCCTGATCGCGCTGAAGCCAGTGATTGGCGACATATCAACCTCTCCGACGATGGACATCCACTCTCACCGCCCGTCGTACAGAATGTTGCGGCCCATCGAGCGATAGCCTATCGACCCGCGACCAATCCCCCCGGCAAAATCGGTGGATTCGGGCGGTGGCTGGCGGGCGTTTATCCAGAAGGAATATTTCTTCAGCAAACCGCATTCGAGCCGACGGGCGCGTATCCGGACCGTTCCAACATCCAGGTTTTTGCGTGCGAAAGATACGTCGAGATTGAAACACTCAGCCCGCAAGTGCAGCTTCAGCCGGGAGAATCGTTGCGGCACGGCGTGGTTTGGAAACTACTGGATTTGCCGGGCGGCGACATTGGGGCGATCGTTCAAGCGTGTGAAAATGCTTGAGATTGTGCCCGCCGAATCGAGTGACACGATATAATCACTGACATGAGCGCATCAATCCAACATGATCCCCGCGGGACGATCACCTCACGTGTCCCACGACTGGAGAATGGGGAAACTCTAACGCGTCCGGAGTTTGAAAGGCGCTATACAGCCATGTCGGGCGTGTCTGCGGAACTGATTGAAGGGAAGGTTTACTTGGCTTCGCGAGTTTCCTATCGCGATCATGGAAAACCAAACGCCTATATTGTGACGCTTTTGGGTCTTTATGAGTCCGTAACGCCGGGATGCGAGTCGTGTACCAATGGTTCAGTCAGGCTCGATCTCGACAACATGCCTCAGCCCGATGCATTGCTGCGCTTGTCTACGGAGTGCGGCGGGCAGTCGTCCATCAGTTCTGACGACTATGTGGAAGGCGCGCCCGAACTTTGCGTGGAAATCTCCAACACTTCCTCCAGCATCGACCTCAACGAAAAACTTCGCTCTTACCGTCGCAACGGCGTGCGGGAGTACCTCGTCCATCGCACGCACGACCGTTCAGTCGATTTTTTTCGCCTGATCGATGGGCAATTCGTCCGGCAAACGCCCGATGAAAACGGCGTGGTTCGCAGTGAAATTTTTCCCGGACTTTGGATCGCGACGCAGGCGCTGATCGAGCGCGATGTTCGTGAACTTTTGGCGACCTTGCAGCGCGGCCTTGGCTCCCCGGAACACGCCGCGTTCGTGGCCGAACTCGGCAGTCGGAATCAGGGAAAAACTAAGGCAAGCGATTCGGCTTAACGCCGCGTGGTTCTTTCCCGTCACGAAAGCGCGGTAGTCGCAGACGCAAGGACAAAGTCGGACTAATCGAGTCCTGTTTTTCCTCCAGTAATTTTTCCCCCTTAGGACGGCGGGCGTGAACCCACTGACGTTAGATTTGTAATCAGTCATGAAATTGCCGCGGCATATAACCCTTTGCAGTCGTTCTGCTTATGTTGATCGCCTGGGTGTCCAGCCACCGCTGGTCTTATGGGATCATGGGACCAAGAGCCGAGAATTCTCGGCTCGCACTTTTCGCCAGTTTCCAACCCGCATCCGACATTGTGTCAAGTGAAATCTCACCCGCTCGATTTGCATCTTCAAAAATCGAATCGTAAATCAATTCTGTCCACCGCGTGGGTTGATGCCGATGCGGTGGATCGAGGTCCACGAAAAAGGCAAAGCCGTCGGAAGGCGGCGCTGGCTTGTGTGTAAAGGAGCCGGCTTGCTGATTCGAGGAGATTCGTCTTGTGTGCTGCGAAGACACGCAGGCGAGTTTCTGAAGAGTTGGTGATGCGCAAAGCGTTTGATCCAGGCGTGCCCGGCCCCGAGTGCCGGGTGAAATGCGGATCGAAACGTTGCCGAATGGATGTTCGCGACAAGTCTTCTCCTGCCTAGGTCGGTATCGGACCTGGCAATTGAAAGGTGTGTCTGCAGCATTTATCGGTCGTTCCTCGTGCAGGTTTGAGAAATCCAGCCCGGTCCGTGCCGCCTGCGTCGGCTGTGCGGGTCGGGTTGGATAGTCCAAGGTTAAGTCCGCGTCCGCTCGCACCGATGAATGGCTAGGTTGCGCCTCTGATGAGGCATCAACCGGCCACGAATCGATGAGGCAAAGGAGCGCGGGGAAAGGAGGCGGCAATACAAGCGAATCGTCGGAAGCGTCAGACTGACGCATTTCCGGCCAACGCGCTGTCGGGGCGAACGACCCCGAAGCATTGTGTTGCAGCCGGCGCGTGACGAGAGAAGCACGACTCTCTCACGGGCCGCATCGGAAAGACCGAAGAAGGTGGAGATGCGTGTGGCATCACACTTAAGTAAACGCAGCAGACAGACACTTTTTGAGGAGACTGGACATGAAAGTTTATCAGAACCGCAATCGCGGTTTTACGCTGGTCGAAATTTTGATCGTCGTGATCATTTTGGGCATCTTGGCCGCCATCGTGATTCCGCAGTTCACCAACGCCTCGCAGGATGCTCGCAAGAGCAGCCTGACATCGCAATTGCAGACGATCCGCAGCCAGGTCGAGCTTTATAAGCTCCAGCATCGCGACGAGCTTCCGACCGGTCTGTCCGGCACGGGCGACGTCGTGGGCAGCACGGCCTGGGCGGAGATGACCGTCAAGACCAACCAGGATCACGAAGACGAAGCGACCGCCACCGATCCGGCGACCTGCACCTTCGGCCCGTATCTTCAGGCCGGTCCGATCAACCCGCTCAACGGTCAGTCGGGCGTGTTCATCACCACCAGCGACGTGACCCTCGCCGGCGCATCCGGCGGTGGCGCGACGGCGGGCTGGGTGCTGAACAGCTCTAACGGCAAGGCCTGGGCCACCGCGACCGACCCGGGCGTCGTCTACAACGAAGCCGATCCGGGTGATGCGGCCAACACGACCCCCGCCCCGTAATTCGACTTGATCTTCTCCACCCGGCGGGTTCGTCACCCGCCGGGTGGTTTTGCAGACTAGGGTCAGACGTAAAGCGACCCCGGCACCTGAAGGGGGATTACGGGCAAACGGATGCGGGCGAAACTCGAAAACGTCATTTCGCAGGTCGCGCGGAGAAACCTCCGTCGCGGCTTTACGCTTGTCGAAATCCTCATCGTCGTGGTGATCCTGGGAATTTTGGCGTCCGTGGTTTTGCCTCAGTTTTCAGATGCGTCGCATCAGGCGCGCGAGAATACTTTGAAGGATGATCTGCGCTATTTGCGCACGCAGGTCGCCGTCTTCAAGGCCCAGCATCGCGACGTTCCCCCGGGCTATGCCGCCGGGGATACCGCCACCTTCCCCAGTGACGACACGGCCTTCGTTGAGCAGTTGACGAAATTCTCCAGCGAAGGCTGCGCCACCAGCACGACGGGCAGCGCGGTCTATAGGTTTGGCCCTTATCTCACCACCATGCCGTCGAACCCACTGAACGGGAAGTCGGCAGTGAAGATGACGACGGATTTCACTTACGACTCAAGCGGGGTTTACGGCTGGCTTTACAACCCCGTCACGCAACAGATCGTCGCCAACAACAGCGGCACCGATACCAATGGCCAAACCTACATCAGCTATTGACGTGAGAGGGCGTCGCCGTGGTTTCACTCTGATTGAAAGCACCATCGCGTCGGTGTTTCTCGCGCTGGCGGTGGTGGGGGTGGCCTCTTCGGTGACCGCATCGGCCAACCAGCTTCGACACATGGAGGAAACCGCGATGGCCGTCTCGCTGGCGAAACAACTGATGGAAGAGATCAGCGCCAAGGCATATGGCGATCTGGGTGATTATATCAATTACACCGACACCAGCGCCGCCATTGCAGCCGCGGGGACGAGCGCGACCGATCTGGCGCCTGGAGTGACCTACACGCGAACCGTGACCGTCACGTATCGCGACAGCTTCAATGGAACGACGGACGTTTCCGGGCCTTTTGCCACAGTGCGGGTGCGCGTGACGATTCCATCAGGTCAAATTGTAGAAATCACGAAAGTATTCTCAGAGACGAATCTGATTCTGAACTAGGACGAGTCGCATGAAGGCAGAATCTGCAAAAATTGCCATAAGCGTCTCGCCGATCCGCTCGAATGTGAGCGGCGAACTGCTGCTGCCGCGACATTGCGCATCGGCGTGGCGTCCATGCCACGCTCATTCCGCGCGCAGTCCGTTCGTTTGCCGGTCGGGATCAGAGAATCGACGCGCTCGGGCCATGACGCTTGTCGAACTCATCATGGGACTTGCCATCACCACCATGGTCGTGGGCGCGCTGGCAGGGTTCTCGGTGGCGGTGTCGTCGGCGTGGAAGCAGCAGGAGACGAGCACCGCTTTGCAAATGGGCAGCAGCCAGGCCATGGCCCGCATCCAGCAGATCGTGCGCGAGGCAAAGTTCGTTGGATATGTCAGCCAGGGCTCGCTCGATCCATCCAACGCGCCGCCGCTCACTGCGTCGGCAGCATTGATTTTCTGGAAGTCCGACGATGGCGACGGTTTGATTCAACTGGGAGAGTTGGCCTTGCTCGAACACGACTCAGGTGAGATTAAGCTCTACGAAGCCCCCGCCACCAACGTGCTCGCTGGCGCGCAGCTGCTCTTGGCGATCCTGCCGATTCCATCGATCGATTTACTGGGAATCAACTCCATCACAGACCTCAAAAGCTGGGCGATCTTCCAGGATGCCAAGACCATCGCCGCGCATGTTACCGGCGCCGAGTTTGCGGTTGCGCCGGGCAATGCCAGTGAGCGTCCCACCTTCAAGTTCACGCTTAAATTTGATCGCGACGGCGAATCCACCTTACGCACCGCGACCGCCTCCTTGCGTTCGTCGCTGACGGCGGGCAACTAACATGATTCGACGAATCGGACATCCTCGTGGATTCGCCCTGATGATGGTGGTGAGTGTCATAGGATTCACCACGATTCTCGGCATCGCGATGCTTTCCACTGCGTCGTTGCAGGCCCAGGCAACGGTCAACAGCACACGCGTCGCGCTCGCCGACGGGGTGGCGGAGTCGGGGTTCAATCTGGCAACTTATTATCTCGAGAATCGCTCAGCAGCGCCCGCCGCTTTGAAGACGGTTATCTACGAAGGCGGCACGTGGAACAACGCCAACATCACGATGCCCTCCCCCGGCGAGGGAAGAATCGATCTGACGATTGCACGCGTCGTCGGAAGCTCGAGTTTGTTTGATATCACCAGCATTGGCTACGCCGCGCCAGGTCTGAGCACTTCCCCCAAGCGTACGCTCGCCGCTCGCGTGCAGGTGCAGATGAGCGACTACACGGTTTCGAATGCGGGCGTTTTTAATGCAGGCGTCATCGTTCCCTCACGCACATATATTTCAGGCGGAGTGGAAGCGAGGGGTGCTGTGACGATGTCGGGTGTGGGCGCGACGCGCGGTACGGTTTCGGGCACGATCACCACAGTCGCCACCGCTCCCGCGCCCGTGCCGGCGGAGATTCAAACCTATGCCGGCGACGTCTACTGGCAGGGCTCGCCCCCGCGCCAATATGCCGTGAGCCTCATCAACACCAGCACTCTGCCACTGGGGGTCTACGGACCCACAACGACCAATCCGCTTGGCATCTATCGATACACCGGTTCAAGCACCTCAACATTCACTTTAGGCGGGCTGACCTCGATCAACGGCACGCTGATCGTACCAGGCCGGCTCTATGTCTCAGGGTTGCTGAATTTTATCACTGCGCCGGCGGGGTATCCGGGCCTGATCGTGGGTTCCAACATCCACATGAATCAAGCCAACAAAGCGCTGACGGTGAATGGGCTGGTTTATACAGGCACGGGAATCACCGCTCCTGCCGGTTCCGCGGGAAGCGTGTTGACGGTCAATGGCGCGATACTGATGCCCGTACCCAGCTTCGGAACGGGCACTCGCACGGTGAATATCAACTTCGATGCCAGCCGAAATTCGTTGACTGAATTCGCGCCGCGTTTGCAGACGCCCACGGGCGTGAAAATTCTCAGTTGGGACGAATAACCAAAGGATGTGTTTGATGCGCAGCACCAGATTATGGGTCGTGGTCGTGGGTTTACAGCTCCTTATTCTCGCCTCGCAGTGGGGCGGATCAGCAACCAGCTTGCCGCAGGCGCAGGCCCAGGTGCCCGACGCCGGCGCTCAGCGGATCGCCATGATCGATCAGTTGAAAGAGTTAAACGCCAAGGTCGACAAATTGGTGGATTTATTGGGGTCGGGAGACCTACAGGTGCGGGTCGCGAAGGACGATGAAAAGAAATAGCCGCTGCGTTCGTTTTCGGTCTGCCAAGAGTCCAAAGCGATCGTTCGACGCGTTGCAGTTGAGCGCGAAAGGGCGTGAGCAGGCGGCTCATGCACACCCGCATTGTGCAACCGGAGACGACATATGACTGGAACACCACGCAAACATCCCCGCGGGTTTACACTTGTCGAAATCCTCGTTGTCGTCGTGATTCTGGGATTGGCCTCGGCGATGATTATTCCGCAGATCGGGTCGCGCGACGACTTGAAAGTCGCCGCCGCGGCACGATTGATCATTGCCGACCTCACCTACGCGCAGAATCGGGCGATCGCGACGCAGGCGATGCAGTATGTTGCGTTTGACACCGGCTCAACGCCGCAAACTTACGCGATTCGCAATTCGACCACGTCCAGCGATTACGTCACCGATCCCATCACTCACGGCAATTTCATTCGCACGATTTCGACAGGCGGAACGCCCGGCCTTGCGGACGTGACAATCGACGTCGCCGGGACGGGCTTCGACACCTTGCAGACACTGGCGTTTGATTCGCTCGGCCAGCCCTATGCGGTCGGCGCATCAACCGATGTGATGAACGTCGGGGCGATCAAACTCACCTGCGGCCAGCAGTCGCTGACGATCACCATCGAACCCTACACCGGAGAGATGTCGGTGCAATAATGTTTCGATTGACCCGCACACAAACTCAGCCGATCGGTCTGGATATCGGCACCGACAGCATCAAGATGCTTCAGACCGAGGTCGTGGGCGGAGAGCTTACGGTCACCGCTGCGATCAAGCATCCGTTTCCCGACGACGCGCGGCGTGACATGCCGACGCGCATGGCGGTGGCAGTCGAGAAAATTCGGGAGATTCTCGGGCGCGGCGTGTTTTCCGGTCGAAACGTTGTGGCGGCCCTCCCGCGCGAGATGGTCCATATCAAAAATTTGCGCATGCCGATCATCCCGGCGACCGAGCTGGAGCAGGCGGTCCTGTTTGAAGTGCGAAATCTGTTCGGCTTCGATGCCGAACAGGCTCGCGTCTGCCACCTCCCCGCCGGTGAAGTGCGCCAAGGCACCGACGTACGCCAGGAAGTGGTGGTGATCGCAGCCCGCACGGAAGAGATTGATAACTATGTTGAACAACTGAACTTTGCGGGGTGCGTCGTCGATTCTCTCGATATCGAGCCGTGTGCGTTGTATCGCAGCGTCGAACGCTTCATCCGCCGCAAGGAGGACGAGCACGAAGTGTATGTCATCGTGGACATCGGCTGGCAGGGGAGCCGCGTGCTGATTGGGCGTGGGCGAGACATCAGTTTCTACAAGGATATTCAGATCGGTGGGCGACATTTGATTGAAGCGGTGAGTCGAAAGCTGGGCATTTCCAACGACGAGGCCCGGGCGCTTCGGCAACGCTTGATCGAAGCGACCGAGCCTGCCGATCCGACGGCCCGGCGGGATCCGGTGAGGCAGGCGGTCTTTGATGGCTCGCGCAGCACGCTGGAAGAACTGGGGCGCGAAATTTCACTTTGCCTTCGCTACTACACCGTCACGTTCCGAGGCCATCGGCCGACCAAACTTCGCGTCGTCGGAGGCGAGGCCACCGATCCGAACGTCATCGCCATTCTCAGCAGCGCATTGAGTATCCCCGTGGAACCCGGCAGGGCGCTGCATAACTTGAACGTCAGCCGAATGAAGCCTGTTGATCGGCGCGGCACGGGCAGCGAATGGACGACGGCGCTTGGCCTGAGCCTGAAACTCACCCGTCAGCATTTTGCCGGTCGTGACGGCCGCCCACGCGATCCGGGAAAGCCAGTGCCCGCAGCTTCGGCCGAGACAACGGTTGTGCCCGCGCGGGCGGATGCGCGTGGCGTCGCCCTCCCCGGGAACGTTGAAAATGCAGCCCGACAGAGCGCGGATTCACGGGAGGTGAGCCATGCGTGAATTGGAATTTTTGCCCGCCTGGTATCCGAAGATTCGCAAGCAGAAGCGCATGGTTGTGGTGCAGTCTTATGTCACCCTGGGGCTGGCGGCGGCGCTGGCCTTGTGGATGTTCCTGGCGCGTCACAACGTCAAAAGCGCCGAGGGATCACTCGACGTGCTGGCCAAACAAATGTCGGAAACGCGCGCCGAACTGGCCAAGTTGGACGGCCTGCTCACTCTGCGGAATCAGTACGACGCACAGATCAAGACCATCCAACAGTTAGGGCTCCACGTCGAAACGACGCGGCTGATTAATGCCATCGAGCAAGCTTGCCCCAACGAGATGGCGGTACTCGAAATCAAGTTCGAGATTGAAGAAACGCACAAGACCGCCTCGTCGCTCTCGGCGGCGAAGCGACATCAAGGCACGGAGGCGCCGGCGCCCACGCGGAAGTTGAAGGCGCGTCTCGTGGGCGTTGTGCCGACAGACGTGGACCTGGCGAATTTCCTCGCGCAGCTGAGCAACATCCGATTCCTGGATGACGTCGCTATGACGTTCGCAAAAGATCGCACCGAGAATGGTCATATCATGCGGGAATTCGAAGTTACTTTCACGATCAATCTCAATGCCACACAAGGAGCCCAATCGTGACGACGCTACGAAGCCAGGCGGAAAAATGCATGCGAATACGGCTCGGCCTGGTCTGCGGGCTGGTCGCGCTGGCCGGTGGATTTTACCTGCTGGGATATCGCCCCGCGGATCATCAGCTCAAGCAGTTGACCGCGCAAATGCAGGCCAAGCACCAGGAATTGCAAAGCAGCCGCCACGAAGCGGAAAAGTTGCCGGCCGTTGAGATGGACGTGCAGAACCTCAAGCTGCGTCTTGAACGCTATGACAAGAAATTGCCCAGGCAGCAGGAATTGGGGCAATTCATCAGAGATATCACGCAACTTTCGCAGCAATCGACGCTGCGAAAGTTGACGGTTCAGCCGGGCGTACCCAAGCGACACCAGCTCTTCAACGAGTTGCCCATTTCGCTCAACTTTGAGGGAGACTTTCTGGCGGTCTTCTCGTTTTTGAAGGAGACCGAGGAGATGCAGCGGTTGACGCGCGTTCGGGCGATCAGCGTGAAGTGTCGGGACACCAAGCTGGGGCACGTCGAGGTTCAACTCTCGATGAATATCTATTTCACGGAGGGGTGATCCCATGGCGACGACGTTCAACACCTACAAAGCGAAGATCATTGGCGCGATTAAAGCCGATCCCAAGCGGACGATCGTCCTGGGCGTGCTCGCGCTGGTTCTGGCGGGCATGTGGATCAGCCGGGTGATGAGCAAAGGCGGTGGACCGGCCAGGGCGCTGGCGTTTGTAACGCCCAAGCCCAACACGGTTCGCGAACGTACCGGGCAAAATGGCGTATCGCTGTCGGATCAATCCGGCGCGCTCCATGAGTTCCTCGCCAATCCGATCCTGCCGCTGGGTAGAAACCTATTTGTCGTCAAACTTGATTATTTCCCCCAGGACGGGCGGATGAACCCGACGCTTCGCGCGCCGGCGGGGGATGGATTTTGGGATGAGGTAGCAAAGTCGATGACGCATCAAGCCGATCAAAAGAAGGAGCGGCAGATTCTGGTCGAGAACCTGCGGCTTCAGGCGGCCCAGCTTAAACTGGAGACCACCTTGATGGGCGCCAAGCCAAAGGCGCTGATCAACGGCCAGCTAGTGGGAGAAGGTGAAGTCGTCGCGAATTTCCGCGTTCTCAAAATTGAGGCGCGACGGATCATTGTCGAGCGCGAGGGCATCAAGCTCGAGATCCGGATGAAGTAGTTTCATTGCGACGATGCCCAAGGTCGGAATGTCGAATGTGCAATGATCGACGGTCGGATGAGGACGCACAGGCGTTGCCGCGTCACACCCACCTATCGGACTTGCATCATTGGATATTGCCCGTGGAGTCTCCCCTATGCGAAAGTTCACAAAGTCCTTCGGACTTCTTTTTTTGGCCACGGCGTCCGTTTATGCCGGTCAGTCAAGCCCGGCAAAGAAATCGGTCACCGCATTCTCCGAGATCAAATCCGACGCCACTGCAACTGTGAAACTGCTGGATGAAACCCCGGCAACAGGCGTGGACCCGTTTGAAACCGTCGCCCCCGAAACAACCAACCCCGCGACCGAAGGCACGAGCGTCAGCGCTGCCGAAGTGAATGTCTCGGATGCCGGAACCGTTGAGATTCATGTCAACAATGCCAGCCTTGTCGAAGTGCTGCGCATGCTCTCGCTGCAAAGCCAGAAAAATATCATTGCGTCAAAAGACGTCCGTGGGACGGTCACCGCCAATCTCTATGACGTCACCGTGCGCGAAGCGCTGGACGCGATCCTTCACGCCAACGGCTACGCCTATCGCGAGCAGGGCAGTTTCATCTACGTCTACACTGCCAAAGAGATGGCCGAGATCGAAAAGAGCGAACGAAAGGCGAGCACGGAAGTCTTCCGGCTCTACTACACGCCCGCCGCCAATGCGGTGGTGATGATCAAGCCGGTGCTGTCTGCCGACGCGCAGGTGAGCTTCACCACGCCCGCGACAGCCGGACTGGCCAGCGGCACGTCCGACGTGGGCGGAAACTCGCACGCGGTGGAAGACCTGATCGTCATCAACGATTATCCCGACAACCTTGCCCGCGTGCGCGAGATTCTCAAGGAAGTGGATAGGCGCCCGCAGCAGATCCTCATCGAGGCGACGATTCTTCGCGCCAGCTTGAGCGAGGACAACGCGCTGGGCGTCGATTTCACCGTGTTGGGCGGCGTCGATTTCTCGACGCTCAACAACGCCGGCGCAACGGCGGGGCAGGCGCTCAGCGGTCAAACCATCAACAATCCCCAGGCCGGCGGAATCACCGACAAGGGTTACGCCGGCGGGGGAACAGGCTTCACGGGTGGCGTGCCGCAAGGGGGGCTGCGGCTAGGGCTGGTCTACAACAACATGGCGATTTTCCTGTCGGCGTTGGAAAGCGTCACCGACACGGTCGTGCTGGCCAACCCGAAAGTGCTCGCTCTGAATAAGCAGAAAGGCGAGGTCATCGTCGGTCGCAAGGACGGGTATCTCACCACCACCGTGACCGAATCCAGCAGCGTGCAGACCGTCGAGTTTCTGGATACCGGCACACGCCTCATCTTCCGCCCGTTCATCGGCGACGACGGATTCATCCGCATGGAGATTCACCCCGAAGATTCGTCCGGCGGACTCACGGGTGCGAATCTGCCGTTTAAGATCACCACGGAAGTGACCAGCAACGTGATGGTGAAGGACGGCCACACGATCGTCATCGGTGGCTTGTTTCGCGAATCGACCGACAGCGCCCGCGGGCAAGTGCCATTCCTGGGCAATCTACCGCTGGCAGGGCCTTTGTTTCGCAATCAGCGCGATCGCACGACGCGTGAGGAAATCATCATCCTGCTGACCCCGCACATTGTGAAAGATGACTCGGCCTATTCGAAAGAATCCGAAGAAATGCTGAAGGACACCGAGCGCCTGCGCGTCGGTGTCCGCCGCGGAATGATGTGGTTTGGGCGCGAGCGATTGGCGGAATCGAACTATCAGGAAGCCGTGGAGGAGATGTCCAAGCCGGTGCCCAATCGCAAAAAGGCGCTATGGCATCTCAACTGCGCGACCAACCTCAATCCGAAATTCCTGGAAGCGATCAAGATGAAGGAAATGTTGACCGGCGAGATCGTCTCGACGACCGACAGCAGCTCGATCCGCTCCTTCGTGAAGCGCTCGATCCTGAGCGATTTTGCGCCAACGACGCAGCCGATGGACGTCGCCCCGCTGAACCAGGAATCGCCTGCAACCCAACCGACGGTGCACTCGCCTGCAACGCCCCTTGAGCCGCTCACGCCCGTGTCGGCCCTGGGTCCGACAACACTGCCTGCGGACACACAGGCGCGAATTGAAAAAGTCGAAGGCCCCGCGACGAAGCCGACTGCCGAGATGAGCACTTCGGGTTCGTCGGTCTGGACGGATATGAATAAGCGATTCACCTTCGGGAAACGCAATGACCCCCAACCGTTGGAAGCTCCGGCGACGCAACCGGAAACGGTTGTCGTGCCCGATAAAACCACCGGCGGAGTGATCATCACCGAGTTGCCAACAGAGAGCGACAACAAGTGATCCGCCCATTGTCGAAAACCCGCATTGCTGTCGATGGAGCATGTATGCGAGCAACATATCTCATTGTGATGATGGCAGTGTGCGTGCTGGTGGGCTGCTCTTCGGGAACGAAGAAAAAAACACCTACGCAGCGCGAACAGGCGACCAAACAGTGGAACGGCGCTCGTGCGTCGGTGCTGCTGAGCCTGGCCAAGGATCAATACGATACGGGCAATTTTGACAAGTGCCGGCAGACGCTAAGCGATGCGATCAAGCTGACACCGGAAAGCGCACCGGCCCGCCTGCTCTCGGCCAAGCTGGCTATCGAGCAAGGGCAACTCGAACTCGCCGACGCCGAGTTGAAGGTCGCGCGGCAGTTTGATGAGAAGAACGGCGACGTCGATTATCTCCATGGCATCATTCTGCAAAGGTGGCAGAAGTTGCACGAGGCTTATGAGTCGTACGGACGCGCCTGTGAGAAAAATCCGTCGGAACTGGCTTACCTGATGGCCAAGGCGGAAATGCTGGTTGTGCTGGAGCGCCCGAATGAGGCGCTGACGATCCTCCAGGAAAAAGTGGTGTTCTTCGAGCACTCCCCCGCCATTCGAGAGGCCGTCGGGCATCTTCTGATGCACGCATCGCGCTATCCCGAGGCCGTGGATATGTTTCGCCAGGCCAGCATTTTAAGCAACGATGATCCGCGCATGCTCGAATCGCTGGCGATGGCTTTGTACGCGAACAAGGCTTGGCGAGATGCCGGCGACGTGCTCGCGCGTCTCGTGAAAAGCGATGCGATGAAAGATCGCCCGGATCTGCTTCTGACACTCGGGGCATGCCAGTTGGAGACCAACAAGCCGCGCGACGCACGAGGCAACTTCGAACGGGCGGCGGAACTGATGCCCGGCTCGAGCGGCGCCTGGCTCGGCCTGGCCAAGGCATCGCTGGCGATGGGGGATGAGCAGCGCGCCGAGCTTTCGGTACGCCGAGCGATCGCACTCGATCCCGCCGGATCCGAAGCCAATCTTCTGCTGGGCTACGTGCGCCTGCGTCAAGGGCAATACGTGCCGGCGCTGGCGGCGTTTCAAAAGGCGAACGTCGCCGAATCCAAAGACACGGTGAGCCTGTGCATGATCGGCTACGTGCTGGAGAAGCTGGGCCGACGTGAAGAGGCGATGACATATTACGGGCGGGCGCTGAACATCAACCCGACCGACGAACTGGCGGCGAAACTTCTTGCCGGCGTGGATGTTCGGGAATGATTTGCTGAAGTGTGACTCCGGCGAATCGTCCACGCGGTGAATGATGCGACACGCCGCAATCCAGTATGTTCTGAACGTGAGCCCGAAGTACGCAGCCAAGTGAAGATTTGATGGAGCAATACTGTGCGTCGAGGACGGATCCTTTCAACGATGATCGTCGCATTCCTGGTGGGGGGCGTGTGGTTGTTGTTTGCACCGGCGCTCCCGCTTTTGCTCAAGCTTCCATTCCCTCAACATGTCGCAGCCGGAATTCTGATGATTTGCGCGACAGCCGGGGGATTGAGCGCGATCCTGCTCTTGCAGCGCGATTGCCGGCGCCTCGCCGTCATGCTTCGCAAAGCGGCCGAGCAAGGGCGACGCGGGTTGCCTGAGGCCCCAAGTCGCGCATTGCGCGGTCTTACCGAAGCCCTGGGCGAGCTGATGGAATCGACCGAACGATCCGTCAACGACGCCATGATGCAGGCCAAGGAACTGGAAATTCAGCTCAAAGTCGCCACCGCCGAGCGACGCCACGCCGAAGCGATCATTCATAGTATTTCCGATGCGGTGCTGGTGACCGATCCGTTTGACGATGTCGTTCTCGCCAACGATTCGGCGGCACGGATGCTCGGGTTTGATCTCGCCCAGACCGTTCGCAAACCGATCCAGAACATTCTCAAAGATGCCAAGCTGGCCGAGCTGATTCGTGAGATGCGTCAAAGCAACTCACGCTCGGGCCGGCGGATCATTGAGCATCCCATTCGCACTTCGGAAGGGGATCGCGTTTACAAGGTGACCCTGTCGTGCGTCTCGGGCTCGGTCAACGACACCGTCGCCGACAATATCGGCGCGGGTGTCGTCACGGTGCTGCATGACATGACGCGCGAGAAAGAAGTCGCTGAGATGAAGAACGATTTCGTCTCCAACGTAAGTCACGAGTTGCGCACACCGCTGGCCAGCATCAAAGCGTATGTCGAGATGCTGATTGATGGTGAGGCCGATAACGAGAAGACGCAGCGCGAGTTTTACGAGGTGATCCAGAACGAATCCAACCGCCTGAGCCGTCTGATCGACAACATTCTCAACATCAGCCGCATTGAATCAGGCCTGGTGAAGATCAATAAGCAACCGCAGTCGCTAATGGTGATCGTGAAAGAGGCGATTGAGGTGATCACCCCGCAGGCACGGGCGAAGAGCATCAAGATCATCGAGCATGTGTCGCCCTCTTTTTATCAGACGCTTGCCGACAAGGACATGCTGTATCAGGCGGTGCTGAATCTGATGAGCAATTCGGTGAAGTATACGCCTGAAGGGGGCAGCATCACGGTGCAGACGCTGGTGGATGAGCAAAAGAAGAAGGTGCTCACCAGAATAATTGATACCGGCGTTGGAATTCCACCGAAGGACCTGCCGTTTGTGTTCGATAAATTCTATAGAGTTGAGGCCAACAACCACATGGCCAAGGGCACCGGCCTCGGCCTGCCATTAGTGAAGCACATTGTGGAGCAAGTGCACAAGGGACGAATTTTTGTCGAGAGCACGGTCGGCAAGGGAACGGCGTTCGGTTTTGAACTGGACCTGGTGTGAGGAACGCGGCAGGCCAAAACGTGATGATGGAAAGCTCTTGAGAATCTGAGGCCGTAACCACGGGTGAAGCCCGGCGCCTCGCTGTCCATCACGCGTTACGCATCGCTTGAGAATAAGGATTTGATCTATGACCGCCAAAAAAATACTCGTCGCCGATGACGAATCGCACATTCTCAACGTCGTCTCGCTGAAGCTGAAAAACGCCGGTTATGTGGTCGTCACCGCGCGGGACGGGCAGGAGGCGCTGGAGTTGGCACATCTCGAGCGGCCGGACTTGCTTATCACCGATTACCACATGCCGCAGTTATCCGGCCTGGAACTCTGTCAGAAACTCAAAGCCGACCCTGCAACGGCGAATATCCCAGCGATCATGTTGACTGCACGAGGTTACGAACTTGAAGCAGGCGACACCGAAAAAAGCGGCATTCTCTGCATGATCAGCAAGCCATTTAGTCCGCGTCAACTTCTGGCCACGGTGACCGAAGTCCTGCAGAAAACCGCAGCTTAAGGTGGACGGAATTCGAAAATGAGCACAACCGCCATTGCAATCGCCAAGACCTCTGACCTTGCCGGCGCCTCGGTGGCGACAGCAGTGTTGGACAATCTTGCCGCGCGATTCAGGCCCGCGGGCGTGTTTCTTGTGCTGTTGAAGCCCGACGGAACCGTCGCCTACGCCGACCCTGCCGCCGGGATGTTCTTTCAGCGTTACGTCCTGCCGCTCCTGCAATATCCCGAGCCGAATGATCCATCGGGTCTGCGCGAGCGCGTGCGCCAGGTCACCGCTTCGTCGTCAGTCGCTGTCTGGAATGCGCTTCCCGGGATCGTGCTGGGGGCGGTGCCCTATGCGGAAAAAAGACAACTCGTCGGCGTGCTCATGCTTGCCGGAAAAAGCTCCGGCTTCAAACTCGGCGAGGACATCGTTCGCGTCTGCTCGAAGCTCGGGCTGGATGGCATCTGGCTCAATCAGCAGGCCGAAGAACTTCCCACTTACGGCGACGAAGCGATTCAGCGGCATGCGCGCCTGCTGCTCAGCGTGATGCGCGATCAGCTGCGCTTGTCGAGCCTGGAAGGTGAACTCGAATCCATCTCCGGACAACTGGCCGACACCTATGAGGAACTCAGCCTCATCTACCAAATATCCGGCGGGATGCGCATCAATCGTCGCGCGACGGATTTTTTCAAGCAAGCCTGCCTTGATGTGATGGAAGTGATTGGCGTGCGAGGCATGGGCGTGGTGCTGCAGGCCGACAATATTCATCGACAGGAGCCGGTGCTCTATGGCCAGATGTCGCTGCCGCCCGGGCATGTGAAAAAACTGGGCGATGAGCTGATGCGGCAGCTCCGTCAGCGAAAAAGCGCGATCGTGGTCAATGATCTGACCAAGGACAAACATTTCAGTTGGATGGTCGGATCGTCGCACCAATTGCTGGCCGTGCCGTTGCAACGGCAGGATCAGGTGCTGGGCTGTCTGTTCGGGATCGATAAGCTGGCGGGCGATTTCAATTCGGTCGACAGCAAGCTGCTCAGCTCCATCGCCAACGAGTCGGCGATCTATCTTGAAAACGCCATGCTATATGACGACGTGCACGGCCTGATGATGGGCTTGCTGCATTCGCTCACCGCCGCCGTCGATGCCAAAGATGCTTATACCTGTGGGCATAGCGAACGCGTGGCCATGCTTGGTCGGACGCTTGCCCGCGAATCCGGCATGCCCGAAGCCGCCGCCGAGCGGTATTACATGGCCGGCCTCCTGCACGATGTCGGCAAAATTGGCGTGCCCGAAGCGACGTTGAATAAGACGGGCAGGCTCACGCCCGAGGAATTTGATCAGCTCAAAAAGCATCCCCAGATCGGCGCGCGAATCCTGCGCGATATCCGGCAAATCGAGGACATCATCCCGGGCGTGCTGCATCATCATGAGCGCTACGACGGCAAGGGATACCCGTACGGATTGGCCGGAGAGAACATTCCCATCATGGGCCGCATCATCTGCCTGGCCGACTGCTTTGATGCGATGACGAGCAATCGTACGTATCGAAAAGGCATGCCGCTGGAGGTGGCGATATCTGAAATTCGGCGTTGCTCGGGGACGCAGTTTGATCCGGGACTGTCTGAAATATTCCTGAAGATCGGGAGAGATCGGCTGAACGAAATGCTGCGCGAGCATACTGAAAAGAGCAAGAAACTCGCAGACCTGCAAGAGCAGATCCGCGCCGCGTGAATCGAAGTGGAAGGCAAGGTAGCGATGCCCGTCAAAACTGAGGAATACAACCAGATCTGCGTGATCGCGCTTGTCGGAGATCTGTCCGGTGAGAACAGCGAAGCGACTCGCCGCAGCGTCGAAGAGCATATCGATCAGCGGCAGATCGTCGATTTTGTCGTTGACTTCGAGAAGACGGATTTCCTCGATTCCGAGGGGCTCGAAACACTGTTGTGGATCAAACGTCGCAGCGAAGATCTGTTCGGGCAGATGAAAGTCTGCAATCTGGATGAGACGTGCCGGAAGATTCTGGAAATCACACGACTGGAGCACCGGTTTGAGTGCCACGATAGTTTGGAGAATGCGCTGAAGACGATGAGATGAAAGACAATTTAGTTGACGGTTGTGAGCTGTCAGTTGCCATTGAATACGAGGCAACGAGCGACTTGAGAAAAGCAAGATCTGAACTGGCAACTGACGACTTAAGACAGGCAATGGGCAACGAATAACTGACAACTGCATAAAATGATCGCCACGATGGAACGAAAACCTCTCGGTCAACTGCTGCTCGCAAAGGGCGTGTTGCAGCAGGAGCAGTTGGATCGCGCACTCGAAGAGCAACGTCGCTCGGGGCATCAGAAGCTGCTGGGTGAGATTCTTGTCGAGCAGCGATTCTGCACGGAAGACCAGATCACCGAAGCCCTCGCCCAGGCGTATGGCGTGCCGTATGCGCGGGTGAGCCCCAAGATCGCCGATCCGAAAGTCATCACGGTTTTGCCGAAGGATTTTCTGGAAAAGCACCAAGTCCTGCCGCTTTTCCTCGTCGAAGGCGTGCTGACCGTTGCCGTGCCCGAGCCGGCCAACGTGTTTTTGCTGGAGGAGATCGAGCGGCTAAGCGGGTATCGCGTGCAGGTGGTGGCGGCGACGTCGCGCGACATCAAGAGCACGATTCAGGCGTATCTGCCGCGCGACAAGGTGTTCGTCATCGACGACATCATCGACGACGTGAAGCCCGAAGAGTTCACGCTGGTCGAGCAGGTTGCCGTGCAGGACATCGCCGACCTCGAAGCGGCCGCGGGGGATTCGCCGGTCATTAAGCTGGTCAATTACGTCATCTACACGGCAGTCAAAGAGGGCGCGAGCGATATTCATATCGAGCCGTGCGACAACATTCTCCGGGTGCGCTATCGCATCGATGGCCGGCTCAATGAAAAACTTCGCCCACCGCACCAGATGGGCGCCGCCGTTGCGTCGCGCGTAAAGATCATGGCGGGGCTGGATATCTCCGAGCGACGACTGCCCCAGGATGGCGGCATTCACGTGATGATGGACAAACGGCCCATCGACCTGCGCGTGAGCACCATGCCCGGCAAGCACGGCGAGAAGGTGGTGATTCGTGTCATCGACAACGACAAGGCATCGGTCAATCTCGAAAAACTCGGCTTCGGCTACGACACCCTCAAGCAGTGGCGGCGTTTGATACAATTGCCCAATGGCATCGTCCTGGTGACCGGTCCGACGGGCAGCGGCAAAAGCACCACCTTGTACGCCTGCCTGCAAGAACTCAATCGCGACGACGTCAATATCTGCACGGTGGAAGACCCGGTCGAATTCAATCTTCAGGGCATCAACCAGTTTCAGGTGAACGACAAGGCTGGCTTCACTTTTGCCAACGCTTTGAGATCGCTCCTTCGTCAGGATCCCGACATCATGATGGTCGGCGAAATTCGCGATGGCGACACCGCCAAGATTGCCACGCAGGCAGCGCTGACCGGGCACCTGGTGCTCAGCACGCTTCACACCAACGATGCCCCCGGCGCCATCACGCGGCTTTTCAACATCGGGATCGAGCCGTACCTGGTTGGCGCGACGGTGGCCGGCGTATTGGCACAACGATTGGTTCGCAAACTGTGCCAGAATTGTCGCGAATCCTATGAGCCGACCCTGAACGAACGCCGGCAGATTGAGCGTTTTGCAGGAAATGTTGAGACGCTCTACCGTGCCAAAGGGTGCGGAAAATGTCGCAACCTTGGCTTCTCCGGTCGGATTGGCATCTATGAATTGCTCGTTCCTGATGACAACATGATCGAGCGCATCAGCTCCGGCGCCAGCCTCCAGGAAATCCGCAAACTCGCCAGCGATGGTGGAATGAAAACGCTGCGGCAGGATGGGATGGAGAAGGTCAAGTCGGGCATTTCCACGCTGGAAGAAATCTACCGCGTGACTGCCTGAGGCGGCGGCGAGCTTCCAAAGCATCCATCATTCGATCGGCGCGATGACGCAGGCATGACAAGAGCGGCTCGCCCCTGCGCTCCGCCGCGAAAGCGCATGTTGTGCCTTGCGCCGCAACGCATGGACGTCTTGCCCCAACGCAAAAAAGCGTTCAATCAGGATCGCCGGAAAACTTCGAGCTCCTAATTTCCCGGATTCGTCGTCGGCCCGACGAGCGTCGCTTCATACAGTCCCCACGTGCCATAGGCGGCCAGGTCGATCTTGCGAAGTTCCTTCACGGCGAATTCTTTCTTGTAAACGTTGGCGAGATTATTGCCCCACCCGGGATCAACCAGGAAGACGACCTGCCGGCCTTGCAGGAGATAGGTGCGCACCAGGTCGCGTTGTTTTTCGTTGAGGTCGTCCTGGCTCATATTCGTATACAGCTCACCCAATCGCTTCTTGCGCTCCGGCTGCATCTTGGGCGTTGAAGGGTGCCGATACGCTGATTGATACTCGCGCCCATTGTTCTTCTGAAACGTTTTTAAGGGGTAGAGCGTGAAATGCCGGCGTGCCCCGACGCAAAAGTGCGCGCCATCCCGTGCAAAGATGATCGCGTTATCCTGCAGGGTTTCCTCGCACGCGCGGGCGGCGAGCATCACGGGTTCGCGGTAGGGGTCTTCCATCCGTTTCGGCCACTTGCGGAATCGATCCTGACCGGATTCGGTCGGTTCGATTCCGATTGCTCTTCGAACACTTTTCAGATCACTGATATCAAAACCCGCCGCGAACGAAATTGACTTGACGCTGTTGATGAAGGCGATGCCCACGATCACGATCAGCACCAGTGCCCGCGCGCCGCGCGAGAGTGCGATGCGGTCGATCGTCATCAGCGCCGCACCCACAAGCAGCGGCATCAGCGTGAACACGAATCGAAAATAGACCATGTTGTCCGGCGCATAATAATAAATCGCGATCGCCAGAAACAAGGGGATGAACCAGAGCCAGCGCGCGACACGCTCCACGCCGCGCCCGATCGCCGCCATGCTGATGATGGCGAGCGAGAAGACGATGAATCCGACGTGATAACTTAACCCGTGAAAGAGCTTGGGAATGTTATCGATCAGCAGATTCCAGGCTTCGGCACGCAGTTCGATGGTCGATAAATCGTGCTGTTCTTTGCTGAGGTCGTATCCGGTGGTGAAGTAATCGCCGAAATACGTCTTGTTGTAGAGCATCAGCAGGATCGGAAATAAGGCATAAGCCAATGGAAGCATCGAAAACGAAATGCCGCCGAAAAGGTTCAGGCGTTTTGCGCGAATGTCGCCGATGAGTCGCGCGATCCAGATGAACACCACGACGACCACCAGCAGCGACGACGTGTGGCGGATCGTTGCGGAAAAACCCAGGGTCAGGCCGGCCAGCAATGCCCAGATGATGCCGCTGGGGATGTGATACGCGACAACGATGTCATTCGGCGCTGGCACCGCGCCCATAGGATCCAAGTTGTCCGCGACAGGCGTTTGCACGGCTTCGATGGCGGTGGCGTGTTCGGTAGCCCGCCACCATTTCCAGAGGAAATACATGCCCCAGGTGACGAAGCAGATTTCGGCGGCGTGGGTGAGCAAGTAGCCGCCGTAGAACATCAAACTGTTGCTGAGGGCGACCAGCGCCGCCCCGGTGAGCGCCGACCACGGGCGCGCCCAGAGCGCGAAGAGCAGATAAGCGCCGAGGATCGTGAGCGTCGCGCAGACCGGCGAGACGAGATACATCGTCTCATCGCGATAAGCGAGCTTGAGATGCGCTTCATAAAAGGCCCACAACGGCGCGCGATACACATATCCCACGACCGCTAAAATTGCGGCAACGCCCAGGCCGATGCCGATCGCCAAACCTGCAGAGAGCAATGCATTTTGTCGACGACGAATCAACGGGTGAATCGCCAGTATCAGCAGCAGGATCAGAAATCCCCCCAGCCCCAAAAACACCGCCGGAGCGTGATCCCAGGCCAGATATGCCCCGGCCATCAGCGCTGGATAGCCCGGCGCGAATTTCGGGATCGTGTTCCCTTCGGCATTCTCCACCCACATGTGCTGCTGATGCACAAACGGATCAGGATCCCGCTCGGCCAACGGCAAACCGGCGGCGATGCGCTTGGCGAGAATGAGGTAGGCATCGGGATCGTCTTCGTGATAGGCCGGCATGTAAGTGCGGGTCTGATACCAGGCAAAACCGGCGAGAATCATGACCAGCAATAGCCATCGGAGAAGACGGGAACCTACGCTTTCCGGCTGAAGGACAGGCAACACGACAACGGGTGAAGACAATCGCTGAACCGGGTGAAGCGGTCGCGTTGCATCGGGATCGGCCAGAGGAAGCGTATCTATCATTGATTCCTTGAAGTAAACGCGGGCACGCTTTGATGCGTCCGACAGGATATCTACACTTCGCGTCGCGCTTTGTGAAATAAACGGGGGAAATGGTTGAGTCGCAGCCTCGCAGCCCGCGGTGAAAGTCTCGCGCAAATATAGGCCCCGCGCGACTTCCGCCAAAGGATGCTAGGCGACAATGGCCTGGGCGAGCGGTTGGAGTTTGGGGCGAAGGTATTCGCCTGTGAAGCTTTCGGGCATGGCGGCGACATCCTCGGGCGTGCCCTGGGCGATGACCCGTCCGCCTCCCTCGCCGCCTTCGGGGCCCATGTCGATGAGCCAGTCGGCGCATTTGATGACGTCGAGATTGTGCTCGATGACCAGCACGGTGTTGCCCAGGTCGGCCAGGCGATTGAGAACGTTCAGCAGGTTTTGGATATCAGCGAAATGCAGGCCGGTGGTGGGCTCATCGAGCACATACAAGGTGTGACCCGTCGCCGTTTTGCCAAGTTCGGTCGCCAGCTTGACGCGCTGGGCCTCGCCGCCGGAAAGTTGCGTGCTGGGCTGGCCGAGGCGAACGTAGCTCAGGCCGACGTCGTTGAGCGCCTTCAGCATCTGATAGATGCGCGGGAAATTCTCGAAAAATCCCTTGGCCTCTTCCACGGTCATCGCCAGCACGTCGGCGATGGTTTTGCCGCGATAGTGAATCTCCAGCGTTTCGCGGTTGTATCGCTTGCCTAGACAGACTTCGCAGTTGACGTAGACGTCGGGCAGGAAGTGCATCTCGATGCACTTGGTGCCT
>Ga0163154_10002431_pt1 | contig 27259 bp, 18 predicted proteins | sample OliLakLV19MP9P1_FD_148649 | JGI IMG/M metagenome (GOLD analysis project Ga0163154, IMG submission 148649) | Freshwater microbial mat bacterial communities from Lake Vanda, McMurdo Dry Valleys, Antarctica - Oligotrophic Lake LV.19.MP9.P1 | ecosystem: Environmental > Aquatic > Freshwater > Lake >... | reverse complement strand
TCAAGAGTAATGAAATTGATTGAGAAAGTGCGTTTCCAAAATCATCACAAGGCTACTATCGCGAAGTCGTTTGTCGTAATTTTCTTATTGACGTGCAAAGTAAAAAAAAAAAATCGACATCACCAAATTTTTCTGAAATATTCTTTAGGGTTTCGGTTAAAAACCCTGTTTAACACTATACAGGGGCTGTTTTTGTCTTGAAAATTTATTTGTAGGCTTGGGGAAAAGTTAGGTGCATTTCAAAGTCCTTCCTATACACCCCTCTCCAATTTGGATAGAGGCGCAGCTTATTATAGAGCGATTTTGAAATGCCCCGTTATTTTTTTTGTTTCCTATACAACCTTTTTGGCTTTGGTGCATCTTACCTATAAAACCAAACCTTTTTAAAATGAGAAATTCCTTTTTCCCCGTTATCATTTTCTTTTTTGTGGTAGCCTTTGCGCAAGCTCAAAAAATAGAATCAACCGAAACACGTTCCTTGCCTACTTTCCGTAAAATCAATTCGGGAGGCGAAATTGAAATAGTCTTGATACGTGGCAGTGAAGAAACCGCTAAAATCACAGCGAAGAATGTGCCGCTCAAAGACATAAGAACAGAAGTACGTGGGGGCGAACTTTTGATTGATATGGAATACAAGAAATATGCAGGAAATAACAACAAAAGTATAAAAATTGAGCTTACCTACATACAACTCGAAAGCATCAAAATAAGTGGTGCGGGTTCGCTGACTGCGGAATCTACCATCAAGGCACCCAATTTGAGTATTCGCGTATCAGGAGCTGGCAATATAAACATACCTGTAGAAACGCTCGACTTGAAAGCGGACGTATCAGGCGCAGGCAATCTTACTATCAAAGGAAAAGCAGACAAACAAAACATTGAAGTAAGTGGAGCAGGCAATTACAAAGGCTTTGAACTCGCTACACTCAACACGACCACACGCATAAGCGGTGCAGGCAATGTAGATGTTTTTGTAACAGGCGCACTCGAAGGACGCATTTCGGGGGCAGGAGGCATCAGATACAAAGGAAGCCCAAAGAACAAAGATATTCAAACAAGTGGCGCAGGCTCGGCAAAAGCGGTAGAATAACTTGCCTGCCAAATACGCTGTTGCTTTTTTAAGACATGCTACTATGTACTACACATGGTAGCATGTTTTTAGTTAAAACGGATTTTCAAAAAAAGGGTTTCACATCAGGTGCATTTCAAAATCGTTTCACACACCCTCTCCAAATTGGCTAATCTCCCAAGAAGAAAAAGAGGTGCTCCGACAATTTTAGTGGAGCAGGGTATAAACCACATAGAAAGATATGGCACACAGTGTTTCGGGCTATGTTTCTATGTGGTTCTATGTGGTTCAACACAAAATTTGTCAGCGTACCAAAAAAGATTGAAAATTTGGTATTCTATTTTTTCTACGGTCTGCATGAATACAGTCTAAAAAAAACTAAAAAATACTTTTGCTTCAAAACAATTGTACTGACCCCCTCATTACAATTTTCAAATGATAGTTGTTGTTTTAATTTATTCTCAAAAAGTAATTTTATAGGCAAAACCGCGTTTATTTTGATTTTACTAAATATTACACCAATTAGTTTTATTGCAAGAATGAAAAAATATAACTAATTGATTATCAATTTTTTATATAAAAACAATAAAATTTTGGGGGATTAGCCAAATTGGAGAGGCAAGGGTGAGGCTTAAGAAAGGGTTTTGAAATGCACCCTTTCACATCTTGTCGGGTAGGCAAGTTATTTTTATATTACGCCTAATTTTGAAAGTTCTTGACAAAATGGTAACTTTGCAGACTGCATATTGTTCAATTTTTCCCTACTAAAAAAATGTTAGCCAAAACCACCTCGAATGTTCTAAAAAATTTAGAGAAAATAGCAGAAGCCTGCAAAAAATTCCCTTATAAAGACAATGACAAAGACAACAAGGTTAAAAGAAAAAAAAAGGTAGAGCAATATACACTGGTAGCCGAAGGTATCAAAGATGAAATAGCCGAAATATCAGCTTTTTTGGATACCAACGACGAGGAAACGTGCCTGTTCGCCATCATATTTGCACTAAACATCGGTGGGCAAGAAGCCAGCCTCGAAAATATTACGCAATATTTGGGTTGTACTTACTACCAAACAGTCAGCTACTTCCCTATACTCCAAACATTGCTCAGCAAACGGCTGTTGCAACGGAGTTCTGATTACGAGTCTATGCCCTCCATTTCCAACCAACACCAAGTAGCCAGCCTCGTCTTTGAAGCTATCGCGTTGGGCAAGTCCTTGCAAGATTATATCCAGTTGGAAACCGTTTATCAACTCATGGAACGCTTGTATGAAATGATCACAAGCCGTGGCAAAAATAGCCAAACTACGCCAAACTTATTCATAGAAATGATGCGCCTCTTGAAACAAGCTACACGTTTCAATATGGTAAAGAAAATTTTAGACAACAATTTTAGTGAAGACGACATCGTGTTGTTGATTTACTTGGCGTATGGATTTGTAAACGAAACGATGGAGTCTGACGTGGAAAGATTCATTTTTTACGTTTATGACTCGATGGAAAGCAAGGTAAAAGCCAAAAAAGCACTCATGTCAGGTACACACCACCTCGCCGAAGATGATTGGATAGAATTTGCTGAAGATGGTTATTATGCAGGCAAGGAAATGACGCTAACCGACAAAGCCATCGACTACTTGTTCGCTGAAGATATAGGCAATCTTGAAAAGTATAAGTCCTTTCAACCCAAGCATTTCAACGTCTTGTTGCCCGACAAGGTAAAAACTGCGCCGCTTTATTTTAACGAGCAAGAAAACAAAGAAACTACTTTTTTGAGTGAACTTTTGATAGAAGAAAACTATCAAAAAGCTATTCAAAAACTGCAGAAAAATGGCGTTTCGGCTGGTATTACGGCTCTTTTTTATGGCTTTCCAGGTACAGGCAAAACACAAGTGGCTTACAACTTCGCCGCTCAAACCCAACGTGTATTGTTGATGGTCGACATGTCCACTGTACGCGATAAATACGTAGGCGAGTCAGAGAAACAAGTAAAACAGATTTTTCGTAACTACAAACGCGCCAAAAGTTATTATGATAAATGCCCCATTTTGTTTTTGAATGAAGCCGACGGACTCATAAGCAAACGCTTCGAAGTGGACAGCAGTACCGACCAAATGAACAACACCATGCAGAATATTCTTTTGCAAGAAATGGAGGACTTCGAAGGAATTTTATTAGCAACATCAAACCTTACCCTCAATTTGGACAGCGCATTCGAAAGGCGGTTTTTATACAAAGTCCGTTTTAACAAGCCGGACTTGCCTACCCGCCAAAAAATTTGGGAAGTGAAAATGCCCGAACTCGAAGCCGCTCAACGCCAAATACTTGCTGAAGCTTATGACTTGTCAGGCGGGCAAATCAACAACGTTTCGCGTAAATATATGCTCATGAATTTGCTAAACGACCAACAACCGAACTTACACGCACTCCAACAACTTTGCGAAGCAGAATATTTGGGGCAACAAGGCAAACAAGTAGGGTTCAAAAAATAAGGTACTTTGGCAAATTTAGTGGAGATGCCTGTATTTGACCATAGCAAATGGCTTTCAGACCGAAAGAGAGGGCTTTTATAAATCAAATGACATTGCCTCCACAAAATTTGTCATAGCACCAAACATAGAGAACATAGCCCGAAACACTATGTTCCATATCTTTCTATGTGATTTATACCCGATATTTCCCAACGTGTTTTTCAAAAGAAGCATTTATTAAAAATTGAGCTGAAAAACGAGTGTTTCAATGGACGCAATCTAGTTTTGTCCCCTTTTAGGAGCGTTGTAGAGGCATTTAAGCGGGCAAACAAGTCGGTTGTCTTATAAACTTGCAAATTTTTAATGCAGGCAAGGATTTTTACACATGTCGCCAATCTCAATACGCCTTATTTAAGCATAAACCGCCTCTAAATGCCTTTTATAAGGTGGGGACAAAACTAGATTGCACCCTGTTTCAATGTACTTTTAAAGGTTTTATAGTAGAAATATTTTTAGTTATGTTTCTTGAGAATGAAAATTAAATAAACTGATATTTTAGATACAATACTCAGTCGCGGTCTTTTTCCCAGATTGTCAAGTCTTTGGCATTGACAACCGAAAAAACTATAACTTTATCCAATTTCTGTTGTTTATAGACTTGTAATCTAATATCAGTTGTAAATAATGACTATCATATTGTTTTTAGTTAAATGTTTTGTAAATGTAAAATTCAAAAAAGTTGCTGCGAAGTGTCAGTTATACCTTACCCCACTAAAATTGTCAGAGCACCAAAAATAAGAGAGATTCAGCATAAAAATAAAAAAACACGAATGAATAATTCGTGTTTTTTGAGTATATAAAGTTTATTGGGTTTAGTCTTTCTTTTTGGTAGCAAGCATTAAATTTGAGCTACCTTCGCGGTATTGATAACCAATGCCAAAAGGCAAGGGGCGTACTTGTTCGGGTTTTTGGTAGGCAAGTTTCATGTCGTTTTGCCAACGTCCTGCAAACAACGGAATGGGTCCCGCATATACGCCATAAAATAGCAAATCCCATTTGTTTTCACCTGAAGTAACATATTGCAACGGCATACCAGAGTCATCTTGCAATAAATATTGCGATTCATCTAAGATCATATTGCGGATAGTGCTGAACGACTCATTGTACATGAGGTAGGAAGCCGACTTGATATAAGTAGCCGTAATGTTCAAACTCTCTATGTAATTTTTCAAGTCTTTGCGGTTCGGCAATCCACCGAGCAAACTATACGCATCATTGCCCAAATTCACTGCGAAGTAATAAATAGTTTTTTGCTCGTCACTTTTGCCTTCGCGCTGATAGGTTATTTTTGTACCATAATACGCGCCTTGCGTTTGTACAGCTTCTGCTTTTACAATCTCGCCTGTAGGACTGAGGGCTACTCTTTCATATTTTAAAATGCGGTGGTGTGTACGTTCTATAAAAAACAATAAAACGGGCAATGTGCCGTCTATATCTGCCGCAACGCGTTTGTTAAAGTCGTTTGCCATGTGCAGTGTTTGGAAAAAACTGAATTGCAAAATGCTGTTGAGCGATTGTGTCATACCTTGAAAATAACTTGGCACAGCTCCTCTTTTGTCAATATTCTCAAAGCTGGGCATCGTACCGATAGGCTCTAAGCCCATCATCACTATTTCGTCAAAATCGGGAAAGAAGGCAGTAGCATGCAAAAAATCCGCACCTGCGAATGGGTAAAACAGTGTGCCGCCTTTTTGGTTGAGTTTATTCAATTCCTTGCCTGCCCACTGTTGCATTTTAGGAAGTTTGGCTTCCAACGCTTTCCATTGTGCGTCAGTACTTTGTGCATAAGATTTCCAGCCTGCGTTGCTTTCGAGGCTTGCGAGCGCGCTTCCCTCCTCGCCTTCCATACCAGCTATAAAGCGTGCAAGGTCGTTGTATTGGCGTTCGGGCGTTACACGTGAAGGCTTCTTGCGTATAATTCTCGCCCCTTTTTCTTCTTTTTTGGCGACTTTCGTGCCGTCTTGCGCCTCCTCTTTTTTGTCGTCCTCTTTTTTTGTTTGCTCGCCTTTAGTTATGGGCTTATCGTTTTCGCCACCCTCTTTTTTAGATGAGTTGGTGCAAAAAGGAAAGAGCAACACCAAGCACGTCAGAAGTGTAGTGTGGGCTGTGTATTGTAAAAATTTCATAAAAATATTTTTTTTCTGCAAAGTTAAGCAATTTTGGCGCATGGGCAAATGTTTTATGGCATAGTGGCAGGCAAGATTGTTTGTTTTGATATTTTTTCGTATATTTGTGGAAAGAATAGCCATTTAAAATTCCCACATTTGATATGCAAGTTACTCAAAAATATACCCGCCCCAGTACAGCTGTTTCTGATGCTGAAGGGCTGAAATTTGATTTTGCTACCGAGCTTTCGCGGAAGCCTGTGGCTATCCACGCTATGGTAAAGGAGAGCCTAGGCTATGCACGCCTCATGCTTGCGCTTCGCCAAATAGTAAGTGGCGATTGGCGCACACCCAAAAAAGACCATACCGCTTACCAAGAATGGGTTATGGAGCGTTATATTGAGGCACTTCCTGCCCAATTAAAAAATATAGAGGCGAAGAAAGTATTGCTTTTGGAAAAAAGAGAGCATTTAAAAATTAAACAAAAAGCTATCCGAAAAGACCTGAAACCCATAGAGCAGGAAGTCAACAAAAAACGACACGAATACTATCAATGGCTCTACAAACATGACCGCGACAAATGGTATGCCCTCGACCCTGTGATAAGCGTCCACCCAGACGCTGTGATTTTCGAAGGCTTTTCTATTGATGAATCCACTTATGGACGTGTGAGCGTGCCTGCCGATTTGCTCGAAACATTGGGCGACATACACTATGGCACCACCAATATAGATTTTAGCCAAGCCCTCGCCGATGAAATTTACAGAGTCCGCAGTTATCGACCAGCATGGCTTAAAGTAGCTTTTGAAAAAGTAGAACTCGCTACCAACATGGGGTCAAATATTGAGAAAAAAATAGACCTGCCTGAAACATGGGTGCGCGGATTTTTGCAAGTGCAGTCTGCTTCTACACTCGATGGGACAGACTTAACCCTGCACGCGCAAACACTCAGCAAAGTGCTTTACGAAATAGAACGCAAATACGAGCAGGAAAGCCCGCGCTCTATCCGTTTCCTATTGAAACCTAACGAAAAAATTAAAATCATCATCGACCCTTGGGGCATTGAAGTAGAAGACACGCATATTTATACAGGCGAGGAGGCACAAGAAATCCGTGTCTGGGGGCGCAGACGCTTGTTTGTAATGAAAGACTTGCTACCCTATACCGAAAAAGTACAAGTGAAATTGCTCGGAACGGGTATGCCATCTTATTGGACCGTGCAGATGCCCGACAATGGACATAGGTTCGATTTGGGACTTTCGGGCTGGACTGCCAACGACTGGTCGAGCCAAGCCAATTTTGATTTGCTTGCCTCCACAGGTAGTGCGAAAAATGTAGATGTTAAAAAAGTAGAGCAAATCCTTATCCAAAAACTCGCCACTACGCCTGCCGAAGTAGCCCAAATAATGAACATAGACAGAGGAAATGCTACTTTCGCTTTGCAAGAACTGGCGAAAAATGGACAAGCTATGTACGACCACCTCACAGGTAAATATCGTTGGAGGCAACTGCTCCAACAAGATATCAAACTTACCCAAACCGAAGAAGATGACCGCCTGAAAGTGGCTATCAATCTTATCAAAAATAAAAACGTGGAAATCCTGTCTGAACAAACCCTAGACAACGGCTTGTATGAGTACAAGCTCGGCGTACAAAGTAAAAACTCAAAAGGAGATAACTTCTTCTATCAACCCCAAATCCAACTAGACCAAGACGGGCGCATAAAATTTGCCGAATGTGGTTGCTCGCACCACAGACGCAACAAACTTCGCAAAGGACCTTGCGCACATATCATGGCATCTGTGCTTTGGATTTCAAAAAACAAATAACGAAAACTTACTTCGCTATATTTTCTTGTATTGTTTGGACAGGATACGACAACAATTCGAACCAAGTTTCTTGAGAGGCTTGGTTCTTTTCATCTTTAGAAACAACCACACACGGCGTAATCGGTTCAATAGCTTGAACTTCTTGCCAAATATTCAGTTTTGAGGGGAACGATTTCATATTTTTAATAATTTATACAATTTTTTATTTGAATAATACAAAAATAGGCTTTTTTTATGTCATTACAACGTTTATATAGCTGAATTGTTTGGTTAAACTTACATTCGTAAGAATTGTATAGCTTTTAAATCGACAAAAAAACCAGATAAACTTGCGTTTCAAAAGAATCTCCCGCTTAATACTTTTCAAAAACCGCCTAAAAAAGCCGTTTCAAGTATTTTTATCACAAGAACAATATAAATCGTACATGACTCCAAAGTTATGTTTTTGTAAACTATTGGTATTAAAGAAACTATGAGCGAAATTTGCCGTTTAACAAATAAGTAAATGTTATCTATGATATGAAAAAGCTATACAATAAAATCGTTTGGGGCTTATTGCCTTTGTTATTGCTGCTTAGCGGGCAGGTAAGTGGGCAAATCCTAACGTTTGACTTTGCTGGTTTGTTAGGTGGCGAAGCATCTGCTAATTCTAACTTTAATAATGCTAATTTAGCAATTTCAACTATAAGTAGAGGTGCTGGATTAACAGCGTCAGCCAATGCTGATAGATTCAATGCCACTAATTGGGCATTGACTTCTACATCAAATGCTATTTCTGGAAATAATTACATGGAATTTAGTATAAACCCCAATGTAAGTTATCAATTTAGTGTTACCTCTATTGTTATCAATTTACAAAGGTCTGGTACAGGACCAAGTGCAGTTGCCCTTCGTAGTTCAGCGAATACTTATACTACCAACTTAGATGTTGAAAAGTCCATCACAGATAATACTACAACTCAAACATTCACTTTCACTTTTACCCAAAGTAATATCTCATCTGCCGTAACATATCGATTTTATATGTTTGCAGAAGCTACAGCTGGATCCGGTGGTATAGGTGATGGTGCAGGAAATGATATAACCGTAAACGGCACTGTAGCCTCTACTGCCACACCCACCATCGCCCTTTCCTCCCCAAGCCAAATAACGGCAGGCAATATTGCCCAATGTAACACTAATAACATACTTTCGGCTTTTCAATCCGCTGTTACGGTAGCAAGTGCGACTCTGAATAGTGTGCAAATAACTACAGCAGGCACATACAGTGCATCGAGCCATTTTAGTAATTTCAAATTGCTTTACAATAGTACGAATACCTTTGGCACAGCTATCCAAATAGGCACAACGCAGGCAAGTGTAGCTACAGGTAATACGATTACTTTCAGCGGTTTGACGCAAAGTATTGCAAACGGCAATACGGGTTATTTTTGGATAGTGGCAGATGCGAATGCTACAGCTACCGCCACGCAAACTATCAGTATAGCCAGCAATCCTACACTCACTTTTGCTTCAGGTACGCCCACAGGAACTATAAACGTGGGAGGGACACAAACCATAACAAGTTCGAGTATCACAGAGGCTACAAGCGTTTCGGCTACAGCAGGAACAGGGCAAGTAACGATAGGTTGGACAAACCCCACTTGTGCGCAAGAAATTATGATAGTAGCCAAACAAGGCACATTCACGGCAACCTTGCCTACAGGCGACGGCACTGCCTACACAGCAAACCTTGCCTACACAAGCGGAACGGGATTCGACGGTGGTTTTGTAGTCTATAAAGGCAGTGCAAGTTCACAAATCATAACAGGTTTAACAAACTGCCTCGCCTACGAATTCAAAATATTTGCAAGAAAAGGCACAACTTGGAGTACAGGCGTTACTATAACAGGTTTACCGAGCAGTGCCACAAGCACAGCAACTGACGTAGTGTTTGTTGCAAGCTCGGAGGCTGTTACGATTTCAGCACTTGAAAATACCGCTACTATTTCTAATGCTGCTCAAGGAACACAAGTATTGCGACTTACTATCCGTGATGGCGGAGCAGGTTTGAATGATGCGGATTGCTTGCCTACGATTGTGAACTCTATTGTTTTAACGCCTAACGCAGGAGACGCTATAGGCACATGGAGTGACGCAATTCAATCTATAGCTATTTTTGATGGGGCTACGTTATTGGCAAATGGTGTGGTAGCAGCAAACATTACGTTCACAGGTGCGCCTTTGATAAGCATAGCAGATGGAACACAAAAAACGCTTACTATCCGTTTATCGCTCAAAAACCCCTTGCCTGCCGCCGCTATAGATGGCGATGACTTTGTTTTTACTTTGACAAGTGCCAACTTTACAACCGCTACAGCTGCTACAAGTTCACAAAAAAATATTACGACCCAAAACTCAACCAATGGGCAAAATGCTATTTCGGTCATTGCTACTGAACTTCGCTATGTAAGCCAAGCTGTAAACACTTCTATCAATGTGCCTATGACCTCGCCCACCGTTCAAGCAACTGATATAAACGGCAATCGTGATTTGGGATTCAATAGCCTTGTATCCACAACTTCTACAGGTACGCTGAATAGCACACCTAAAACAGCCACTGCTATAAGTGGTTTGGCTACTTTTAACACCATTATTCATACTGCTTCAGGCACAGGCTTTGCGCTTACTGCGACTTCAGCAGGACTTGTTACTGTGGTCAGTAATACTTTTGATATTACACTCATCACAACCTTATACCCTGGTGATATTGCTATGGTGGCTTTTAATACCAATGATTTTGGTTGTAGTAGTAACGATAGCGATTTTATTACTTTTATTTGCTTCAAAGATATTACAACGAACACGAGTATAGACATTACAGACAATGGCTGGCAACGGGCTAATACAGGGCAATGGGGTGATACCGAAGGCGCACTAAGATGCGTTTATACAGGGAGTGCTTCGATAGTAGCAGGAACGAAAATAACTTTTATATTGCCCGTTACAGGGCTGCCAGTGGTTACAAATTGGACTTTTGCAGACTTGGGAAGTGGGGCTACCGTAAACTTGAACAGTGCTGGCGACCAACTTTATTTTATGCAAGGAGGCACTTGGACAAATCCTGTGGGTGCACACAACGTAACCTATAGTGGAGGACGGGTATTATATGCGTTTAATACCACTTTAAATTGGAATGCCTTTGTAGATAACAGCTCTAATTCAGGACTCTATCCCAATATGCGATGCTTTTCCACAAGCATAACATCTGGAAATTATGTGCGCTACTTGAGTACTGCCACTGAGGCTACACAACGCGATTGGATAGATAGGCTCAATAGCGCAACAAATTGGACAAGCTATGCCAACTGTGCAGGGTACAATGGTTCTTCTTCTCCCGCTTTTTCCATCCTTGCAGGTGGGGCGATAGCAGGCAGGTGGTTGGGTGGTACAAGTACAAATTGGTTTGATTGTGAGAATTGGGATAATTTAGCCGTACCCGAATCCACTACAGACGTAACTATCAGCACCACAGCAACGAACAATCCTACCATAAGTGCTACAGCTACCTATTCAGATGACTTCAGTGATATAGCAGAATGTAACAACATTGATGTAAGCAAACTGAACCTTACCCTTGAAAGTAATAACAACAATCGGATTGATGTATATGGAAATCTCACTGTATCAGGCACAGGAGGGATAGATATGAATGATAGCGACAATACTACCGCCGATGGGCAAATCCGTTTAAAAGGCAATTTCATCAACCAAGTGAGCGCAGGACTCGATGAAGGAAATAGCACTTTCCTATTCAATGGTACAACTGAACAAACTATAGAAAATACCGCAGCCGCCAATGAAGGCTTCTTTAATATCACCATAGATAAGGTGGCAGGCGATTTGAAACTGTTAGATAATATCACTTTAGGCACTTCTACGCTTGCCAATACGCTTACACTTACTTCAGGCGATGTAAATACAAACGGTTTTAACATAGACATGGGAACAACCGCTACCCTTTCTGAAACCTTGCAAAACCACCTCATAAAAGACCTCGCCGCCACTACAGAGGCAAATAAAGGCGGCTATATCCGCTTCACAAACCGCAACGTAAATGCTACCCAAACCAGCATAGGTGGTTCGCGCTTATTGTTGAACAGAACAGCAGGAGCAGATTATACTGTAAACATAGACCGCTACCACTATAGAGGCGATTACGGAAAAGCTATCCGCCTTATTTATGCTGTAGCAGTGAATACAGGCACTATGGGAGCTACCAATTTGCGCATCAATTATGCTGATGATGAGGCATTTGGTATGATTGAACCCTTAGATGTTTCACGTTGGACAGCCGCCACAGGTTGGGCAAATTATACAGCTGATGCGAAAAGTGCCACCCTCAATTTTGGGCAAAGAAATGGTATTACTGCTTTTTCGCATTGGACATTGAGCGACACGAACGTACCGCTTTATCCTATTGCATTGCAGGCAAGGCAGACAGGCGAGCAGGCAAGTGCATTGTCTTGGCAGGCAAGCTTGCCTACAGGCATGTATATACTACAGAAAAGCACTGACGGCTTGTCATTTCAAAACCTTACAACTACAGAAAAACAAACTTATACGGACAGTGAATTTCAGGCAAGTGCGTACTATCGTTTACAATATACGCAAAACAATGCCCTTGCCTACAGCCCGACTGTGTTCTTGAAATATGAAGCAGGTAGCAGTGTGTTGTTTTATCCCAATCCATTCACGGCAAATGATGATATACATTTTATCTTGCCTGCCCAAACCGAAGTGCGAAATATATACATAACAGATGCACAAGGCAAAACAGTTGCACAAACAACCCGCGCCAACTTGACGGCTTTGTTGCACAACTTGCCCAAAGGCATGTACATTTTGCAAATTCAAACCAATAAAAACGTGGAACATTTGAAAGTAGTAAAACAATAAGCAAGAACTTTTTAGGCGTACTTGCGTACATGCGTTTGCTACGGGTGCATTTCAAAACCTTTTCTTAAGACCTCGCCCTCTCCAATTTGGAGAGGGATATATGGAACGATTTTGAAATGCACTCTCTGTTCCCTTGCCTGTTTGCCCTTCTTTCTATACGTTTGCTGCTGTTGCTTGCCTAAACAGGAGTGAGCAACTTTTTATTGAAAATATGCAATTGGTTATTTCTATTTTATTACTTCTATGTGCGTATATTGGTTTGTATGCCTACTGTCGCAAAAGTGAAAACCGTGTCTTTTTCCTACCCGCGCTCATGCTAAAATTAGCGGCAGGTTTGGCGTATGGTTGGTTATATGTAGTTTATTATGCACAGCAAGGCGACTCTTTCAATTATTTTCATGATGCTTCTCGGTTGGTTGAAGTGGGCAGGCAAGATGCACACGCCTATTGGCAAATGTTGTTGTGGAATGAATACACTCCTATTTCAGGCATCGTACTTTCGCTTTGGGAAGAGCCGCGTGCTTTTTGGTTTGTAAAATTGGTGAGTTTGCCTATGTGGATAACGGGTGCTAATTATTGGGTATTAGCATGTTTGTTTTCGTTCTGTAGCTTTTTCGGAAGTTGGGTGTTGGTTGAGGCATTGAGTCGGAACTTTCCTGCTACGCGCTTGGCGGCTGTGGGCGCGTTTTTGTTCTTGCCTACCGTTGTTTTTTTTGGCTCAGGGCTTACAAAAGAAAGCCTTGCGGTAGCACTTTTGGGTTTTGCTACAGCGACTTTATTATCTAAGATACGTGTGTCAAGTTTTTTTATAGTCGCTGTGTGTGCGTGGGGCTTGTGGCAATTAAAGTTTTATTATTTGGCTTTATGGGGAGGCGCAGTAAGTGCGTTTGCGATAAGCTACTTCTTGTGTCAATACTTCAAGCCGCCTGTATGGGGCGAAGTAGGCATCTTTATTGCGGTTTTGGTGGTGGGCATTTTCAGTACTTCTTGGGTGTTCGATTTTGATGAATTGGTTTTGATGATTGTCTTGAACCACAATACGACTTATATACATTCGCACTCAAACGATTTGGTACATTACAGTATTTATGGAGGACAAGGCTTTATTTCGCTTGAAGCCTCTTGGAAAAGCCTGTCTTACAATGCGCCTTTGGCACTCGAAGCAGGTTTTTTTCGCCCTTACATATGGGAGGCAGGCAAGGACAAACTCAAATTATTGATGAGCTTCGAAAACACAGCTATACTTTTGCTGAGTATTTGGGCTTTATATACCTTGCTGCGCAAACCGATAAGGCTTACTACATTTTCCCGTTTATTTGTTTTTGCGGGACTTTTATACGTTTTGGGGCTATTGACTATCATTGCCCTTGCCTCCCCGAATATGGGCGGATTGGTGCGTTACAAAGTAATAGTAAGTGGTTGGATAGCCTATGGTTTGGGTTGTATAATCATTTCAAAAAAAAAATATTGAATCTTTGTAATAATTCAATCATTTTTATTGTTATATATACAATAGTAGCACAGCAATGGATAGTCGCCAAAGCTGTGTCTATTGTTAGTTAAGTTTTAGTAAAAGTTTGAAGATAGTTTTTTGGGAAATGCAGGCTTTTTTAGAGCCTGCTTTTCTTTTAAATCTTTTACTGTGTCCTTCTATCTTTCAAAGTAAGGGCTTTATTTTTAACTTTTCAAATTTTTTGCAAAAAAAAGCGAAAAAACATCTAAAATCCTTGTTTGAACATAGCTTCTATGTTTCGTTTTAGCAATTTCGTTTTTTCTCCTGCCATAATACTGAGCGGTTTGGTAGGACGGTGCAAATCTATGGCACTTTTGGCATATCCACCAAACATTTTTTCTACGGCTACTTGTATTGTTATTTTGCTCTGTTGTTTTAGTGGGTAGGCAAGTTGCGTATAATTTTCGTCCATGCCTACATGCAGTACAAAACTAACGCGGTTGGTAACATAATAACCTTCAGCTTTCAAAAAAGCATATCCTTGCTCCCATGTCCAAAACATACCTTGCAAGGGGTCTAGTGCACCCTTTTGCGCCCCTTTTTTATTGGCTATGCTGTCAATTCCTATGCCAAAAGACAATTCTGTAGGCTTTGTGCCTTTTTTTAGTGTAAAATAGGCACAGTTTTGTGCGTTTTGTTCTGTGTCTATCAGCCAATACGGGTTTTTATCAGCCGCGAGGTTGATACGACTGACATAATATTTCAATTTAGTAAACACGACTGTATCGCCCAACAAAGTTATGTAAGGCGTATTCAGTACAAATGGTTTTCCACAAAAAGTATGTTCAAAAACAAGCGTTCCCTGCTTTTGCGTTGGTTTTAGCAGTGTGCAGGAAAGGTTTGCGGAAGTTATTAGGAGAAATAAAAGCCATTTTTTCACGTGCTTATCTTTTCCTGCCAAATTTTTGGTGTGCGGAGGAGAAATGCCCTGCGGATATAGCAGCGGCTATCGAAATCTCGCCTGCCAAAACCAATGCGCCACAAAGTTCGGCAAATTTACGCGCCTTGCCTACCCCATAACAGTCGATTAGCTCCAAACATTCGCGTTGAGTGGGCAAAGATGTTCCGCCACCTACAGTGCCTACTATCAAGTTTGGTAAGGTAACACTTGCGTATAAACCGCCATCAGCTGTCATCTCCATGCGTGTGATACCTGTGGAAGCTTCAGCTATACAAGCCACGTCTTGCCCTGTGGCTATGAAAAGCGCGGTAAGCCCATTGGCATAGTGTCCTTGCGCGCCTACTGCACCACTTTGAACAACGCCCATAGTAGAAGAACGCCAATAATTGGTCATCATTTCGGGTGTTGCTTTGAGTATGTTGCGCACTATTTCATTTGAAAGCGTGATTTCAGTAGTTATTTTTTTACCTCTTACGTGTGTGAACGACAAGGCAGTTGCTTTTTTATCGCCTGAGTAGTTGCCTTCTATAAACCAGAAAGTCGGTTTTGTAGGCACATTCTCCACGATATATTTACATACGGCATCAGTGCAAAGCGTTACCATATTTTGCCCAGAAGCGTCACCTGTTTGGTACTCAAAAGTAAGGATTAAATGATTGCCTTCTATAGTTGCTTTCAAGTCTATCAATTTAGCAAAACGGCTTTGCGTGCCTACGATTTCTTTGAACTTATCGATTTGAGGCAATACCCACATCATGAAGCTACCTAAGTCGCTGATAGTACCAAATTTGAAAAGCGGTGAACGTTGTACGCCTTCCTCCAAACATACCGAAACCACGCCGCCTGCTTGATAACATGCCTTTGCGCCACGATGATAAGAAGCCACTAGTGCGCCTTCGCTTGTAGCCAATGGCACATAGAAATCGCCTCGTGCTTCTGTGCCATATACACGCAATGGTCCGATAATACCTGTAGGCACCATACACATGCCTATATAGTTTTCTATATTGCCTGCCAATGTGCCTACTTCATTAAAAGTCTGCTTGCCTGCGAGGTAGGGAAGTTCCTTGCCTGTATGTTTTTTGAGAAATTCAAAACGCTTTGCAATACCGTCTGTGGTAGGCGTGAATTGCATGGGCAGGTTTTCAGTAGCGAGGGGCGCAATCTCTAATTCCTGTGTTTGTACTTGTTGAAAAGTACGAATGAGGGGGGCATTTTTATTTTCTTGGTCGTTGAATATATCCATTGTGAGGAGAAGGTTTTGATGTTTTTAACGCTTTTGGTGTTGAGTTATTGCAAACTCTTGCGCGTTAAATTGGTACTCAAATTTTTATAGGACTTTTATTTTTATAAAAAAAGTGCCGCTATCAGGGTTTTGAAAATCCTGATAGCGGTGCAAAGCTTTAAAATAACGAAGTGTTTACATATTGGCTATAATCTCTGTGCCAAATTCAGAGCATTTTAAGAGTGTAGCACCCTCCATCATGCGGTGAAAGTCATACGTTACTTTTTTGTTTGCGATGGCGGCTTGCAAGCCTTTGTAGATAAGGGCAGAGGCTTCAGTCCACTCCATATAGTCAAGCATCAGCGCGCCTGAAAGGATAACCGAACCTGGGTTTACTTTGTCTTGTCCTGCATATTTTGGTGCAGTACCATGCGTAGCCTCAAAGATAGCGTGTCCTGTCATATAATTGATATTTGCGCCGGGTGCTATACCAATTCCACCTACAATGGCAGCAAGTGCATCAGAGATATAATCCCCATTTAAGTTTGGTGTAGCGATAACTGAATAGTCAGCAGGGCGCGTCAGGATTTGTTGCAAAAATGCATCTGCGATGCAGTCCTTTATAAGGATTTTGGTTTGCAAAGTAGCATCGGCTGTTGCTTGTCCTTGTGCTTTGATGAGTGCGTCATGTTCTTCCCAAGTGATAACTTGGTCGCGGAACTCGCGCACTGCCAGATCATAACTCCATTGTTTGAACGCACCTGAAGTGAACTTCATGATATTGCCTTTATGCACAATAGTTACAGACGGTTTTTTGTATTTGATGGCGTATTCAACAGCGGCACGCATCAAACGCTCTGAACCATCTTTTGAAATGGGCTTAATGCCCAAAGAAGTAGTTGCAGGAAAGCGGATTTTGGTAACTTTCAGTTCGTTGACTAGAAAGTTCATGAGTTTATCACATTCGGGTGTGCCTGTCATGAATTCCACGCCAGCATATACGTCTTCTATGTTTTCACGAAAGATAGTCATATTGGTTGTTTCAGGGCGTTTTACAGGCGAGGGAACACCTGTAAACCAACGCACAGGGCGCACACATGCGTAAAGGTCAAGCTCTTGGCGCAAGGCTACATTCAAAGAGCGGATACCACCGCCTACAGGTGTAGTAAGGGGTCCTTTGATGCCCACCAAATAATGGCGAAAAGCGGCAAGTGTTTCTTCAGGTAGCCAATTATTAACTTGTTTAAAGGCTTTTTCACCTGCGAGTACTTCTTTCCAAACGATTTGGCGCGAGCCTCCATAAGCCTTTGCTATGGCTGCGTCAATCACACGTACAGAAGATGCCCAAATGTCAGCGCCAGTACCATCGCCTTCAATAAAAGGAATAGTAGGCATATTGGGAACGGTTAGTTTCCCATTTTCGATAGTTATTTTTTGTTCACTCATAATTATTACGGTAAAGGTTTTTGAATTGATCTTACAAACATAACCAATCGTTACTAATTTTCTAACAATATGAGTAGGTTTTTTTTTGAAATATGCGTAAAAAGTGTATTTTTGCATTATACTTATCGCAAAAGTTCTTTTTGAACGCTTCTTTTTGCTTTTCTTTGTTTTAATTTTTCGTTTTTTAGGTAATTTTAGTGTGCTGACAAATTTTGTCTTGGCAACCTTATTTAATTTACAAAAATCACCATTCACCCATTTACTCACTCAATCTATGCGTCCTCTCTTTCGTCAAAAAGCACTTGAAAAACTTGCCTCCCCTGACAATATTCATGAACTCGTGGAAGTTACATCTTCGCGGAGCTGGCTCGCCCTGTTTGCTTTGGGAGGGCTTACACTCGCCTTCTTAGGTTGGTTGTTTTTTGGCGAACTGCCACGCACAGTGCGCGGGCAAGGAATTTTGATACAATCAGGGGGCTTGGCTGAAGTGAGCTTATTGGCTTCGGGTATTGTCCAACAAATTTCGGTAGAAGACGGCGACAATGTAAAGAAAAACGACACTATCGCACTCGTGGCGCAGCCCGAACTGCAATTGCAAATCCAAAACGCGCTTGATAAGCTCCATTATTTGCAAGAAAAAAGAGAGCGTTTTGTAAAATACTCACTGGCTGATGAATCACAACGCGAACCATACCTCAAAAAATTTGAATTAGAAGAAAAAATGGAACTGTCGCGCCAAAAACGTAAACGCAGCGATGAACAAATAACGGCTTGGGAGGCAAGGAACGAAAGCACAACAAAACTGAACAGCTTGCGCCTTGCCTACGGTAGGGCAAAACGAGAAGAAGCACTTTTGGAAAATGAAATTCAAAAAATGAAATTGCAACTATCTGGACAAAATACTGCCGACTCGTATGAACTTGACGCTATCGAAAATGAAATAAATGACTTAAGGCGCAGTATACAAGAGTCGCAAGTGAAATATTCGCTTTCAGCGTATGTCAAAAGCCCCTACAATGGTAAGATTATAGAACTCAAAGCGCGCAAAGGGCAATTGATAGAAGCAGGCACGCCTATAGTAAGTATCGAGGTAACGCGCTCTCATGTAGCCACTGTGTTGGAAGCTGTACTTTATATCTCGCCCTCAGAAGGCAAGCGCATCGAGGAGAAAATGATAGTGCGCATAGCACCTTCTACAGTACGTGTTGAAGAGTATGGCTATATGGAAGGCGTGGTAGAAAAAGTATCCGAATACCCTGCTACAAAACAAGGCATCATACGTACACTCGGCAATGCAGACCTTGCCCAAGTTTTTACAAAAGATGAACTTCCAATAGCAGTAGTTGTAAAATTGATACCTGCTAAAACCAAAAGCGGCTTCAAATGGACTTCGCGAAAGGGTCCCGACAGCCCCACCAAAGCAGGTACGCCTTGCGAAGGGCAAATCATTTTGGACAGACATACGCCTATCAAAGTGTTTTTCCCAAGCCTATTTTAAACAAAAAAAAGTTGCTTTAATTTTTTCGTTGCAAAGTGATATGTGGGTGTAAAATGTGGTTTGGTTGGTGCTCCGACAATTTTAGTGGAGCAAGGTATAAACCACACAGAAAGATGTGGAACATAGTGTTTCGGGCTATCTTCCCTATGTTTCTATGTGGTTCAACACAAAATTTGTCAGAGTACCGTTTGGTTTTGTTTCCCGTATGTTTCACATACAGAAAGCCACAAGATAATCGATATGCTGTTATTGTGCTTTGCAACGGAAAATCTATAGCAACAAAAAAAGCCAACCATGCGGTTGGCTTTTTTCTTGATTTATTTGATGATAACGCCTACTGCCTCAAAAGTATATTTTTCTTCAGGCTGGGTTATTTTCTCAATTTCTTCTTTTGACTTGCCTGCGTCCTCTGCATAATGGCGAAGCGTGGCAACATCAATTACTTCTTTTTTTACTTTTCCTTCTATAGTCGCTACTTTTCCATCACTGTCTTTGGGAACAAAGAAGCCGTAGTCTTTGAAACGCACCAAGAGTTTGCGCTCGCCGCCCATATCCATTGTCATCCAGCAACCTTTTTTCTTGCAAGCTTCAATCACCTTGCCCGACACTTTCACAGTCGCGATGCTGTCTTTGCCTTGTAGCATTTTCGGTATTTTGGCTACTGCAACTGAGCCTTTCGCATTGATTTTTTCGCCAAAATAGGCTGCTGTTTGTGCGTGAGTAGTGGTAGCAAAGGCGATAGTGCATAACATGAACGCCAGATAAGCATTTATAGTTTTCATAATTTTAATAATAGCATTTAAAACTGTGCAAAGATAGGCTTTTTTTGATTATTCAAGTGTTATCAAATTGTTATAGCAAAAAAAAACTGTAAAAAATTTTGAAAATCAAAATAAAAATTGTTAATTTTGCAAAACGTTAAAAAAACAAAAGATTATCTTATCGTTACTTGATTTTAGGTTATTTTACAACTAAAAAAACACGCAATGAGTCGCGCTATCTGATGGTCTTAGTTTTATTCGTTCGCTCAATAGCTTTAAAACAATAAAAGCCATGAACTTGTACGGAAAAAAAGTGCTAATCCTCAACCAAGACTACCGCGCCCTCACTATCTGTAGCATACAGAAAGCGTTTGTGCTTGTCTATTTGAACAAAGCGGAAATGGTAGTGGAGTACGAAAATCGTCCACTGAACACTATCTCAGCTAGCTTTGCCACGCCCTCGATTATCCGCCTGTTTCGATATGTTCAACTCCCCTATCGTGGTATCGTACTCAGTAGGCAGAATGTATTTAGGCGGGATAATAACACGTGCCAATATTGTGGCACTACTTCGGAGCTTACGCTTGACCACGTAATCCCCCGCTCTCGCAAAGGAGGTTCTACTTGGGACAACCTCATCACGGCTTGCAAATCTTGCAACGCACACAAAGGCGACTCCACGCCTGAAGAAGCCAACATGCCTTTGTTGCACAAACCGTTCAAACCATCATTCTTGATGTTTTTACGTGATTTTTCAGGACATATTGATGAAAATTGGCGACCATATTTGGGTAAACCTGCGAAAGTATAAACAATAACCGCCCTTGCTATGGGATAGCAAGGGCGGTTATTATTTACGTTGTGTTGCTTACTCTGTCCATGTCCAAATCCAATTATCCTTCTTGCCTACCTCTTTAGGCATTCCGAGCGTGTTGATGAATAAAGGACGATATTTCGCATCTTGTTCAGCAGAGAGTTTTTTATTATTGATAGAAAGCCCATTTTTGTCAGAAACGATTGTGATGGCGATTGCATCTTTGGGGATAAAGCCGTCTTTGATAAGTTCACCTTTGATAGGCTTTATCATTTCCTCAAATTGTTTTTCGACTCTGTTTTCTATATCTTCGCGGATTTTCTCTGCTTGTTCACGCAATTCTTCTTGGCGTTCACGAATATCCTCAAGCGCTTTCTCTTCGGCTTCGTTTCTGCTATCCTTCTTAGTACCTTCTACTACTTTTACTTTTTCCCATTGCTTGCCGTACTGCTCCCATTGCTTGCCGTACTGCTCCCATTGTTTGCCGTACTGCTCCCATTGTTGTTCATTCGGAAATGCATGTTCCACGTTAATATTACCATTGCCTTTCAAGTGGCTTACTTTTTTGAGGCTTTTTCTAATTTTGTGCTTCATTTTCTTGCCATTCACAATCACTTCTACATCCTCCCAAACTTCGGGACTTATATGGGGCAAAACAGGCGGCATGGCAGGAAAAGCGTGCATAGGAGGAAAAGCAGGAAAAGCAGGAAAAGCAGGGTTTACAATGACTTGGCTATCAGGTATATAAATGCGCATTTCCGATTTATTGATTTTCGGAGGTGTATAAGCTATAGAAAACTCACTTTGGTGTTTATCAAATTCCGCTTTGGGAATTTCCTTGCCATCCTTATACATCTTTACGCCTCCTTTATTGTCTGTGATAGCCATGTAGCCTTTTCCAAACCGAACCGTATCCGCTATTCCTAAGCGTACCAGCGGTTTCAGGGCAGGCAAGGGTTCGCGTAGTGATGCCGTTTTTACCTCAGCTTTGGTTTGTTTTGTAGCAACATCAAGGTCGATTTCATCAAGCGGTATATTGTACGAGCTTCCTACGACTTTGCTGGCTACATCTTGCATCTTTTTCCAAGACTTATGAGCAAAGTCTTGCAAGTTATGCCAATTATAAGGCGTGTAAGCGTTTACAGTCGTGATACTAAGGCAAAATACCAATACCATAGCCGATAAAAAACCCTCTGAAAAACCAGACGCTTTGCGTTTTGGGCTTAACAAACGGCGCACTCTTGATAGCAAACCGCCTCTTGTACTTCCTGCAAAACCCATAGCGAGTCGTGGCTTCATGATGCGAAACTCCTCCAACATAGTCAAAGTTTTGACCAATGTAAGCGAATCGCCCGTAAGCCCCACTGCGATATCATCACAACAATTCTCACGCTCTTGGCGGATATAACCCGAAACCCACCAAACAAAAGGATTGTAAAACAATACTATTTCGAGCATAGACTGGAAAATATTTACCAAATAATCATGGCGTTTTAAGTGCGCAAGCTCATGGGCAAGGATACTTTCCACCTGTGAAATACTGAGTCCTGAAAGCGTACCAATAGGCAACAAAATAACAGGCTTCAGCCAGCCAATCAACATCGGCATTTCAGCAAGTGCCGATTCCAATAACCGCACTTTTTGTTTGATGCCTACTTCAGTAGCGAGGTAGGCAAGTGTCCCCTGCCAATATTCGCTTGCAGGGCGTATCTGATGGCTTTTTAAACGTTGTAGGTAAGCATAGCCGCCTATAAAACGCAATAACAAAAAGGCTATTCCCAACAACCAAACACTCACTAAAAGTGGTAAGTGTTGGCGAAAATAGGCACTTGTATCTGCCCAAAGTACTTGCGAAGCAACCGCCTGCGCAACAACCTGCTCGCCTGCCCCGCCTGAAGTAGTAGGCAAGGTAGGCAATTCCAACATAACATTGGAGGATAGCTGAGGCGCATACTGTCCACAATAAGCCCCAAAAGTAACTGCCCCAAGCAAGAAAATAGTAAGCAATGCACTCGCCGAAGCAAAATAACGGCTTTGCGATGAGCAACTACGCATGGCTATCATCAACAATCCAAGCAACATAGCAATGAGCGCGCCCTGCCAGAGAGAGTGCAAAATAGTCCAGCCGAGTGCATGCACAAGGCGTTCAGAAAGAATATCACTTAGGTTCATGGTTAGTCTCCTTTTCGGTTTCTATTTGGTCAATTAGTTTTTTGATTTCTTGTAATTCTGCTTTACTTGTTTTGCGATTGCCCAAAGCCTGCATTACGATTTGCATAGCAGAGCCTCCGAATACAGTTTCCGTCAAGCGGTCAAGCAATGTTTTTTGGGCAGTTGCTTGCGTGTAATTGGCTAAATAAACATGACTGCGCTCCGATACATCGCGCTTTAGCAGTCCCTTTTCAAACATGAGTTGCATCATCTTGAGTGTAGTGGTGTAGCCCACTTCGCGCTGCTCGTTTAACTTATCGTTTACGAACCGCACCGTACACTCGCCATGCGCCCACAAGATTTGTAGGATTTCGAGTTCCGATTCTGTTGGTTTGTTCATACGTTTTTTGTTATATACTTGGTTTGATAGTGCAAGGTTATACGATAAATTTCGTACTTCCAAATTTATCTACGATTTTTTTCGTATGTTTAACAAATATTAACAAAAATCCCCTCATACTGGCTATATGAAAGGGTTTTAAGCGGGTTTTTATATGTTTAGAAGTTTAGCACCACACAAATTAGACTTCATGCGAAAGTGTTTCTAAAGACCTCACACCCTGCCCTCTCTCCAATTTGGAGAGAGGGAAAAGGGCTTTTGCAAGAAGCCTAATGTATTATTTGCTTTTTCGCCACCTGAAAAGGCAGAAAGACTCATAAAAAACATGCTTACACAAACCATTTTGCTTATTAATATGTTTAATGAAAATAAGAGAAACAGTCCAACTATGTTGTTTAAAATTCATACCATCAGTATCTTTATCATCTTTTCTGTTCTTTTTTCGGTACATTCAAAGGCACAAAGCACTTATCTATTACAAGGAGTTATCACAGACCAAACGAGTAACGAGGCTTTGTTTGGAGCTACGATAGGCATTCCTAACCTAAAAATAGGCAAGATAACAGACGAGGCAGGCAAGTATCAGCTTCGCTTGCCTGCTGCAGGTACGTATGATTTTCGGGTGAGTTACATTGGGTATCGCGATACTACTTTTAGCCTTGACATCAGGCAAGATATGGTATTGAACATCTATTTGCCAAAAATCAGCAATGCGTTAGCAGAAGTAATCTTAAGCGGCAACAAAGATGATGCAAGCAACAAAGTAAACCGCAATGCGATGAGTATGGAGCGGCTTACAAGTCGCGAAGCCAAGCTCTTGCCTGCCATATTTGGAGAAGTAGACATCATCAAGATCTTGCAGTTGAAGCCGGGCGTGAAGAATGGAGGCGAAGGCAATGCAGGCTTTTATGTACGTGGAGGCGGTTCAGACCAAAACCTCATCTTGATAGACAAAGCGCCTGTGTATAATCCAAACCACTTGTTTGGCTTTTTCAGCGTCCTCAATTCAGATGCAGTACGCGAGGTAGAGCTATACAAAGCAGGCTTTCCTGCACGCTACGGAGGACGACTTTCTTCGGTATTAGATGTCATCATGGAGCAAGGCAACTATGACAAATTGGGGGTGCAAGGCGGCATAGGCTTAATCTCTTCGCGCTTGAGCATCAAAGTCCCCATCCAAAAAAGCAAGTCCACTATCATGCTTTCTGGCAGGCGCACTTATGTAGATGTGTTCACGCGCTTAGCGAACCGAGCCAATAAGAACAATGCAAACTTTGACCAGATACCCGATTATTTCTTTTATGATTTCAATGGACGTTTAGACTTTATATTAGGGGAGAAGGACGAGCTGTCTATAACGGGTTATTATGGAGACGACTTTTTCAAATTCAAAGGAGGCGATTTCGGGGCAAGGTTTGGCTGGGGCAACCGAAGTGCCACAGTTAATTGGCGACACAATTTCAGTAAGACCTTCAGCGTAAGCAATGCTTATTACGTTTCAGGCTACAACTACCGTATCAACAATCAGTTTGGAGAAAATAGCCTCACATTGGGTTCGAGTATTTTTGACCAAGGCTTTGCACAAGACTGGGAGTTCAATCCAAACATTCAACATCAAATTCAATTTGGCTTTACAGGCATTTATCATAGATTTTCGGTAGGCAACTTTGGTATTTCTACCGACTTCACTGACATCAAGGTAGGCGAGTTATTGGAAGGGGGCGAAACGGCAATCTATTGCTCCGATAATATCAAGTTCAGCTCAAAATTTGAAATGCTATTAGGGCTAAGAGCTTCTAACTTTTTGGCAAAAGGAAAGGCATATTGGGGCATAGAGCCACGCCTTTCGACAAATTATAAAATCACTAAAAATACCGCCATCAAAACAAGCTATGCACGTATGTATCAGTACTTGCACTTGGTCAGCCTCAGCAATTCCTCTATTCCAACAGATATCTGGTATCCGAGTACCAAAAATATCAAACCACAGTTCTCCGACCAAATAGCCTTAGGGATTCATCAATCCTTATTCAAAGAAAAGTATTTTTTCTCTATGGAAGGTTATTATAAGTGGTTGTACAATGCAGTGGATTTCAAAGATGGCGCGCAAGTGTTTGCCAATCCAAGATTGGAGCAGGAGTTTATCAGAGGCAAGGGCTGGGGTTATGGTTTTGAGTGGTACATAGAAAAAAAACAAGGCAAAACTACAGGCTGGATAGGCTATACTTTGGCGTGGACGTGGCGGGAATTTACGCAAATAAACAATGGAAACCGCTTCCACCCACGATATGACCGCAGGCACGACATATCGCTTGTGGTGATGCACCGCCTCTCACCGCGTGTTTCCCTGAGTGGTACTTGGATATTCAATACAGGTAATTATGTCGCTTTGGCTACAGGCAGGTATGCATATCAAAATTTTACACCTAATACAGACCTGGCTACCGCACCTATATTTTTGAACAGAAATGAATTCCAAATGCCCCCCACGCACCGTTTAGATTTTGGATTGGTTTGGAAACTAAAAACCAAAAACCCTAACAATCAACGCGACCTTACTTTCAGCGTTTACAATGTGTATAGCCGTCGAAACCCTTTCTTTGTATATTATGACCAAAAGAAAAATAAAGACGGACAAATCATAGAATTTGTACCCAAATTATTAGCACTCTTTCCTATCTTGCCTGCCATCACCTACAATTTCAAGTTCTAATTTATTATCCAACAACTGCTATGAAAAACCTATCTTTAATCCTTGTACTTGCCCTCGTCTGTGCATGCAACCAAACCATAAAACTTGACTTGCCTACCCACAATAGCCAACTTGTGGTAGAATTTTATTTAGAAAATGCTATGCCTTTGCGTTGCTTATTGCAGGAAAGTGTATCCTTTACAGCACCTCCCCAAAACCCTTTAATCCAAGGTGCAACGGTAATCGTTTCCTACAATGGCACAAGCGACACACTTAAATACGGCATCGCGATAGACACCCTCACACAAAAAATTTATAATTACACAGCAAAAAAAATACTCATTGCGCAACCCAATACAACCTACAATCTTTCTATACGAGATACCAAAGGGCGCGTTTTGACAGGCAGTACGCATTTTATATCGCCTGTACCGATTGAAAAATTTGACTACGTATTCAATCCCAAAGACAGCGTAAGTGTAGGCATATTCTTTCGCGACCCTGCAAATGTTGATAATTTTTATAGAGCCATTGCCTATAAACAAAAGCCACGCATACAAATCAATGAACGGGCAGATATTCAATTAGCTGACCTTACTTTTAGCGGACAGTTATTCGGGTTTTATACGGACTATGTATTTACAAAAAAAGATACGATAGCCATGCGTTTGTACAGCCTCTTGCCTGAACACTATACCTATGCAGAGTCCATAGAAGACGCTGCGAGAGCTAATCTCAATCCTTTTGCGCAGCCTGCTACCCTGCGCTCCAACGTAAAAGGCGGCTTAGGCATTTTCACTACCTTGAATTTTGATGAAAAAAAGGATATTATTTTGAAGTAAATCGCCCACTGCCTAAGCGAAGCATAACTTGGAATAGTGGTTTAACTTTGCTGTTATTGCCATTCGGAAAAGGGCAGGCAAGGCTTTTATGCTTCTTAAAAAACTATCGTGGGAACTATACTCAAATTAGTCATGCTGTAAGCATCTCTTGTCGCTTTAGCACCACACAAAAGCGTAACAAGGGATGCTTACAGAATGGCCATTTGACACCTGAAAATGACTACGTACGCGCTTTTTTTCAGGTGTCAAAAATGAATAATTGATATTTTTTTGAGGATAAAAGTGGTACTCTGACAAATTTTGTGTTGAACCACATAGAAACATAGAGAACATAGCCCGAAACACTGTGTGGATATCTTGCTATGTGATTTATACACTGCTCCACTAAAATTGTCGGAGCACCTTTTTTTTTGAATACAGCACCTGTTGAATTTATTTTATTAGGACTTACGCAGATAGAGAAAATAGATTTGCTCGTAAAACAGAAATTGTTTTACTTTGCAAAGAAACTACAAAAAATTGATATATGCAAATAAATTACGAAAAATATT
>Ga0163154_10002428_pt1 | contig 27276 bp, 18 predicted proteins | sample OliLakLV19MP9P1_FD_148649 | JGI IMG/M metagenome (GOLD analysis project Ga0163154, IMG submission 148649) | Freshwater microbial mat bacterial communities from Lake Vanda, McMurdo Dry Valleys, Antarctica - Oligotrophic Lake LV.19.MP9.P1 | ecosystem: Environmental > Aquatic > Freshwater > Lake >... | reverse complement strand
CTTTTTACAGCTCCTAATTTTTTATTAACATAGTATTGCAACCACCGTTCCGAAACCCCAGTCGCCCTCACAATCCCAGCCAGAGATATCTTTTCTAATAAAAGTCGATCTATCAACCATGATTGTTACTTCTGAAATCGGTTGATGTCTGGGAGTCATGACAAATTGTCTTCCACAATCTCGACATTTAAAATTTTGCTTGCCGGAGCGAGTGCGACCATATTTCAAGATGTATTCAGAGTTGCACTTGCGACAGTTCATAAGCTAAAATTGAAGGTAGGTTAAAAGAGTAAAATTATAACACATTTTCCTTGCTATGCAGGACTACCTTATTACTAACTATTATACAACTTGTAAACAGTGGTTGTAAGCTTTTTATTGTCTCATAATTAGCACCAAGTAAAAACCAGCATTAATCAGTTCCTCTTTTCTCTAAAAAGTCATTACAAAGCGTGTCTGTAGCTTCTAAGCATGGTGAATTTATCTCAAAATATACTCACCACTGATGAACAGTGTTCAATAAGATGCGTTCCCCCTGGGCAGAACCAAATGTTCAGTCTGTTCGCGAACAGTTGCGAAAAATTGTTGAAGACCCCATGCGTTTTCAGGTAGCTCAAAAAGCTAGAGAGACGGCGGATTTATTTAATTGGGAAGCGGCGGCTCAAAAATTGCTAAGATTAATGCGAGAATTGTTTTAGGAGCGGAAATTATGGGACTCGAACGCAAAATGTTTAGGGGAATGTTTTCACCCGGGGAGGTGGTACGATTGAAACAGCCTTGTTTTACTCCCGGGCGATTGTTTGAGCCAGGAAAATATAACGCTGATGAGCTCCCGGATATCGCTTTTGATATGGGTTTGGTAGACCATTTGCCACCAGTCAAAGGCAACTGTTCCGAAAATCTCAATGTTCAGAAGCCGTCAGATCAAAACCTTGAGGACTAAACTCCCGTTTGCAGTAAGGACTTCAGTCCTAAAAATCCCTGTTTGTAGTAAGGACTTTAGTGCTGAAAATTAAAATAAATCATCAAAGACTCAAGTCCTGACTGCAAAAAAGATAAAGCCAATTTAACCATTTTGCTCTATCTGGGCAATTAACTCTTTTAAAACTTGACTAGCTTTATCGTTCTCAATCTGACAAGTTCCGGCATTCTGGTGCCCACCGCCGCCATATCTTAACATTAACTCCCCAATATTAGTTTTAGAAGTTTTGTTAAAGATTGACTTGCCAACTGCGAAAACAGTATTTTGTTGTTTCAGTCCCCAAAGTACGTGAATCGATATATTGCACTCGGGGAACAAAGCATAAATTACAAAACGATTTCCCGCATAAATCACCTCTTCGTTACGCAAATCCAAAACAACTAAATTATTATAAACTTGGGCGCATCGCTGTATTTGCTCTTTAAATTTTTCTTCTTGATAGAAGTAGAGGTCTACTCTTTCTTTTACATCAGGAAGCTGCAAAATTTCATCGATAGTATGATTTTTGCAGTAATCGATTAACTGCATCATTAACTGATAATTGGAAACCGTAAATTCTTTAAACCTTCCCAACCCTGTTCTCGCGTCCATTATGAAGTTTAACAGCACCCATTCTTCGGGATGCAAAACCTCTTCTTTGGCAAATTGAGCGGAATCGGATTTGTCAACTGCCGCCATCATCGCCTCGGAAATATCAGGAAACTTTGCTCTGCCTCCATAATATTTGTACAGTACCCTAGCTGCGGAAGCTGCATAGGGATCGATGATGTGGTTAATTTTGATTTTCTCGTGTCTGAGAGTTTCGCTGAAGTGGTGATCGAAAGCTAGATGAACTCCCTCAACATAGGGTAAATTGGTGCTAATATCGTTATTTGTTATTTCAATTTTTCCATCCTGCATATCTTTAGGATGTACGAATTTAATCTCGTCGATCAAATCGAGTTCTTTGAGCAAAACTGCACAGACAAGACCGTCAAAATCGCTGCGGGTGACTAATCTGTATTTTTTAGTGAGTGGCATATGCTTTGGTGATGCGGAGGAACTGATTATAAGACAATATAACTTATTACCCGATCGCTTTCCAATATGAACGCAGACCCTTACGCTTGGATAGAGAAGGCCCTGGACACAGTTCGCCGTGCCGATTGGTATCGATCGCCACAATCGATCGAAAGTTGCCCCGGGCCTGTGGTAAAGTTAGCAGGCCACAGGCTGATTAACTTTGCCAGCAACGATTATCTGGGACTTGCCGGCGATGACAGGTTAATTCAAGCTGCTATGGCTGCTACTAAGGAATTTGGTACGGGTGCGACGGGTTCGAGGTTGGTCAGCGGACACCGCGATTTGCACCGACAGCTAGAACTTGCTATTGCTAATTTAAAACAAACTGAGGATGCTTTAGTCTTTAGTTCGGGATATTTAGCGAATCTAGGGGCGATCGCATCCGTTGTCGGCAAGCGCGATTTGATATTATCTGACAAGTACAACCATTCGAGCCTGAAAAACGGAGCCACACTCAGCGGTGCAACTGCCCTAGATTACAGTCACTGCAATCTTGAGGATTTAAGCGCCAAGCTAGAGCAAAATCGCGCGAGATACCGCAAGTGTTTAATTATTACCGATAGCGTCTTTAGCATGGATGGGGACTTGTGTCCGCTGCCGCAGTTGTTAGCTGTGGCCGGAAAATTCAACTGTATGGTATTAGTAGATGAAGCTCACGCTACAGGAGTTTTCGGTGCTAGCGGTGCCGGTTGTGCAGAACATTTCGGGTGTACGGGATTGCCGCTAATCCAAGTGGGCACCCTTAGCAAAGCTTTGGGAAGTTTGGGAGGCTACGTTGCGGGCTCTGCTGCTTTAATTGATTTTCTGCGTAATCGAGCTGCGAGTTGGATTTATACTACAGCATTGACGCCTGCTGACACGGCGGCGGCTTTGGAAGCTGTGAGAATTGTACAGCAAGAACCAGAACGCCGAGTTCGGTTGCGACAAAATATCGAAACTTTCAAATATTGCGCGATTACCAATCACCAATTACCAATTAGCAATTCCCTCTCCCCTATTTTCAGTCTTCCGTTAAAAGATGCAGCCTCCGCTTTAACAGTAGGCAGCAAACTCAAGGAGATGGGTATTTTTGCTGCGGCGATTCGGCCTCCGACTGTAAGTGTGAGTCGAATTCGGATTTCGCTGATGGCAACTCACGAGCTCGCACACCTTCAGCAGTTGGTAGAGGCGCTGCAGCAAGTTTTGAGTTTTGAGTAAATGTTGGGTGCGCCATAAGTACCTTAGCCTTTGGGTAAATGTTGGAAGATGGGGAGAATTTCTACTTCTGCCTTCTGCCTTCTGCTGCTCTAGCCTTCTGCTGCTCTAGCTTTCGTCCTTCGGCAGCTCTAGCGTTCTGCCTTTTTTTTGATTATCAAGATATCGCTATTGACTTATGACCAATCTTATACAGGAGTTTGGTCGATCGGTCAACAACTGTAAATTTTTTGTAAATTTAGATACTTTTTGGAATTTAGCGCTATATTAGAGAAGTAGCAGGTACACCAAATTTAATATAAGGAACGTCCACCATGAACACAAATCGTCAAAACGTAAAAAAAGTAGCAGAAACCCATCGCGCTAACATTCACAAGCAACTGATGCACCGCATAGAAGTAGCGAGATCCAGTGGCAACCAAGATTTGGTTCGGGTGCTTGAAGAGGAAATGAGACAGCTTTAAATAAGCTGCAACTAGAATTTGCCTGTAGTTTGGTTTAGAGGGTTGTGCGAGAAATGCAGAATTCCGGCAACCGCTACCTGTTAAGTTTTGACTCCTCTCTTAGTTGGTAGAAAAAACCCGGTTTCTTCAAGAAACCGGGTTTTTTATTGAACTTTTGGGTGCACCGCAGCGCACTTTACCCAGAATAAAAAAGTGTTGAGTTCAAAACTCAAAACTCAAAACTTTTTATCTTCCTCCGACTACAACATTTTTAATCCGCAGATGGGGGCCGCCGACGCTTACCGGCAAACCGCCTTGGCCGCCTTTGCCGCAGCCGCCGTAGGCATAAACTGAGTCATTGCCGATCGACTCAATATCCTTTAAAGTCTGAAATACATTACCACTTAAAGTGACATCACTCACCGGTTCGGCCAATTTGCCGTCGCGAATCATGAAGCCTTCCGCCGCCGCAAAGGTAAACATTTCGCCGTTGGTTTGTCCTCCCAACATCCGCACTGCATACACTCCTTCGTCAATGTCGGCAACCATTTCGTCAAAAGAATGTGCGCCAGATTCGATCGCCGTATTAGTCATCCGCACCAACGGCATAAAAGTAGCGCTCAGAGCCCGGGCATTTCCCGTCGGAGCTTCGCCCATTTTGCCCGCAGTCTCGCGATTGTGCATCCTCGCTGCTAAAACTCCATTTTTGATTAAATGCTTGCACTGAGCGGGCACACCTTCGTCGTCATATTTGAGAGTTCCCGGCAATCCCGGCAGAGTTGCATCGTCAATTACATTCAATTGTTCGATCGCCACAGGCTTACCCAAAGTCAACAATTCCTGCATTTTCGGGTTTTCGTAAATGCCGTCTGCTTCCGACAAATGACCGAAAGCTTCGTGAATAAACACCCCCGACAAATAAGGGTCTAAAATCACCGGATACTGACCGCCTTTCACCGATTTTGCCTCTAGTTGGCTGACAGCTCGAACGGCCGCACTCTTAACACGATCTTCAATATTTGTCAAGACATCGTAATCCGATCGCGAATGAATCGACTCAAACCCTTGGCGGACAACACCGCCGTCGCCACGGGCGATCGCCCCGAAACGCCCCGTCACGTCCAAGCGCTCTTGAGCGATCGAAGTGCCTTGAGAATTCACAAAATAAGTAATCCCAAATCTGTCGCTGTAACCTGCCATTGTCGTCTGAATTCGCGGGTCATAATCTAACAGCAACTGGTTGTAAGATTCGAGCAACTTGCGCTTTTCTGCTAGATTAATCGATCGCGGATCGCGGCCCAATTCCACCGCTACATAATCTTGAATCGGGGTGACATCTGCTAGTACAGTTTTTTCGCTACCAACTAAACGAGACTGCACGACAGCTTCTTCAATCCGAGCTTTTAACTCAGCTAAACCGTTAAAAGTTACAAAACTCCAGCCGCCTTTATGACAGGCGCGGATGCCGCCGGCGAGACTGAAACTGCGGTTGACGGCATCTAACTGAGGGCCGCGAAAACTAATCGCTGTTGACTCGCTTTTTTCGAGGCGAACTTCTAGATAATCTACTCGATCGCGATAAGGTGCGATCGCTTCCATCAACTGTTCTTGCATCAAATTGCCCCTATGAAGATTTACGCCCAGCGCTGACAAAAATTATTGCTAACCTTATTTTAACCAATAAATCCCATCTTTCGGGTGCGCGAGTCCGAACGGGGAGAAGGGGAGAACGGGAACGGGAGAGGGCATTGAAAGATCAAACTCACATCATGTACGGGACGATCGAGAACCTGTAGGGGCGGGTTCACCAATAGCTTTAAATTGTGCAGACAGGTTAAATAAACCCGCCCCCCACCCAGCGCGAGATCCTTTGATTGGCTGGCGTGCAAGATCTCAGATCAAGTTAAATCCACAATAGCCTAGAACACCAAAAACTCGCGCAGGCTTGCCAAAAGCCCGGTATGCCGGAAATTTTGCATCTGCCTAGAAAAATCGAATTAAAATAAATCTATCTAAAGACTGAAAAATGTAGCTTAAGTACCGCCAAATGGAATACTTTAAGATTAAAAAATTTCAAATTTCACCTTATTTAGCAGCAATTGCCACATCACTAGCAATTTTGGTGGGAGTTGGCATTTTAGACCGATCGGAACAACAGCGATTTTTGCAGTATAACCGCGCTAGCACGCTCGATCGGCTCAGCACAGTCCGTTCTAAGCTGGAAAGCTCTTTGAATTCCCGGCTGTTTTTGATGCGCGGTTTGGTGGCTTACGTTTCCAACAACCCAAACATCACCGAAGCTGAGTTTGCAGCGATGGCGAGAATTCTAATGGCACAGCAAAGGGGAATTCGCAGCCTAGGTTTAGTTAAAGGCACAACCATTGCTTATATGTATCCGCTTCAAGGCAATGAACAGGCGATCGGGGTTGAGTTGACAACGGTACCCCAACAACGCCAAATGGTCGAAGAGGCGATCGCCACTAGAAAAACTGTGCTTGCCGGGCCAGTGAAATTATTGGCGGGGAATTTGGGGTTCATCGGTCGAGCGCCCATTTTTATCACACCCCCAGGCACAGAACCCGAAACAGGGTTTTTTTGGGGCTTGATAGGGGTTCTCATCGACCAACAGGATCTCTTGCAGGAAGCGGGACTCAACGACCCCTCAGCCAACCTGCAATACGCTGTGCGGGGCAAAGATGCGAAGGGAGCGATCGGGGACGTGTTTTTCGGCGACAAGTCGATTTTTCAGAAAAGTCCCGTGGTTCTGGAAATCACTTTGCCCAACGGTTCCTGGCAGTTGGCAGCAATTCCGGCGGGAGGATGGCCAAAGAATTCGCCGCTGCGAGGGTGGTTGCTGTTTGGCGGCGGCTTGCTGGCTGTTTTCAGCGGGGCGGTGGCCTTTAGCTGGGTGTACGGGCCTGCGAAATTGCGCGCGAATGAAGCTAAGTACCGGCAATTGGTGGAGAATGCTAACAGCATTATTGTGCAGTTAGATAGCGAAGGTAAGATTACTTTTTTTAATGAGTTTGCGGAAACTTTTTTTGGGTATTCAGAAGCAGAAATAATTGGCAAAAGTGCGATCGGCACAATTATACCGAAAACAGATTTATTTGAAAGTGACCTCGCGACAAAGATTCGAGACTGTTTGGCACAGCCAGAAAAATACTTCCAAAACGAAAATGAAAATATCCGCAGCAATGGGGAAAGGGTGTGGATAGCGTGGACAAATAAACCTTTACTAGATGCGAAGGGAAATTTGGCAGGACTGCTTTGTATCGGGACGGATATTAGCGATCGCAAACAAGCTGAAATCGCCCTGCAAGCTTCTGAATCGGAACTTCGAGCTTTGTTCGCTGCCATGAACGACGTAATTTTCGAGGTTGATATTGAGGGACGATGCCTGAAAATTGCCCCGACAAATCCCCAATTATTGCACAAACCACCGGCTGAATTGATCGGTAAAAAAATCAGGGAATTATTCGATCCAGAAATGGCAGAAATTTTTCAGGAGCAAATTCGCACCGCCATTGCTACAAATCAAACCTGTACTTTTGAATATCACCTGGAAATTAGCAGCGTACAAAAGTGGTTTGCCGCTACCATTTCGCCAATGAAAGAAAAAACGGCTCTGTGGGTGGCTCGCGACATTACAGAGCGCAAGCAAGCTGAAAGTTGGTTGACCGGTCAAAAACAAATTTTAGAAATGATTGCTAAGGGCGCAACTCTTGGCGATACTTTAAATACTTTAGTTCAAATTATCGAGCAGCAATCTAGAGAGATCATCGGTTCGATATTGCTTCTCGCTCCAGATGGCGAACATTTACTACACGGAGCCGCGCCCAGTTTGCCCGACAGTTACAATGCTGCTATTCATGGCAGAGCCATCGGCCCGGATGTCGGTTCCTGCGGCACTGCTGCCTTTACCCGCCAACAGGTGATCGTTACAGATATTGCCAGCGATCCTTTGTGGGAAAATTATCGAGATTTAGCCTTGAGTTTTGGACTGAGAGCTTGCTTGTCTACTCCTATTTTCTCATCTCAGGGTCAAGTTTTGGGAACTTTTGGAATGTATTATTCCCAACCGTGCCACCCCCCAATTTTTGATCTGCAATTAATAGAAGCAGCGATGAATTTAGCAGGAATTGCGATCGAAAGCAAACAGGCAGAAGAAAGTCTCAAACAGCTCAATCAAGAACTAGAAAATAGAGTCAAACAGAGAACTGCTCAATTGATGAAAACAGAAGAACGCTGGCAGTTAGCACTCAAAGGCAACAATGACGGAATTTGGGACTGGAACTTGCAAACAGAGGAACTTTTTGTGTCCGAGCGCTTTAAGGAAATCACTGGTTACGAAGATAGTGACATTAGCGATTACAATAACAAATGGAAGGCGAGTTTACATCCAGATGATTTAGCGATTTCTCAGCAACTCCTTCAAGAACACTTGGAGAGAAAAACGCCGCATTACATCACCGAATACCGCTTGTGGTGCTACAACAGCGCCTACAAATGGATATTGAGTCGGGGACAAGCTTTGTGGGACGCATCTGGAAAAGCAGTCCGCATGGTTGGTTCAATTACTGACATTACGGAGCGCAAACAAGCAGAGGAAGCACTGCGGGAAAGCGAGGCAAGATTCCAAAAGCTGTCGGGTAATGTGCCGGGAGTAATTTATCAATTTGTATTGCGTACAGATGGCTCTTTCAGTTTTCCTTACATAAGTGCTGCTTGCCGAGAACTTTTTGAATTAGAACCAGAAGATGTTCTGAAAAATGCGGCTTTGCTAACAGATTTAATTCATCCCGATGACCGCCAAAATCATGACGAATCCGTTGCTATTTCAGCGCAAACTTTGCAGCCTTGGCACTGGGAAGGACGGTTCGTGCTACCTTCCGGCAAAATTCGCTGGTTTCAGATAATTTCTCGTCCTGAAGCTAAAGAAAACGGCGATATTCTTTGGGACGGCATCACCGTTGATGTTACCGATCGCAAACAAGCTGAATTAGCTTTGCAAGAAAGTCAGCAGTTTATTCAAAAAGTAGCCGATGCTACTCCCGGTATTTTGTATCTCTACGATTTGGAAGAACAGCGAAATATCTACGCTAATACTTCAATGCTCGCGCTTTTGGGCTATACCCTCGACGACATTACAGCGATGGATTCGTCACTGATGCCTCAGTTAATACACCCGGAAGATTTGCCTAAAATCGTGACACATCACGCCAGCTTTTCAGGAATTGAAGATGGCGAAACTAGGGAAATTGAGTACCGGGTGCGGGCAGCAGACGGTCAATTGTTGTGGCTGCAAAGTCGGGATACTATTTTTAGCAGGAATGCTGACGGTCAGGTTAAGGTAATAATTGGAGTTTCCCAGGATATTACGACTCGCAAGCAAGCAGAGGAAGCACTGCGACAAAGCGAGGCGCGAGAAAGAGAAAAAGCTCGAGATTTAGAGTCAGCGCTGCTGGAATTGCGCTCTACTCAAACTCAGCTCATTCAAACTGAAAAAATGTCTTCTTTGGGGCAATTAGTGGCCGGCATCGCTCACGAGATTAATAATCCCGTTAACTTCATTTACGCTAATATTGATTATCTCAACCAGTATACAAAACAGTTGCTCGATCTGGTGACTCTTTACGAGCATGAGTATCCCGAACCTAATTCAAAAATTGTCGATCGCATTCAAGAGATTGATTTGGACTTCATGGCAGAGGATTTAAGAAAACTTGTGGGTTCAATGCAGGTAGGAACCGATCGCATCCGGCAAATTGTGTTGTCCCTCAGAAATTTCTCGCGGCTGGACGAATCGGCAATGAAGCCGGTCGATATTCACGCGGGAATTGAGAGCACTTTGTTAATTTTGCAGCACCGCTTGAAGAGTCGGGATAGCCGCTCGGAAATTGAAGTAATTAAGGAGTTTGGAAAACTGCCACTGGTGGAGTGCTATGCGAGCCAACTGAATCAGGTGTTTATGAATATTATTGCTAATGGAATTGATGCTATTGAAGAACGATATCAAAAGTTGTCGGTTCCACAATCAGAGACAAATCCCGGGCGGATTGCTATTTGCACTGGTGTAACGTCCCAAAACACTGTTAGGGTCGAAATTTCGGACAACGGTACGGGCATTCCGGAGGGGATAGTTGATCGAATTTTTAACCCGTTTTTTACTACGAAAGCTGTGGGGAAAGGTACGGGGTTGGGAATGTCTATCGCGCACTCGATTGTGGTGGAAAAGCACAAGGGCAAGATTGACTGTATTTCGTCCATAGGATGCGGAACGACTTTTAAGATTGAGATTCCGATCGACAAAGTGCATAAATAGTAGGGTGCGTCACTCGATTTTAGATTTTAGATTTTAGATTTTAGAATTTACTCCACAGTGGTAGAGTGCGGAGCGTCGATTTTAGATTTTCAGGCGCGGGCGTGGAGTCATAAGCTGACGCACCCTACAAGTATTAGCAGTTCTTGGTTTTCAGGCGTGGCGCTTGGAGTCATAAGCTGACGCACCCTACAAGTTAACGACTAAGATAGATTGAAGCTGCTAAGGTAGCGGTGCTGCATCAAACCTTTAATTGTATAAAAATTGACATGATGGGATTAATCCTGGAAGCGCTGCAAGCAATGGGACACAATGTCCGGTGGATGTCTTGGAATTTGTTTTTGGCTTTAGTACCGCTGGGCCTGAGTTTTTGGCTGTTCCGCAAACCTCGATCGCGCTGGCTGCTGTGGGGTACGGGCATTCTCCTGGGCGCTACTTTTTTGTCCAGTACGCGCCCTGTTTTTGCCTATCTGAAGCACATAGTGCAAGATGTGGGCAAAACTTACGTTTTGGGGGCGATCGCGATTACACTGGCACTGATGGCTGTAGACATCTGGGTACTGCGGCAGCGCGGAGTTCGCTCTCTCCGGTGGTGGGTCGGCTTTTTCTGGTTTATCGCATTTTTACCCAATGCGCCCTACGTTTTAACTGATATCATTCACCTGATTCGCCAGATTAAAGAGGGATACTCGGTGTGGATTGTGACTCTAGCTTTGATCCCGCAGTATCTGACGTTTATGCTGGCAGGGTTTGGGGCTTACGTGCTGTCGGTGATGAATTTGGGTTACTATTTGAAGCAACAGGGTTTGAGTAGATTTATCCTGGCAACGGAGATAACTATACACGCACTTTCGGCGATCGGCATTTATTTAGGGCGATTTATCCGCTTCAACACTTGGGACATTCTGACTAACCCCGATGCGCTAGTTAACACAGTAATGAACGATTTAATTGGCAAGCGTCCGTTTTTAGTAATGGCTGTAACTTTTGTAGTAATTGCTGTTTTGTATTGGCTAATGAAACAAGTAATTTTAGGAATTAGCCAGCGATTTTACAGCAGCAAATTGCAGTCGGACTTGGCCGGCGATAGCGCAACTTCTTCGAGCTAGAGCGATTTGAGATTTGAGATTAAAGAATTGATTCAACAGAGGAATCTAAGAGCTTGAACTAAGTTCCTAAATTTTTTCTGTCCACCAGTTAACTCGGAAAACAAGTTTCCGTCTGTGGGAGAGAAAAAATTTTTAGCTAAAGTCCGAAATAAATTACTGCTGCCGCTTGTCACCAGACTTGATATGTTAGAACAGTCAAAGTAGTTTTGTAAACAGCAAAGATGAATCGATTTGACCGTCAGTTGTGGCAGAGATTTATTGCGATCGCTCAACCTTACTTTTATCCTTTAGAGCCTGGAGGTGGCAGAATCTTTTTAGGATTAGTAGCGCTGTTGTTGATATTTCTCTTCGCTGCGATGTTTGTGCTCGTCAGCGCTGTATGTTTGGGTACTCAAGTCTTATTTCCAGAATTTGTCAATAGTATTGCTGCAGGCTTAGTTACTTTGTTGAAAGGAATTATTAATTCGCCCGCAATTGCGATCGTGGCTTTAATGTTAATTCTTCCTTTCAGCGCTTTTGTCTTTTTCAAAGGCAGATTAATCCCGCAGTGGCAATCGTGGGCATTATTGGCTTTATTGCTGTTATTTTCCCTATCCGTCAGCGGTCTGAATGTCATAATTAGCTACGTCAGTAACTTTTTTGATACAGCACTGGCAAAGAAAGACCAGCTCAATTATTGGAAGTATCTTTTTGTCTATGCGAGCGTTTTTGTCGTAGGCACTCCCATTGTGGTAATTTACCGCTATACCCAAGATAAATTGGGTCTCTACTGGCGGGAGTGGATGACTAATAAGTTCCTCGATAAGTATTTCCAGAATCGGGCTTATTACGAAATAAATTCACACAAGGAAATTGACAATCCAGACCAGCGAATTTCCGAAGATGTCCGCTCTTTTACCCGGACAAGTTTGTCATTTATGCTGATCATCCTGGGTTCAATAGTTGATATTATATCTTTTACTGGTATCCTGTGGTCTATCTCAAAAGAACTTTCGATTTTTCTGATTATCTATGCTATGGTGGGCACGACCGCTACTCTAGTTTTTGGTCAAAAATTAGTACCTCTGAATTTCGAGCAACTTAAAAAAGAAGCAAATTTTCGTTACGGACTGGTTCACATTCGCGACAACGCCGAATCTATTGCTTTTTATGGAGGGGAGGAGCAAGAATCATTTCAAATAAAGCAGCGATTTGTGGAAGCAGTCCGCAATTTTAATTTGCTAATTGGTTGGCAGCGGAATCTGGATTATTTTACAACTGGATACGGATATGCTGTTGTGATTATTCCGGCTTTGTTTCTGGCTCCAACTTATTTTGCTGATCAAAGTGGTACAATCGAGTTTGGAGATATCAGTCAAGCTGGTTTTGCTTTCAGTCAGGTTTTGCGAGCTTTTTCTGTGATCGTAACTCAGATTGAGCCTCTGAGTTCTTTTGCCGCTAGTATCAATCGTTTGACTGTATTTACAGATACTCTGGAAGCGGAAAAAGCGGTATCTCGTGCAGGAGGAACTGCTATAGATGTAGTAGTTGATTCTCAGTTGACACTGGAACACGTTACTTTAGATACTCCGAAAAATCAAAAGACTTTGATTAGGGATTTGTCGGTAGCAGTGCAGCCCGGTGAAGGACTGTTAATTGTCGGTCAAAGCGGCGCTGGGAAGAGTTCTTTGCTGCGAGCAATTGCGGGTTTGTGGGACGCGGGAACGGGGCGTTTGGCGCGGCCGGAATTGGGGGAAATGCTGTTTTTGCCACAGCGTCCTTATATGATTTTGGGTAGTTTGCGATCGCAACTTTTGTATCCCAATACCAGCAGCGAGGTTGATGAGGAAAAATTGCGCCGCGTTTTGGCATCAGTAAATTTAGCAGATTTGCCAGACAGATTGGGCGGTTTTGATGCGGATTTAGATTGGGGTGAGATTTTGTCGCTGGGAGAACAGCAACGTTTAGCTTTTGCTAGATTGTTATTGACGGAACCTAGATACGCTATTTTGGATGAGGCGACAAGTGCTTTGGATTTGAAGAACGAGCAACATTTATACGAGCAGTTGCAAGCCACTAAAACTACGTTTGTGAGTGTCGGCCACCGATTGAGTTTAGTGAAATATCACCAGCAGGTTTTGGAACTTGTGGGCGATGGGAGTTGGCGGCTGCTTTCGGCCCAAGAATACCGCGCTAGTGCGACAATTTTTGGCTGATACAGCGCTGCTTTCAAAAATTGTAAATTTACCTGGTTTTTGGTTCGTGGTGGGTTGTGGTGCGGTTGGAGCTTTATGGTTTGGTGCTATAAATTAATCGCCGCGCCTCGACTCTACAATAGGTTTTACGGGTAGGCAGACAGCAACAATTTATGGTGATAAACTCCCCGTTCCTCATACCATCTTAGATTAAAGAATTGAATAATTGAATAATTGAATAATTGAATAATTGAATAATTGAATAATTGAATAATTGAATAATTGAATAATTGAATAATTGGGAATGACTGATTGTGTATGGGTTTGGATCACGGGCTTAGAGTTGCATTTTTTTAAACTGGTATCACAATCAATAATTGGGTATAAATATCTAAAAATGCCCAAACAACAAAAAGCAAGCTGAACTTTGGCAGATTCGATTCAATTGCTCTCCCGCGAGAACTCACACAATATAATAGAAGATAGATTTTTAGTATAGGCGAGATTCCTACCTTGACTACTCCGATTCCTCAAAACTTTGTGCAAACGATCGCCAAACAGCGCGGTGTCACAGATGCCGAGTTAGAAACTGTGTTTATGGCTCTCGACGGTCAATCTACGGCGACGATTGCAACCAAGCTTGGCATTAGCGACATCGCCGTTCGCAAAAGACTCGGCGAAGTTTACAAAAAGTTTCAGATTGGGGGGAACGGCCCTGGAAAGCTTTCGGAATTGAGGCATCAGTTGCTGTTTTCATACCACACCGATCACGGAACGAGCGATTTTAGTCGAGGTAAAGGCTCTCTATTGAAGATGGCGATTGGCCACCGACAGGAAGATTGGGGCCAAGCACCGGATGTTTCGGTTTTTTACGGACGGACTGAAGAATTAACTACTTTAAAGGAGTGGATTGTATCAGATAATTGTCGCCTGGTAGCGCTGCTGGGTTTGGCTGGTAGCGGCAAAACAACTCTGTCGGTGCAGTTGGCAAAACAGGTACAGAATGAGTTTGATTTTGTGATTTGGCGATCGCTGCGATCGACACCAGCACCATCCGACTTCCTAGGAAGCTTAATTCAACTTTTTTCTAACCAACAAAAACCCGATGTGCCGTTAGCGGAGCCCGCCCCTACGGGGGCTACGCCAACGAAGAGGATCGACCTCAACAGCAAAATTTCGCGATTGGTCGAGTATCTGCGGAAACACCGCTGTCTGGTAATTTTAGACGATTTTGAAGCGGTTCTCAGACCAGAAGAATTAGCGGGACACTACCGCGAAGGCTGCGAAGGATATCGAGATTTAATTGTGCGGCTGTGTGAGGTCAATCACAATAGCTGTTTAGTGCTAGTTAGTTCGGAAGAACCTACGGAACTGGCTTTGCTGGCGGGAGAAAAAGTGCGGTCTTTAAAACCTGCTATTTCCGAGGAAATAGCGCGGGAAATTTTCCAAGAAAAAGGTTTGTCGCCTCAAGATCAAGAGTTGGAAATCTTGTTATCCCGGTACGGAGGCAATCTGTTAGCATTAAAGATTGTAGCGACAACAATTAACGAGTTTTTCGAGGGAAATATTTTAAAGCTTTTGGAAGCAACGGCTTTATTTATTGAAGAACATATCAGCAATTTGCTGGCGCAGCAGTTCGATCGAATGTCGAGTTCCGAACAAGATATTGCCTACTGGATTGCTATTGCTCAAAGCCAGATTTCCCTGGCAACTTTACGAGAGCAGATGTTTGCCAATTCATCGCTTTCAGATTTGCTAAAAAATCTCGATTCTTTGGGTCGTCGCTCGCTGATTGACAAAAGTAGTGAGGGTGGGGAAACTGTTTTTATGCTTCAGCCTTTGATCGTGCAATATGTGACAGACCGATTAGTCGAGCAGATTCGAGCGGAGGTTTTGGAGACGGTTAAGACCCAAGGAATAGAAAGAATGAGACTGTTTAAAACTCACAAATTGAGAATCAACATTGCTAAACGGAAAGGGGATAAAGGCGAACCAAGTAGCTCTATTTTAGCATTAGTAAAAAATCGGTTGCAAGTGTTGTTTGTGAAGACGACAGGCTCTGAAGAACTGCTAAATATCTTGAAGAAAATTGCCTCTGATCTGGAGGATAAATCGATTCTTGAGGTGGGATATGCTAGGGAGAATCTGGCGCAGATTATTTCAGAAATTCAGCGATAAGAAAAAAGCGATCGCCCTTTGACAAAAGCGATCGCCCAATTTTCAACACAAACAGAGTTCGATAAAATTATTTGACAATGCCCAAAACCGATGCAGATTCAGACCCTGTAATTTTGCCCAAAGCCGGCGCTTTTTGAGCTTGAGCAATTTTGGGAACCAAAAGTTGATTCGCATAAATCCGAGGATTTTCTTGAGCAATTTGGATGTAAGATTGGCGGACTTCTGCGTTGACTGCGACAGTCTTGGCATCGTAGACTTGCATCGCCATGTTGGGATAAAAACCAATGCCGACAATCGGTATCAAAAAGCAAAATGCGATCGCCACTTCCCGAGGTTTAGCATCAATAAACTGTGCATCACCAGGCAAAACGCAACTATTACCAAAACAAACCGCTTCATCCAGATTGTTTCTCTGATTCTGCAAATTTAGATCCTCAAGGTCGCAAGCCGCTAGTGTTCCACAGTTGTAAAATAACTGTCGCAGCATCGAGAGCAAATAAATCGGCGTCAAAATGAGTCCCACTGCCGCCAGGAACACAATCACCGCGCGGAAAGAACCGCTGTACATATCGCTAGTTGCGACGCCCACAAACACTGATAATTCGCTAGCAAAACCGCTCATGCCGGGGAGTGCCAAGGATGCCATCGCGCCTGCGGTAAACAAGGCAAACACTTTCGGCATGACTTTCCCAATCTCGCCCATCTCGTCCATGATCATTGTATGGGTGCGATCGTAAGTAACGCCAGCCAGGAAGAATAATACTGAGGCGATTAAACCGTGGGAAATCATTTGCAACAGCGCCCCGTTGATACCCAAATCCGTGAAGGAAGCAATACCCAACAACACGAATCCCATGTGAGAAATCGACGAATTCGCTAAGCGGCGCTTCATGTTCGATTGGCCGAAGGAATTCAGCGCGCCGTAGATAATATTGACCACGCCGAGCACCGCCATAATCGGTGCAAAGTAAACGTGTGCTTTGGGGAGAAGTTCTAAGTTCAGGCGAATCAATCCGTATCCGCCCATTTTCAGCAATACGCCGGCTAGAATCATCGACACGGGAGAAGATGCTTCACCGTGGGCATCAGGTAGCCAAGTGTGGAAGGGGAAAATCGCCAGTTTCACACCGAAGGCAATCAGCAATCCCGCATAAAGCAAGAGTTCTAAACCTAGGGGGTAGTCCTTTAAGCCGAGTTCTACCATGTCGAAGGTGGGGGTGCCTCCGCCGTAGAATCCCATTGCTAAGGCAGCTACCAGAATAAAGATGGAAGCGCCGGCGGTGTAAATCAAGAATTTGGTAGCTGCGTAGCGGCGGTTTTGTCCGCCCCAAATCGAGATTAGCAGGTACACCGGAATTAGTTCTAGTTCCCAGACAATGAACAGCAGCATGATGTCTTGGGCGACGAAAACTCCTATTTGTGCCGAGTACATCACCAGCATCAGGAAGTAGAATAGTCGTGGCTTGCGATCGACTTCCCAGGCTGCAAAGATTGATAGTGTCGTCACCAATCCCGCCAACAGTACCAACGGAACTGACAGTCCGTCAACGGAAACAGACCAGTTGAGGCCTAAAGAAGGTATCCAGGAATATTTCTCGACGATTTGGAAAGTAGAGATGCTTGGATCGTAATGAGTCCAAAACACCCAGCACATTAATACAAAATCTGCAATACCTACGCCTAGGGCATACCAGCGAATGGTTTTGCCGTCTGTATCGGGCAGAAAAGGGATGGCGAGGGAAGCTACGAGGGGTAGGATGACAATTGCGGTCAGCCAAGGAAATTGATCCGCTACCATGATAGTGAGAATAAATACTTAGTTGGAAGTTACCAAGATTATAATACTAAACGTAATAAACAATTAAGATTTGTAAATATTTTTTTGAGAGATCTGCGGAGTAAGTCAGGAATACACAATTTGCTGCAAAAGTCAAGAAATTTTGCAGTTATTAGTTCAGGAGTCATTAGTCGCACCTTAGCGGTTAACAATTACCGATGATTGATTACCGATGATCGATTACCCTGTTGTGCAGTGGAAAAATGCGGTAAATATTCAGATCGATCGAGATAAAGTCAAGAGTTGTTCGGCGAAAGATGCAATTAAAGTGCGATCGACCAATTGCGATCGCCATTTTTCCGGTATACCAGATTCTCCGTAAAAAGCCCCAGCCAACTGTCCGTAAACCGCACCAGTTGTATCCGCATCATCGCCCAAATTCACAGCCAATAAACAGCCTTCAGCAAAAGAAGAACTGTTATAAAACGCCCAAAGTGCCGCCTCCAAAGACTTGACAACATAACCCGTACCTTTAATTTCAGGAGGTTGTCGCAGTTTAAAAGAACCCGCCGCAATCTCATCAATCTCTGCCACCAGCGGATTTGCTGCCCAATATCCCGAAATCGGACAATATCTTTCCGAAAGCAACACATCTTTAGCAACTCCATTCACCGCCCCCGCAATTAAAGCACCGAAATAACGGCAAGCATCCACACAAGTAGCAGCACCGTGAGTAGTTCTCGAACTTTCTGCAGATTTTTCTATGACTTCCAAAGGATTTGTAGCATAAAACAAAGGCACGGGAGCCAAACGCATAATCGAACCATTTCCAGCAGCCTGAGCATCGGTAGAACCACAGAAAGGTTTTCCTGTATTTTTAAACAGCCAAAGTGCTTGTCGCACCGTATTGCCAATATCAAAACATTTACCAGTGCTGCTCAAATGTCCGTCTCGCCACCACCGCAAATAAGTTTCTAATTGATGGACTGGATCGAAACCTTGTTTTTCAATCAAACTTTCTGCTAAACAAAGTGCCATTGATGTATCATCAGTCCACTCTCCAGGTTGCAGTCGAAACGGGCCGCCGCCAACCATATCGTTAATAGGCGCAAACGTTCCGGGGCGATGGAATTCTAAAGTTGTTCCCAAAGCGTCGCCAACTGCTAAACCGAGAAGACTGCCGCGATAACGTTCTATTGGCTGCATGGTAATTGAAGATTAATAATTACAGGACTTAGGCAAAAAGTGGTTTGATGGGAGCATCTTAGTTTTGCATTTACAGGGAGTGCGAGTGTCTCGATCGCTATAGGTATATGTATAGCGATCGTCCCGCTCGCACTCCTCAAAAACGCTTTTTACTCTTTCGTGAGATGCTCCCGGTTTGATACTCTATTTATAGCGCTAAGGTGTGCAGTGCACACTCTACTTTGTTCTTCCCTTGATTCTCTTTCTCTGTGTCTTCTGCGCTCTCTGCGGTGAATAAACAAAATCTTGTTCAAAAATGAAATAGAATTGCGATACTTGCCGTTCAAAATAAAAAAACTAGATGTTTCCGCCCACAGGCTGAGCCAAAAGACGACTCAAGGTAATATTGATGTTAACCTGTCCCTACCTGAGATCGAACTGTTTCATGATACCCGATGCCTCTGCCGGAGCGGCTGCTGCCACTCAATCAACACCCGAAGTCAGCTTAGAGCTGCAAGTCCGACTCAAGACTGAAGATGGACAGCTACTGTTGCTACTCCCCCCAGAAGCCAACAGCGAACCCGCAACAGCCTCCGCCTCGACTTGGACTGAACTTTGGCAGCAGCTAAAAGTCAGGCTGAATGCAGGAGAACGCTTTTGGCAGCCAAACGCAGAAGTACAATTGATGGGGAACGATCGACTTTTAGATATCCGCCAACTCCAAGAAATCGCTGATGCACTAGCCGAAGTGGAACTGCAACTCAAACGAGTCCACACCAGTCGCCGCCAAACCGCCGTTGCCGCAGCTACGGCAGGCTATTGTGTAGAACAGCAGCCTCCGGTTTCTTCCCTGAATAAAGCCGCAGCCGAAAAACCGCAATCCCTGGCGGAACCTTTATATTTGCAGATGACAGTGCGATCGGGCGTAGAAATTCGTCATCCCGGCACCGTCGTACTTTTGGGAGACGTAAATCCCGGCGGCTCAGTCATCGCCGGAGGCGATATCCTAGTTTGGGGCCGTTTGCGGGGAGTCGTGCACGCCGGTGCCGGTGGCAATACCAAAAGCGTGATTATGACCTTGCAGATGGAACCGATGGTGATTAGGATTGCTAAGTATGTTGCCAGAGGCCCAGAAACCTCACCCGCTCAGTTTTTCCCGGAAGTCGCCTATGTGACACCCCAAGGGATTCGGATCGGTAGAGCCTCTGATTTTGACAAATCGCAGTTAGTCGGGGGTAATGAGTAATCGATAATGGTTCAGTTGACAGTTGACAGTTGACAGTTGACCTGGGATAGCGACCTCTACCTGGAAGGAAGAGGATTGGAGTAATGAATAGTCTTCTTTTAATTTCTCCCTACAAGGGAGAGGCTTTAAACCAATTCTTTCTGGTAATGGGTAATGGGTAATTAGGAATTAGTAATGAGTAATTGGTAATACTATTTCTCTTTCAGCCTGCACTTGATAATTTTTGCCTAGGCTAAATCAGTCACTCAAGGACGATTTAAAATTTAAGTGCAAATTCATAGAGGATTAGTAAAACAAGGAGATTTGTGAGTTTATGAAGTAGGGACAAAGGCTTTCGCCGTGTCCCTACGGCGGGGGAGCGATAAGCGGGTGTCCTTCATACACGTGAAATCTGCTGTTATTCAGTGAATTACCGATTGCTGCCAAATTACCAAAGAATAATTGCTAATTATCAACCAAGAATAAGATCAATTACCCATTACCAATTACCCATTAGCAATTCCCAATTACCAATTACTAATTCCCAATCACCAATTCCCAATAAATCTAAAATCGCTTATGGCTCGCATTATTGTTGTTACATCAGGGAAAGGCGGGGTAGGAAAAACCACCTCCACAGCCAATCTCGGCATGGCTTTAGCTAAGCGGGGACGCAACGTTGCTGTAATTGATGCCGATTTCGGCCTCAGAAATTTAGACTTGCTGCTGGGCTTAGAAAACCGGATTGTTTACACGGCATTAGAAGTTCTCGCTGGAGAGTGCCGATTAGAGCAAGCTTTGGTGAAAGATAAGCGGCAGCCGCGCTTGGTGCTGTTGCCGGCTGCCCAAACTCGGATGAAAGATGCCATCAGCGCTGAGCAAATGAAGCAGCTTGTGGGGATGTTGGGAGCAAAATACGACTATATTTTGATCGACTCTCCTGCTGGAATTGAACAAGGTTTTCAAAATGCGATCGCGCCGGCTCAAGAAGGGATAATTGTCACCACTCCGGAAATCGCTGCTGTCCGCGATGCCGATCGAGTCATCGGCCTGCTGGAAGCCAACAACGTCAAGAAAATCCAGCTAATCGTCAACCGGATTCGGCCCGCAATGGTGCTGGCAAATGATATGATGTCGGTGCAAGACGTGCGGGAAATCCTCGCGATTCCGCTGTTAGGGGTCGTTCCCGACGACGAGCGCGTCATCGTTTCCACCAACCGAGGCGAACCATTAGTATTGTCGGAAACAGCTTCTTTAGCTGGAACTGCCTTCGACAATATTGCCCGCCGCTTAGAAGGCGAAAAAGTTGAATTTATAGATCTCAATCCCCGTCGGGAAAACTTGTTTACTCGACTCCGCAAGTTCTTAAACATTAAAATTATGTGATGTGCTGCAATATTGGCGATCGATCTTGAACAGCACCCACTGCATCACAAAAAGTAGCCGAAATTTTCCCCAGTGATTTTTTCTATGCCCAACCCCTGACAAACCAGATCTACCCATGCTGTACACACTTCTCGAAAGACTTTTCCCGCACCCCCCTGACAACAGCCGCGACGATGTAAAACGTCGCCTCAAACTGGTTCTAGCCCACGATCGGTCAGAGCTCAGCCCAGAAATGGTTGAGTCGATGCGCCGAGAAATTCTAGAGGTGGTGTCTCGCTATGTGGAAATCGATACTAATGAGTCGGAGTTTGCGCTAGCTAGCGATCAGCGGGCGACAGCATTGATTGCAAATCTCCCGATCCGGCGGGTGAGGCGGGAACATCCACCGGAAAATTTGCCCTATAAATTGCCAGAAAAATTGCCAGAAAATCGACCTGAAAAGGTTGCTGAGTATGTACCGGAGTATGTAGTCGAAACTCTCCCCGACACTACGGATTAACCGGGATTGACATTTTTAGATCGGGTAATAAGTTCGATCGGCTCGATCGGCATTTAAACCAAACTATCTCTCTAGAATTAAAATCTTGTGGTGGGCACTCTTAGGCCGCCCAAAATATGTGATTTAAAAGGGGAAAAGTTTCTGATACCTAAAAACTCATGAAGTTAATCTTTATAACTAATCCCTCTTTCCAGAAAAGCTTGCGGGGACTGTTTTAATAACTAACCGCTCTTTCTAGAGTATCTTGTAACTGAAGTTCTAACGGTCGGTCGGAGCGAATTTGTAACCCGGGTAAATCGTGTTTTACTAATATTTTTTCGTCTGTTTCAGCAGTAGCGCTCGGCCAGAGCACCCAGCGGCTGCCTTGGGAAAGAGTGCTTAAACTTGCAGAGTTTTGAGTCAGCCAAATTATCGACAGTTTCGATCGACTATCGATCGCCTCTTCGGCAGCATTAACCGCCGCTAAAGTTTCCAAAACTACCCGGTTCCCCGAGACGAGTCCGGTTCCAGCCGTCCAAAGTTTGACGTTTAACAGGCGCTTGCTAGCATAGAAGTAAAGAGAAGCTGCTACTGTCACGGCTCGTTCAAATTCCTTTGCTTCCCACAAAGCAGCGCTGTCGAGAGCAATAATAATTTCTTGACCGCCGGCGGCAACTTCTAATTCTCTCACCCGCAGTTCTCCGTAGCGGGCGCTGGTGCGCCAGTGAATTAGGCGGGTGGGGTCTCCGTGGCGGTAAGGTCTGAGGTTGCGGGTGAGGCCTTCGGTAGCAGTTTGCGATCGACTGCGATTGTAAAATTGCGGGCTGTCTTCTTGACCGATGCGATCGATCAAAGGACAAGTGCTCAACGGCAAAACCTGCGGGTAGACAACCGCCACCGCTTTCGCCGGACGGCTGCGGCGGCACCAAAACAACCCTAAAGGCGCAGCCGTTCTCAAGTGCACATCTTGCCAGCGATAAATACCGCGCTGCCGGACTTCTATATAGTATGTATCCCTGTATGTACTGTTAGGCTCTATAACCTCGATCGGGCGGACGACGGGTTCTCCCAATACAAACGGCAAGATGTCTACTACTTGCAACAGAGTCTTAGGTTGGCGATCGCGATTTTCGATTTCTAGTTCAACGGTGATTTGATCGCCCGCACTCACCGGTTCGATCGTCCGGCGACGGACTTCCAAGGAACGGAGCGATTTTCCCGGCAAAACCGCCGCTACCCCCAACAGCGCCAAACCCCCACCGCTGAGCACGTACAGCCACCCAGACATTGTATTAGTCGCCGACCCAAAAAAGAAAACCGTCATCCCCGACAGCAGCCAACCCGCGTAGGCAGGGGTAACAGCACGATTTTCGAGCCAGTCGGCGATTTTGTGACCGATGTTCATAGGAGTTTAAATTGTTAATTACTCGATCGCCCCATCAAGCCTAATTGTAAAATATTCTCAGCATTTAACACCGAATTAGCTGCGAGCGATAAGATTAGAAATCGGGCATTTTTTCGCAATAAATCTACATTGACTGGAGACAAAAAAATGAACCCATTAAACAATCCTACACCCCTTCGACCAGAGGCTCAAGCCCGCCGAACACCGCCTCCGCCCCCGCCCTTGGCTGCAACTCCCGCGCCGCCTCCTGCACCAGCCCCGAGTGCGCCCCCCGCAGCCCAGCGGTCTGTTGAGACACCCATCAGTACGATCGAACAAATGGTCAGAGATGCCCATAGCGCCGGTGCTTCCGACATTCACATTCGAGTCGGCCAAGTACCTCGATTTCGGATTCGTGGCGTGATGCAAGTAGCAACCACCCACCCTAAAGTAACGCCAGAATTTTTTGAAAATTACCTAGCCGAAATTCTCACCCCCGAACAGCGAAAACAGTTTGCAACTACCAAGGAATTAGATTCAGCAATTTTTTACCCTGGCTTCGTGCGGTGTCGGCTAAACTGTTTTGATTCTCTCAGTGGCGGTGCCCTAGTATTGCGGTTGATTAGTTTGGAAATACCGACTATCGATTCCTTGAGGTTGCCAGAAGTTCTCAAAAATATCATTTTGCGTTCGCAGGGATTAATATTGGTTACGGGGCCTACCGGTTCGGGGAAATCGACAACAGTAGCTGCGATGATCGACCATCTCAACCAGATGGAGCAGAAGCACGTAGTTACAATTGAAGACCCGATCGAATTCATTCACCCCTCTAAAAAATGCTTGGTCAGCCAGCGGGAAGTCGGCTTGCATACCCACGAGTTTCAGCAGGCTTTGCGGGCAGTTTTGCGGGAAGACCCCGATGTAATTCTGATCGGGGAAATGCGCGATCGCGTTACCATCAATACAGCGTTGCAAGCAGCTCAAACTGGTCACTTAGTATTGGGAACTCTCCACACTCGCAGCGCAATTAATGCTATTAATCGGTTGTTGAACCTCTACCCGCCCGAGGAACAACAGGCGATGCGGATTCAAATTTGCGATTCTTTAGTAGCGGTAGTTGCCCAACTTTTGCTGCCAACAGTTGACAACCGTCGGGTAGCAGTTCACGATATTTTGGTGAATACACCTGCCATGCACGATTACTTGATGAAAGGTGCTGATGATGAAGCTTTCCGATTAATGGAACATGATACTTACGAAGGAATGCAGATTATCAACCAGGGTCTTTACAAACTGGTGCTCGAAGGCAGAGTGACGATCGAAGAAGCGGCAAAAACTTCTCCCGAAGCCAGCGATTTAGACCGTCGCTTGCGAACAGGAGGCTACGATGTTGGGGACGCTCGTGGCTTTGAAGGCAGCAAAAAAGAACGCATTGTTCGCGCCTAGTAGCAGCACACATACAGGGGTAGCCACAGCAGGACTACCCCACCCATCAAATCACAAGATTTTCAGCAGAGGGAAATATTTGATGAGGGCTTTTGTGCGTATTTTTACTTAAAATTCAACTATATTTAGTAACAAAAAATACATTTTAATTAAAGAGTAAAATGCTATAATCAATATCGAGTGTATTGTTAAGTTTTTTAAACGTAGACCCTACTTTACATAAACTTTAAAATTGCGTGAAAACTCGCAGGTGATTGCAAAGAAATAGTAAAGATATGTTCGGAGTATTGCCAACACTCAGCAATTTAAGTATATAGTTGTAGTGACAAATTTTGGAGAGAGAAGGTTCCGACTTTACAGATCTCAAAAATAAGTCGGTTAAAAAAGCGCTTAATAAAACTACAACTAGGCTTAATACAAGCAATTAGTAGCAGAGCCGATCGCGTGTTTTTCCCATTAAGTGGCTTTCAGTCTAAAAAATCTTAAAACTAAGCAGACTTTGAAAGATTCTGTCCCTCGAAAATCTGTTTAACAACTCGCTTATCAGCAACGGTATTTCTACAATTTAAAGGAGCAAAAAAAGTGAAGAGTGCATTTAACCAAAGAGAAGTGTTTGAAGGTGCCAGCAAAGCGGAAATAATCGATCGCATCCAGCAGCTAGTTCCCCAGGGTTCCCCCGAACCGCAAGATCCCGAAATCCTAGCGACATTACAAACTCTCACCGCACAGCTAATTGCAGCCTATCAAGCCGACGGACAACTAGAAAGCGAACCGTTTAGCGACGTGCGCGATCGTACTATTCACCTATACGAATCCGCAGTCAGCAGCCAAATCAAAGGAAAAACCATCCTCATCACTGGTGGAGAAGGATGCGTCGGTCGTTTCTTAATCGCAAAACTCCTCGAATTAGGCGCAACTAAAATCATTTCCGCAGACAACGCCCGATGTCAAAACCCCGAAGAAAATCTCCCGGTTTTTAACAGAGAAGGTGCTGTAACTTTCTATGCCGCCGACATTCGCAACTTCGAGGCGCTCAAACACATATTTGAGGTAGAAAAACCAGCAATTGTTTTTCACCTAGCAGCCCAACGCCAACCCGGACTAGCTGAAATCAAAATCCGAGAAACAGTTACAACCAGCCTGTTAGGATGTAAACACATCATCCAACTCTGCGAAGAATACGGCATAGAACACTGCGTATTCTCTTCCACAGGCAAAACATCTCGATATTTTACAACCGAAGTTTACGCCGCCTCGAAGAAGTTTGCCGAATGGCAATTTGCCAAAGCAGCTCAAGAAGGAGATGTCACTTACGGGATGGTTCGTTTTACTCATATGTTGGAAAATAGCTTGTTCTGCGAGCAAATGTCCAAAAAAGTAGAGCAAGGTAAAACTGTCAACGTTCACGCTCCCCACCGCTACGTAACTGCTCAAAATCTTTTTGAAGCCGTACATTTATTGCTGAATTCTCTGATTGTGTCCGTTCCAGGAAAACTGAAATTTGTTGCCGTAAGTAATCTCGGTTGGCCGACAGAAACCTTGGAAGTAGCTCTTTATAAAATTCTTGAATCAGGCAAAAATCTGCCGATTTATTTTCAAGGACTTTTGCCGGGATACGAAGAACCGTTTTTCCTTGGACAGTTTGACTGGAAAAAACCTACAGACATTCACCTCCTAATTAATGTGTTGGAAGATCCTTTTAGAAGTATTAACGATACTGGCGACATGGTGAGTGTAGAATTAGCTCCTTTTTCTTTGCCCGTCTTAGATAAACAAGTGTCGAAGCTGGAAAGCTTAATCATTGATCCAGATTTCCCCGAAGTGCAAATCAAGCACGCTCTTGTCGCAGCGGAAAAAGAAGTGATTGCTTCCTCTTTTGCGTGGAGTGTCCCTGAAGACTTGTTGAAGATTTTGCAGTGGGGAATCAATCCGAAGAAATTGCAAGGTTACGGAACGGAAATCGCTGACTATAGCGAGATTATCGAACTCCTCCTACAAGGAATCTGCGGGCGGCTTAGCCAAGAAGTCTTGCACAGTGCTGGAGTTACGGCAGATGAGTTTGATGACTTAGTTGAGAGTCTTTCTACCCTGGATTTGATTCAAGCAGAAGTGGGATATTTGCGATCGATATCGAGATATCTCAGAGAATTTGCAGCCCCCGCACAGTTCACCACCAAAAAATCTGAACCTGTTGCTATCCGCGATGCAGCGTAGCTTGAACATAGTTTTGAGTTTGGAGATTGCTTCCTGAGTGCTCACCCACAGGGGATGAATGAGTTATATCAATTCCGGTTGCACGAGCGAAATGATGGTTGACTGTTGACTCAAGGTCGAAAAACTGAATGGTTGAGTGTTAACTGTTGACTCGATTTTATTATTCCGATGCAACCGGATTTGATGTTAAACATCGACTAAGTGTTTAGTTGATTAAAAATATAACACCCAGAAACCTGGTTTCTTTTAGAAACCTGGTTTCTCCAGTCTGGGCTTGTTTGAGGTTTAATTAAATTGAGAGGCAACCACAGAATAATTGATCCTATAATGACCCAATGATGACCAAAAAATAATTTCAGTGTCCAGCATATATTATGTCTCTAAAATCTATCATGAAACTGACCGAACACGCCAAATCTCTTTACATCAAAACAGCTAAAAAACTCAAGGGAACTGACAGACGACAATTCATGGCATTTGTAGTCAAAGGCTTGGGAATAGGCGGACAGACGTTAGCAGAACGAGAGTTGGGATGGAATAGACGCACCATCCGTAAAGGGATGCAAGAGTTGAAAAGTGGTCAGCCAATTATTGATGGGTTCCACCGTAGTGGGCGGCAACGGGTTGAAACAAAATTACCCAACTTATTGAAGGATATTAAATCGTTAGTAGACCCACAAAGTCAAACTGACCCTAGCTTTAAGAGTACACGATTAT